>OGDY01001222.1_pt1 | contig 30124 bp, 27 predicted proteins | sample 1570341 | NCBI WGS metagenome assembly OGDY01 (sample SAMEA2581972, study PRJEB24529) | metagenome | biome: Human gut stool | place: China | collected 2011 | reverse complement strand
CTGGGTGAAAGCCATGTAAACCCCCGGCATGGGGATGTAGAAGAAGATGAGAAAGTAAAGCAGCACCGGAAACAGCATCAAAAACAGTATCCAATTTTTTCGCAGCTCTTTTTGCAAGGCTTTCATGGAAACTCGCCCCTTTCAGGTGAATAAGCCACAGAATTTTCAATTTTATTCTAGCTTTTCTGTGTAGTATTATCAATTGTCACTTTTGTTTTTTCTTGGCTTATTTGCTCAAAAAGTGGAAAAACACAGGATTTCCGCTCCACAAATTCTGTTTCGAAACAAAAAACGCCCCTCCTTCCGGTGAATGGGAGGAGGGGCGGGATGCAATACAGAACGTCGCGCAGACCTACGGGAAAGGCCAAGGACTACCTTCTGGGCAAAATGAAAACGTCACCTTGCAGATACAAGGTGACGTTTTCGTGTCTTTGGTGACCGTTTTTACTGGCAAAATTTATCATGTCCCTGCGCGTATTAGTTATTAAATTATGATTCTTTACTGTTCATAAAATTTATAAAAGAATCAAAAGCCTTTTTATCAGGCGGACTTATATTCACAAACTGGACAGATCGATTCCAATGTTTTCCCTTTCTATTTTTTACGCACACATTCTCGACATAATCCTAAATTCCAATATTTGCCTCCATACTGCAGCATGTCAGTTGATTGATACCATTTTTCACAAGAAGTACAAAAACACCATCGTTCGCTGTTTGGTGCTGTTACGATCAGATCATTGGGAATGGCTTGATATTTTCTTGATAGATAAAACCGAACAGCAGACAAATCTTCGTCATTGTTATAATCCCAAACTTCGGGCTGACTCGCTCTGTATTTTCTGAGAATCTCAGCCATCTGTCGGGCTGTTTCTTCATCTTGTTGACTTATTTCTTTTGTTTGTACCGGTTGTTTGAAGGAAGGTGATTTAAGACAATTCTGAGCCCACTGGTCAGTATTTCGTTTTATCTCATCGCTACGATTTTGTCTAGCACGGATCTCTTGGCATTTCTGATGCCACTCATCAATTTTTGGACTACTAAGCCATTCTTTACCCTGTGTTTCCCGAAGTAAAATGTGCTTAAGCTGATCTGAGGTCACATGATGGAAATCCAGTGTTTTGGGTATCCGAATCACTATCGTTGAGACTCCCTCTACCGCTTTGGGACGAGGAATTTTGCAGATTGTAGCTGGTGGCACAAGTACAGCGGCGAGTGAATGATCCTTTCGAGCTGTAAGAATCAGAGCCTCTGCAATTCCTCGATTATTCTTTCTTATTTCTGAAGATTCTACCGTAAAACTATCGGTTCTAATTATGGGAACATAGCCAGCACACAACTCAGCAGATAACCATTCTTTTCCTGTACTCTCTTGAAAAGAGCCAAAACAATTCGGCCAAACGAATTGAGGATTTTCCTGCAGCCCCTCCACCATAAGCTGATACAGCGGGTTTATAAATGCTTTTACAGAGTCGCAATTTCCGCTGTGGGCAAAGTGTGGGATTCGTATCTTTCCCATCCGAGCAATGAGGTCAGATTTGCATTCCGGGCATACACAGCCGCAAGCCTTTCCCCGCTGTTCTGGAGGAAGATCTGAAATCATGACAATATGACCATCCGTTTTCCTTACGGCAAAAGGATTTTTTAATTGCATAATATCCCACTTTTCGTCAACCTTTTTCAAATGCTATCATTATTTTTATTATAACAACTTTATTCGTGGCTTACAAGTATTCATGTACTTTGCATGATTTTATCGTATTGTTTATCAAGAGATTCAAATACAAAAAGCAGCAAATATATCAGTGAATTTATTGACATATATCCCTTTTGGGGATATAATAAAAGTGCGGAGGTGAGTATCATGGCAAATATTGTGACCGCCATTAAAGACACCATTTCAATCTCTCTTTTTAATCGTGGCCTTGCGGGAAAAATTTTTGAAGAAGTCAAACGTACTGGCGCAAAAGTCGTTATGAAAAACAACACAGCGGAATGTGTCCTGCTTTCTCCTGATGAATATGTTCGCCTGATGGATGAGGTCAATGATGCGCGCCTGATCACGCTTGCAGCGAATCGACTTTCTAATTTTGATTCTGATTCTGTGATCAACGAGGAAGAAATGAATCAGAAACTGGGAGTAAAGCCAGAAGATTTGAAAAACTTTGAAGAGGTTGAGCTGGAATAATGTGGAAAATAATATATCTGCCTGAAGCAGAAGAAGATCTCAAACGCCTGGATGGCAGCCAGCGAATCCTGACTTTAAAAGCAATTAAGAAAGTGCAAACGAATCCACTGCCAGCAGAAGAGGGCGGTTATGGGAAACCACTTGGAAATAAAGGTGGTAATGACCTAACGGGTCTTCTCAAAATCAAGCTGAAAAGTGCCGGTATTCGCGTTGTGCATAAGTTGATTCGAACCGAAACACAAATGCTGATTGTAGTAATTGGCGCGAGGGCAGATGAGGAAGTATGCAATGTACGGTTCGGGTGGTTGTACTTTATGCGAAATAATCGCTCCCGTGGGCACACCCGCTATCAGGCTTGACTTAATGCCCGATGTGCAGAATGAACCAGACGAGGTTATTTTAGCCCCGGTCGAATTTCTCGTCACTAAAGTTGACAGCGAAAGTGGCAAAATTTATATGGCAGTAAGAAAATGAAGTGCGGTATGGACAAAAAATTACTCGGCAAATGCGGCTTTTACTGCGGTGCTTGCCCTACGTACATAAAGGGCGGTTGCCGTGGTTGCGAGGAAGAACACACTCCGGGAGATTGCTTCACCCGTGATTGCGTGAAAGAAAAGAAGCTGAATTTCTGCGGAATGTAAAGTGGAGTTTGCAGTTGACTGTTTTTTCTCGTCTCTGATAGGGTTTGTGAATCAATAAGGTATGTGCTTGTTAATCAGGAAGTAATTTTGCCAACCCCTTGCTTGCGTCTTGGCAAACTTTTGCCATGCCTATGGCAAAGTTTTGCCAACGCGGTGGCAAAGTCTTGCCAATGGTAAGGCAAAATCCTGCCAACTGGTTGGCAAGGCGAAGAAAATAAAGGGGAGTCCGTGTTTGACTATGGCTGCAAAGTCTTACCTTTGTGGCACATTAAATAAAATACAAACTATGATAGAAGTTACAGATGTGGCATTGCGCCAGGCTGCCGGTGAAGGGATGGATGCATTCATCGGCGTATTCACCGGTGCTTATAAGAAAGAAATAGGCGGAGAAATGACTGCCGGGACGATGTCTTTGCTTACCGGTGAACAGCATTCATTGTTGGCCTATCAGATATTCCGTGATGAAGTGATGGAAGGGGGCTTCTGCCAACTGATTCAAAATGGTTATGGCGGTTATATTTTCGACAATCCGTTTGCCAAAGTGATGCGTTTGTGGGGAGTGGGCGATTTGAGCAAGTTGGTTTATGCTGCCAAGAAAATATACGATAGCCATCGTGACGACTTGGAACGCGAACGCACAGACGAGGAATTTATGGCAATGTACGAGCAATATGAGGCTTTCGATGAACTGGAAGATGAATTTTTGGAAAAAGAGGAGGAATATACAGCTTTGGTTGCCGGCTATGTGGATGAACATTTGGAGCTGTTTGCCAAGATTGTGTGATAGAGAGTAACGAGGAAAGGCATATTAGCCTATACCCATTCTTGCCTTTCGGTATTGGAGAGATGTGCTATCTGAAAGCTAAAATATGCGAGCTATGAATGCCGGGATGAAAAATGGAATTAATTTATTGATGATTCTTGTATTGTTTATCTCATGTGTACAAGAAAAAGAGGACAATAATGTCTTAAGACGTGTGGAAGCGTGTATGGAATTATTTCCTGATAGTGCCTTGTCGCTTCTGAGTCAAATTGAATGTCCCGAATGTATGAGAGGACAACAGAGAGCAGATTATGCTTTGCTTTTAACGCAGGCTTTGGATAAAAACTATTTGGATAATTTGCAGTCAGACTCATTGATAATGATAGCGGTAGAATATTATAAACAGGAAGGTGATAAATTGAAGGCAGGGAAGGCTTACTTTTATTATGGAAAAGTGATGTTGTTAAAGGAGCGCTTCTCAGATGCTATGCAGGCTTATCTGGAAGCATCGAGTCTCTTGGAAGAAACTAGGGATTATAAAGTACAAGGGATGGTCTGGGAATATATAGGGTATTTGAACTCGGTTCAAGGATTGTATGAAAATTCTATAGACAATTTTAAACATTCTATCAGGTACTATGAACTGGCGAGTGACAGACGTCGTATTTTATATGGTTATAGGAATATGGCAAGAGGCTATTTTTCGGTACATCATAATGATAGTGCAGGTTGGTATGCTGAAAAAGGGCTTGTGTTGAGTGACACTGTTAGTGGTATGAAGGCATCTTTTCTACATTTATTAGGACTTATTGCCAATAATGAAAAACGATATCCACAAGCAATAGAGTATTTTTCAAATGCAATGGAAGTTTGTGATAATTTAAATGATAAATATCGTTATAGTTTGTCTTTGGGACGTGTTTATTCTGAAGTAGGTCAAAAGAAAAAAGCTGAAGATTGTTTTGTTTCTTGTATCAATGCAACTAATATTTTTGTGTCTTCGGGTGCATATTACTATTTGGCTGATATGCATAAAAAAGATGGTAATTATTTGAAAGCGTTTTTGTATAAAGAGAAGTCTGATTCATTATTAGAGGTGACTCGTAATGCTGAACTGCAAAAGCAGTTGTTGGATTTGCAGAATAAGTATGAAAATGATAAGCTTATTTTGGAAAATAAACAGATAAGGCTGGAAAATGAGAAACAGACTTATTTTTATTTGTTTTTATTTGTATTCATATTAGGGTTGGGCATCATCGCTTTCTTTCTGGTTAGGAAAAGGTATCGAACAAAATTGTTGCGTAATGTCGAGATTATTGGAAATAATAATGCAATTATTAATAGATATGCTTGTAGAATTGCAGAATTGGAGAATGTGAGCTTACAAGAACGTCAGGCTAAAAAAGAGGAAATAGGAATCCTGAATAGAAAAATCCTTTGTTTAATAGCAGAAAATAAGCGAGTATGTGAGAATTCGAGTGTTGACGCCTTGTTTGTATTAGAGGAATTGAAGCAAGGAAATTTGATTATTAGTAATATGACTATTGCTGAACGGCAACATATATTTGACTTTCTGGATTTGGTTCATGCGAATTTTATTACTCGACTTAAACAAGAGTTTGATTTAACAAAAAATGAATTATTGTTGGCTGCGTTGCTGAAAGTGGGATTCTCTAACAAGCAATTAATGATTGTTTTTGATTGTGAAATGAAATCCATATATAAAAACAGACAAAGACTAAAAGCAGATTTAGGACTTACTAAGAATGATTCTTTAGAGCAAATGATAATGATGTATTGAGAAAAAAACGTTTTTTTGTCCTATATGTTTCTTTGTAGTGTGTTGATATATAATTTATTACCTACCCTATTTTTGTCCGCATAGTTATTGCTGAATTATTGTTGAATAGTCCCTAATTTTGTATAAATAAAAAATGAAAGACTATGAAACTGAAAATTATCTTATCTGTATTGTTGTTATTTTCTTTATTAAAGGTCGATGCTAATCCTTTGGTCGACATAAGTATTGCTTCTGGAAAAGAAGAAGTCTTTTTGCATTCAAATGATATTCCTTTTGAAATTCTGACTACGGGAAAAGAAGATGGAAGCCGTTCCGTTATACCATTAGTGCCATTTGTTGTATTCGTTGAAGATTCTAATTATTCCGTGGAATTGGATTTTATGGAAGGAATCGGGGTAGTGGAAATTGCCATTTCCCAAAATGGTTCTGTGATTTATTCTTCTTCCGAGAATATTCTATCTCCCCTTCGGAAATATTTGCAACTTCCTTTCGGAGTATCAGGGGAGTATTGTATAGAAATTAAAGGAGATAATGGGGCATATGCATATGGCTGTTTTGAATTATGATATATTGTTAACTAAAAAATGTAATGCTTATGAAAAAGATTAGTTTATTATTGGTAGGAGTGTTAGCTCTATTTTCTTGTGAGCAAGAGGAATTGGATAACTTTGTGGAAAGTAGTGGTGTGTGGCAGGTGATGACAAGGGCGATAGGTTCTAGTGCGGATTTTGATCCGATAAGTGAGCTTGCCGAAATTCCAGTGAATATTTTGAATATTGGAAACTCTAAACAAAAGTATCTTACTTGTAAAGAGAAAGGTACTGAAATTTGTTTAACAGATAAAGATGATGGATCTTTGAGGCAGAGATGGTATCTGAAGTATGGAAGAACTATTGTTGTTGCTGGGGGAAATAATAGAGTGACATCCGATACATATGGAGTTGTTACTCCTAATAACTATTTATCTTCAGAAATACCTGATAATCTTCGTTTGAGTTATTGGAATAAATCAACTTTTGATTCACCTTTGGCTGGACCTGGCTTAAGCTTTAATTGTTTGGCTGATGCTAATTGTATGATATATACGATGTATGGAAACTTTAATACTGGTTTGTCTTCTTATTATTTGCAATCAGAATCTTCAACGTCTTCCTCTGTAAAGTTTAAAACGAATAATTCCTCAAGCCTCGCTTTATGGGAAATAGTTCCTGTTGGTGAATATGAACTTGTTGGTTTAGAGTATGTACGGACTACGGTTGATAGCTTTGAACCTACAGAAGTGATTTGTGACCATGATGAATATACAAATGAACATTTAAGCGTTGATACATGGAACTATTCTTTATCTACAAGCTATACAGAAAAATCTGATTTTTCAAAAACAGAAGGAGTAAGTGTCACTATTTCAGGAGGATTGAACGTGGGTATACCTAATGTGGTAGGAGATGATTCTTCGCTTGGAGTAAATGTTTCTGTACAGCAGCAGACAAATAAATCTTGGACTTATGGTACAAGTGATAGTAAAACGGTAACAAAAACGAGAACTGGACAAATCCCGATTCAACCAGGTGAAACTGTAAAACTTGATGCGGTGTTAATCATGTACAAAGGTAGTTTGACTTACGTTGCTACATTAAGGAAAATAGGGGATACTAAAACGTTTAGAGTTAAAGGAAAATGGAGTGGAGACTGCTTTTCTTCTTTTGAAGCTAGAACATATAATCCAACAACAGGGAAATTGGTAGGAGAATATGTTTTAGAATAATGTGATTATCTAAATTATGGTTGTTTATAAATGTTAAATAGATATTGGGGCTTGCAGTATTTAGATTAATCTTTCATTTAATCTTAAAAACAATGAAAAAACGAGGAGAGTACTATATTACTCAATTCTTTTATCTAAATTTGCAAACTCTAATATTTATAGGAAAGATGAAACAATTAAAATTCTTGATGGTTGCCTTGACATTGTTGATGGGCATTTCGTTTACTTCGTGTCTGAATTCAGATAATGATTATGCTCCTACCGTAGGAGGCTTTGTAAAGGTCGGCGGTGGTATGTTTGGTACTACATTTACAATGCTTGATGGTGCAACAACAATTAGTCCGACGGCAGCATCTTTGACACAGGCAGAGAGTAATATGGGATTTAAATATTCAAACACTAATATTGCTTATGTAATAGGAACTTATGATGAAACTTTGAATCCGGACCCGATAAACAATAAAGAATATAAGTCGGTTTCTTTGACATATGCCGTTAGTTTGGATGATAAGGTTTTAATTACTGAACGTGGAGCATCTAATGATTCTGTCAATAAGGCTCCGATTATAGATATTGATAATTCTGAGAAAGTTAGTTATAATAAAGAATTATTCAAACCTTGGTTCTTTTATGATAAAACAACTTTGGTATTGCCAATAAATTATTATCTCTATAAAGCAGGCGTACATAAATTTACCTTAGTTTATTACCCGTCAGAAAACAATAGTACGAATAAGACTTTGAAGTTGTATCTTCGTCATTATAACGCAGATGATAAAGCCACTTCATCTACTTCTTTGCAAAATTCGGACATTCCTTCCATTTTTTATTATGCATATGATTTGCGTGATGTCTTCACCCGATATGCAATGGCTGTGGGAAGTTCTGAATATCCATCTTCAATAGTGGTGGAGTATGTTGTAAATCCTAATGGCTTGGATTTGGAAAAAGCAGAAACCAAGACAGTTGTAGTAGAGCGTAAGTCTATTGTAGAAACAACGACTGACTAAGATTTGAATTACAAAGATTTATTTCATATAGCAATACTACTGATTTCCTCTCCGGCTCGTGCCTGGGAGGAAATTAGTTTAGAGGATAGACGAAAAGTATTTACTACTTTTGTCTATCCTATGATTGGTTTATGCGGGTTGTCCGTTTTCATCGGCTCTTTGATGAAGATGGGATGGGATGGGCCGCAAAGCTTTCAATATGCCATGACACAATGCTGTGCGGTGGCTGTATCCTTGTTTGGAGGATATTTTTTGGCAGCCTATCTCATCAATGGGTTGCGTGTCCGCATGTTTATGCTGGACAGTGATATTCCTTTGGCGCAACAGTTTGCAGGTTATGCACTGGTAGTGGTGTTCATGCTGCGGATTGTTATCGGCATATTGCCTGATTTTGGTATTATGGCTCTGTTGCTCCAATTCTATATCGTGTATGTTGTGTGGGAAGGAAGCAAAAAGGTGATGCAGATAGCGGAAAAAGACCGTTTGCGTTTCACCATTCTTTCTTCTATTTTGTTAATAGCTTGTCCGGTGGCCATTGAATGGATATTCAATAAGCTGACGGTAGTGCTAAACTGATAAATGTTATGAAACAAGCTCCTGTAAATATAAAGAATAAGCGTGCTACGTTCGATTACGAACTGACGGACACCTATACGGCTGGCATTGTGCTTACGGGCACAGAAATCAAGTCCATCCGGTTGGGGAAAGCAAGCTTAGTCGATACGTTCTGTTACTTTGCCAACGGCGAATTGTGGGTGAAGAACATGCATGTGGCCGAATACTTCTATGGTTCGTACAACAATCACAATGCACGTAGGGAGCGCAAGCTTTTGTTGAATAAGAAGGAACTTGAAAAACTGATGCGCGGCACGAAAGATCCGGGTTTCACCATTGTTCCCGTGCGCTTGTTTATCAATGAAAAAGGGCTGGCCAAACTTGTGGTGGCACTTGCCAAAGGTAAGAAGCAATATGATAAGCGCGAATCACTGAAGGAAAAAGATGACAAACGCGATATGGCGCGTATGTTTAAAAGATAATATGAGTAAACTTGGTAGTTTGGTGCGTGAGCGCATCCTTATTCTGGATGGTGCAATGGGCACCATGATACAGCAATACAACTTGACAGAGGAAGATTTTCGGGGTGAACGCTTCTCGCAGATTCCCGGACAGATGAAAGGTAACAATGACCTGCTTTGTCTGACACGCCCCGATGTGATACAAGACATTCACCGCAAGTATCTGGCGGCAGGTGCGGATATTATCGAAACAAATACATTCAGTTCCACCCGCGTCAGTATGGCCGATTATCATGTGCAGGACTATGTGCGTGAGATGAATCTTGCCGCAGTGCGCCTGGCACGCAAAGTGGCAGATGAGTTTACTTCTCTTACTCCCGACAAACCCCGTTTTGTGGCAGGCTCCGTAGGACCGACGAACAAGACCTGCTCCATGAGTCCCGATGTGAACAATCCGGCCTTTCGTGCCTTGAGCTACGATGAACTGGCCGATGCCTACCGTGAGCAGATGGAAGCATTGCTCGAAGGTGGTGTGGATGCTTTGCTGATAGAAACCATTTTTGATACGCTGAATGCCAAGGCTGCTATTTTTGCCGCCGGGCAGGCGATGGAAACTGTAGGAGTTCATGTACCCTTGATGCTCTCTGTGACTGTTTCTGATATTGGAGGGCGTACTCTGTCGGGACAAACTTTGGATGCTTTTCTCGCCTCCGTGCAACATGCCGATATTTTTTCAGTTGGGTTGAACTGCTCCTTTGGCGCCCGCCAGCTGAAACCTTTCCTGGAGCAGCTTGCTGCCCGTGCACCTTATTATATCAGTGCTTATCCCAACGCCGGACTGCCCAACAGTTTGGGCACATACGACCAGACTCCTGCCGATATGGCACATGAAGTAAAAGAGTATATCCATGAGGGATTGGTGAATATTATCGGTGGTTGTTGCGGAACGACAGATGCCTACATTGCCGAGTACTCCTCGCTGATTGCCGGTGCAACGCCCCATCAGCCGGTTCCCAGACCGGAAAATCTTTGGCTCTCCGGGCTTGAACTTCTGGAAGTGAAGCCGGAAAATAACTTCGTGAATGTGGGTGAACGCTGTAATGTTGCGGGTTCGCGCAAATTCTTGCGTCTGATTAATGAAAAGAAATATGACGAGGCGCTCAGCATTGCCCGCCAGCAGGTGGAAGACGGTGCGCAGGTCATCGATATAAATATGGACGACGGACTGCTGGATGCTCAAGTGGAGATGACGACTTTCCTCCATCTGATAGCTTCGGAACCGGAGATTGCCCGCGTCCCCGTCATGATAGACTCCTCTAAGTGGGAAGTGATTGTGGCCGGATTGAAATGCTTGCAAGGCAAGTCCATCGTCAACTCCATCTCCTTGAAGGAGGGGGAAGATAAATTCCTGGAGCATGCGCGTACCATCAAGCAATATGGTGCGGCAGCCGTGGTGATGGCTTTTGATGAAAAAGGGCAGGCAGACACGTACGAACGTAAGATTGAGGTCTGCGAACGGGCATACCGTCTTTTGGTGGACAAGATAGGTTTCAATCCCCATGATATAATTTTCGACCCGAATGTACTTGCCGTGGCAACCGGTATGGACGAGCACAACAATTATGCTGTAGACTTTATCCGTGCCACCGGATGGATACGCAAGAATCTGCCCGGTGCGCATGTCAGTGGAGGAGTGAGTAACCTTTCCTTCTCTTTCCGCGGCAATAATTACATTCGCGAGGCGATGCATGCCGTATTCCTTTACTATGCCATCCGCGAGGGCATGGATATGGGTATCGTCAATCCGGCTGCCTCCGTTCTTTACACCGATATTCCCGCTGATATATTGGAGCGCATAGAGGATGTGGTCTTGAACCGTCGTCCCGATGCTGCCGAGCGCCTGATAGAAACTGCCGAACGCTTGAAAGCGGAAGCAGAGGCGGCAAAAACTTCTGGAGGAGAGCGGCAGGCTGCCGCCCATTCCCAACTTGCCTGGAGAGAGGGGACTCCTGTGGAAGAACGGTTGAAGTACGCCTTGACAAAGGGTATCGGCGATTATCTGGAAGAAGACCTTGCCGAAGCGCTGAAGCTGTATCCCAAGGCTGTTTCCATCATTGAAGGTCCGTTGATGGCAGGCATGAATCATGTCGGCGACTTGTTTGGGGCAGGCAAGATGTTCCTGCCGCAAGTAGTGAAGACGGCGCGCACCATGAAGAGAGCGGTTGCCATCCTCCAGCCCGTAATCGAGTCGGAGAAAGAAGAAGGTGCGACTGCTGCCGGGAAGGTGCTGCTGGCTACGGTGAAAGGTGATGTGCACGACATTGGCAAAAATATAGTCTCGGTAGTAATGGCCTGCAACGGCTACGAAATAATAGACCTTGGCGTCATGGTGCCTGCCGAAACCATTGTACAGCATGCCATAGAGGAAAAGGTAGACATGATAGGATTGAGTGGCTTGATAACCCCTTCGCTGGATGAAATGGTGCATGTAGCCATTGAGCTGGAAAAGGCAGGTCTGGACGTTCCTCTGCTGATAGGTGGTGCCACGACTTCACCGCTTCACACAGCTCTGAAAATTGCTCCGGTCTATCATGCTCCCGTAATCCATCTGAAGGACGCTTCACAGAATGCTACAGTAGCAGCCAAGCTGATGAATCCTAAGACAAAGGAGGAGCTGGAAGAAGAACTGCATGAGAAGTATCGGCAGTTGTGCGAAAAGAACCGGGAGAAACAAGTGACAACCGTTTCCCTGGAAGAAGCGAGAAAGAACAAACTGAATCTGTTTTAAATAGGAAGGAAAATAAGGATTAGGGATTAATCCTTAATCCCTATTTTTTTATCTTCTTCTTGTATTGCTCGAAGCGTGACGTAATATCCCTTACGAAGTTATAAGTTTCAATGCCACGGAAATAGCCGTTTTTGCAGACGGGGTCGGTGAAGTATTCCTCATTGCTTTTTAGCAGAATGAAGTTTTCTACATTATCACGCCAGACATATTTGTTTTTGCCGTATTTTTCGGCCAGTGCCATGGCATCCAGCACATGGCCGATACCGGAATTATAAGATGCCAGCACAAAGTTGATGCGTTCTTCCTGGGGTATCTTGGAAAAACTTTTGGCTGTGGCGCCTATGTATTTCACGGCAGCCTTTATACTCTCTTCAGGGTTCTGTTCCTTTCCTTCGGGTAGCCCCATAGCCCTGGCTGTGACAGGCATCAGTTGCATCAGCCCCCTGGCACCGGCCCAGGATACGGCGGTGGAGTCGAAGTTGGACTCAGTATATGCCAGAGACGCCAGCAGGCGCCAGTCCCAGTCTATCTTGGGAGCATATTTCTTGAACAAATCATCGTAATGGGAAATTTTTCCTTCGCGCAGGGAGAGGATAGGAGAGTGGGGAATGGCCTTGCCGATTTCAAAATATCGTTTCATACTTGCCGTATAGGCAGGTGAAGTCATATTCTCCTCGTGCCATTTGTTGGCGGCGGCTGCCAGTTGCGGACAGTCTTTCCGGACTGCCCACGATGCACGCTGGTCAAAGCTGATGGAGAGTCCGATATTCAGGTTGGGGTAATAGGTCGTATTAAGCTGTGCCACATCATTGTCTGCTACGGTATAGGGGATTTTCCCTTGTGCCACTTGGGTGATGAGGTCTTCTGCACTGATACTGTCGTTGGTCACTTTATGGATGTGGATACCTCCTCCGAGCTCTTCGTCCAGATTGACCAGCCGTTCATAATATTTTCCGGGCTTCACATATACATCTTTCCCGATGAGTTCCGTTACGTCTTTCAGTGGTTTGGTGCGTCCGCCGTTACGTTGCACGATGACTTGGTGCGTGATGACCTCTTCGCCGCAATAAAGCAGGCTGTCTTTCCATTCCTTGGTGATGGGAAGGTTGTAGGCTATGAGGTCTCCCTTGCCTGCCAGCAACTTCTCTATGAGTTCGTGCACATTCCGGGCTACCTCTATTCTCAGCTTCACTCCCAGGCTCTTGGCAAACTGTTCGCTCAGCTCATACTGGAATCCCATGTCCTGGCCACGGTAGATGAAGTAGGAAGTGGAACTGTACAGTGTCAATACGACCAGTTCTCCGCTGTCCTTTATCTGTTGCAGGTCATCCGCTTCTTCTTTTTCGGCAGGATGTCCTCCACGGCATCCTGCGATGCAGCACAACAACAACAGCAAGATAATTGGGACGGGAGAATTGATAATGGATGATTTATGTCTGGCGAAAGAAAACAGGCTGTTCATATCTCATAGGGTTTAGTGCGTTCTTAATCCTCCATTATCAATTCTCCATTACAAATTAACTCCCCAAGTGCTTCTTGATGTACATGGTCAATATATCAATGGCCACCTGGTTGTTTCCGCCTTCCGGCACAATGAGGTCGGCGTATCGTTTGCAGGGCTCTATGAATTGCTGGTGCATGGGTTTTAGTATGCGTGTATAGCGCTCCATGACGGCTTCGGCCGTGCGTCCGCGTTCCACCACGTCACGCTGGATTACACGAATTAGGCGTTCGTCGGGGTCGGCATCAACAAATATCTTCAGGTCCATCATGCTTCGCAGCTTCTTGTCGCACAAGGCAAGGATACCTTCTATGATGATGACTTCCCGGGGCTCGATATGGATGGTTTCGGGCTGCCGGGTACACGTCAGGTATGAGTAGGTGGGCTGTTCTATGCTTCTTCCTTCGCGCAGCATGGCGACATGCCTGGAAAGAAGGCTCCACTCGAAAGCGTCGGGATGGTCGAAGTTGATGTTCTGCCGTTCTTCCACGGGCACATGGCTGCTGTCCTTGTAGTAAGAGTCTTGTGGCAACAATACCACTTCACCAGCCGGTAGGCTTTCGATAATTTTACGTACGACGGTGGTCTTTCCCGAGCCGGTTCCGCCTGCAATTCCTATTATTAACATCCGTTTAAGTGTATATTTGAAACAAAACCAGTATTTTTGCAGTTGTTAAAACAGCCGCTTAGGCTGACAAATATAGTGATAAATCATTTAAATGGCAAAGTTATGGTAAAGCACATTGTATTATTTAAGTTAAAAGATGAGGCACCGGCTGACGAAAAGTTGGCTGCGATGAACAGTTTCAAGGCAGCTATCGAAGCGCTTCCGGCTAAAATATCCGTTATCCGCAAGATTGAAGTCGGATTGAACATCAATCCTGCCGAGGCTTGGAGCATCGCTCTTTACAGTGAGTTCGATACGTTGGATGACGTGAAATACTATGCTACCCATCCCGACCATGTAGCTGCCGGCAAGCTTATCGCTGCTGTGAAAGAGAGCCGTGCCTGCGTGGACTACGAGATAATTGAAAATTAAAAATTAAATCAGAGAACATGAAGAAATTACTGTTCCCTTTCGTTCTGTTGCTCTTCGCTGTGGCGGTGCAGGCACAGATACAAGACCCCGTCAAGTTCAATTCCGAACTGAAGATTTTGGCTGCCGATGAAGCGGAGGTCGTTTTTACGGCTGCTATTGACAAGGGCTGGCATGTCTATTCCACCGACTTGGGCGATGGAGGGCCTATCTCGGCGACTTTCAATGTGGAGAAAATATTCGGAGCGGAAGTGGTTGGCAAACTGAAGCCCGTAGGCAAGGAAATCTCTACTTTCGATAAGTTGTTCGAAATGAAGGTGCGCTATTTTGAAAATACGGCCCAATTTGTGCAGAAGCTAAAATTGACGGGTGGTGCCTATCAGCTGGAAGGATATCTGGAGTATGGCGCTTGCAACGATGAAAATTGTCTGCCGCCCACACAAGTGCCTTTCCAATTCTCCGGTAAGGTAGAAGGGGCTGCCAAAGAAGCTGCTGCCGCTACGGCTGAAATGAAAGCCGAAACACAGTCCGCAGAGCAGGAGACTGCCGCCGATACGGTTTCTGTGGCTGCTATTGGCGGTGCGGACGGGCCGACGGAAATCAATGTGACGGACAAGGTGGACCTCTGGAAGCCGGTCATCAATGAATTGCAATCTTTGGGCGAAACTACTTCGCAGGAGGATATGTCCTGGATTTATATCTTTATTACCGGATTTGCCGGCGGACTGTTAGCGCTCTTCACCCCTTGTGTATGGCCCATCATCCCGATGACTGTCAGCTTCTTCTTGAAGCGTAGCAAGGATAAGAAGAAAGGCATCCGTGATGCATGGACGTATGGTGCTTCCATCGTAGTGATTTATGTGACGCTCGGACTGGCCATTACGCTGATTTTCGGAGCCAGCGCACTGAACGCACTCTCTACGAATGCAGTATTCAATATCCTTTTCTGCCTGATGCTGGTGGTGTTTGCGGCTTCCTTCTTCGGAGCGTTCGAGATAACGTTGCCCTCCAAGTGGAGTACGGCTGTAGACAGCAAGGCCGAGGCGACAAGCGGTTTGCTCAGCATCTTCCTGATGGCATTTACCTTGTCGCTGGTATCTTTCTCCTGCACGGGACCCATTATCGGATTCCTGCTGGTGCAGGTTTCCACGACGGGCAGCGTGGTGGCTCCCGCCATCGGCATGCTGGGCTTTGCCATAGCTTTGGCATTGCCTTTCACGCTGTTTGCCCTGTTCCCGTCCTGGTTGAAGTCCATGCCCAAATCCGGCGGATGGATGAATATCATCAAGGTGACGCTTGGCTTCCTGGAGCTGGCTTTTGCCCTGAAGTTCCTTTCGGTAGCCGATTTAGCTTACGGTTGGCGCATCCTCGACCGTGAAACGTTCCTTGCTTTGTGGATTGTACTTTTTGCACTGCTTGGTTTCTACTTGTTGGGCAAAATCAAGTTCCCGCACGATGATGACGATTCAAAGGTTAGTGTACCCCGTTTCTTTATGGCGTTGGCCTCACTGGCATTTGCGGTGTATATGGTTCCTGGTTTGTGGGGAGCTCCGCTGAAGGCTGTCAGTGCTTTTGCACCGCCCATGCAGACGCAGGATTTCAATCTTTACAATAATGAGGTGCATGCCAAGTTCGATGATTACGACCTCGGTATGGAGTATGCCCGCCAGCATGGCAAGCCCGTGATGCTCGACTTCACCGGTTACGGTTGCGTGAACTGCCGTAAGATGGAGCTTGCCGTATGGACAAACCCGAAGGTGAGTGACATTATCAACAACGACTATGTACTTATCACGCTCTACGTCGACAACAAGACGCCGCTTCCTTCTCCCGTGAAGATTGTGGAGAACGGTACGGAACGTACGCTGCGTACCGTAGGCGACAAGTGGAGTTATCTGCAGCGCGTCAAGTTCGGCGCCAATGCGCAGCCCTTCTATGTGCTGATTGACAACGAAGGCAAGCCGCTCAACAAGTCCTACTCCTACGACGAGGATATACCTAAGTATATCGAGTTCCTGCAGACAGGACTGGAGAATTATAAGAAAGAGAAATAAATAGAATTGGAAAAAGGATGCTTGTAAAAAGGCATCCTTTTTTCACTAAATCCCCTTTTTGTATGAAACACATTATAGACATTGATGCTTGGGAACGCCGGGATAACTACGGCTTTTTCCGCAATTTTGTAAATTCCTGGTATTCCGTCACCACAGAGATTGACTGCACGGAAGCCAGTGCTGCAGCCCGGGCTGCAAAGCGCTCCTTTTTCCTTTATTATCTGTATGCTGTGGTGCGTTCGGCCAATGAAGTCGATGAACTCCGTTACCGTACCGACAAGGAAGGCCGGGTTGTTTTTCACGACCGGGTGGACATCATTTCTCCGATAGCCGTTCCTGGGAAAACATTCTATACCGTGCGCATTCCCTATTACGAAGACTTTGAACGTTTCTATGCCGAAGCCTACGCCTTGATAACAAACATGCCCGAGGACGGTGACCCTTATGGAGCCGAAAAGATTCTTGCCGAGCAAGGCGATTACGATGTGGTCCATCTGAGTGCGGTTCCCAAAATGTATTTCACCTCGATAACCTATACACTTGCCGAAGCAGGCAACGGTTGCAGTTATCCGTTGATGACTGCCGGCAAGGCCGTATCTCGTGAAGGCCGTCTGGTATTTCCTCTTTCCATTTATGTGAACCATGCTTTTGTCGACGGTTCTCATTTGACCTCCTTCTTCGGAAAGGTGGAGGAGTATTTGAAAGAGATTTCACATAAATGAATCACCCCAAATAAATAATCTATGAAACGCTTATAAGGGTGTTTTTTCATGCTACAAATATATATATATGATGCCATACATATATGGCAACTTTGAGTTGTTTTTTGTATCTCGGTTTCTGTTTTTTAAGTATCATTGAAAAATCGGAAATGTGCAGACAAGATTTGTAGTATTACAGAATTGTTACAGAATTTATCCTTACCTTTGACACTTTAACAGAATAAGCGTATGGTAAGTAATATATCTTCATGCACGAAAGTACTTGTTTTGCCGATAGTTCTATGGGTTGTTTCGTCTTTTTCCCTGCGGGCGCAGGAGAAGGATTTTGCCACTTGGGCGAATGCCGGTTTCGAATATAAGTTGAAGCCGGCATTTACTGTTTCCGGTGGGCTGGAGTGGCGTACAAAGGATGATTTGGGAAAGACAGACCGGTGGGGGCTGAAGGTGGGGGGAAGCTATAAGCTGTTGCCTTTCCTGAAGCTTGGAGCTGGGTATGAGACGCATTACCGCAATCGGGGGGCAGATGGCTGGAAGTTCCGGCACCGCTACCGTTTGGAAGGCACTCTGTCTGCCCGTGTGCAAAGGGTGAAACTGTCCTTGCGTGAGCGCTTTCAGCATACGTTCGATGGGCATAGAGATGAGTTCCGCTTGCGCTCGCGTGCGAAGTTTGCCTATGACATTCCGAAGTGCAAGCTGGAACCGTATGCTTCGGCCGAGATGTATAATGGTTTGAATAAGACAGAGCACTTCGGAGTAAAGCGGATGCGCTATCGTGGGGGTATTACGTTGCCCTTGTCCGAGCGCTGGGAGGCGGACATCTTCTATTGCAGGCAATGGGAGAAGGATAAGCGGAAGGATATAGTAGGGGTGGAGTGTGTTTATAGCTTTTGAGGGGAGATGAGGGCTGAAAGCCTTTTTTTACTTTTTGTTCTTCCGGTACTCCTTTTTCAGATAAAAGTTGAATCCGGCATATATTTGGAGGGTGCCGAACCCGTTGTTCAGGGAGAAACTGTTTTTGTAGTAGTCGTATGTCCGTCCTACGAATGAGGTACCCACGAAGTATTTGCTGTTGTTGTATACCACACCTGCACGCAGAATGAAGTCGATATTGAAATTCTTGTACCAGTCGTCCGCTTCCCGCTCTTCTGTCTTCTCTATGCGTGATGTCTTGTAGGCGACAGCCGGATTGAACGACAGGCATGCGAGGCAGTTGCGGGCAAACACCCAATTGTAGGCATAGCCGGCGTTGAGGCTGATGTTCGTGTATTTGATATGTTTCACCTTCATACCCGGGTTCATGGTTTCCTGAATGATTTCGGGCAGCTTGGTATAGTCGAAGTTCAGATTGTGGGTGGATACGGAGAATCCGGCAATGAAAGAACCTGCATTGCAGCGCTGGTTGGTGGACTGGCTGAAGGCGGCTGGATAGGAGAAACGTCGATTGTTGAAAATGTAATACAGATTTAATCCCTTCATCTTTACTTTCAATCCGTTGAAATCTTCGGAATAATTGGAGGGAATCTCGTCGGAAAAGCCGGATACCTTGTGTATCTTATAGTCGTTTCCGGTGCTGCGATAGAAAATGTCGACTCCCAGTTTGGAACTGTAAAGACTGAGATCAAACTCCGTACCGCGCTTTTTCTTGCTTTTCTTTCCGTAGAGCCAGTCCGTATCGACAGCCCATCCCAGGAATATCCAACGCCATCCGAAGTAAGCGCCTATCTTGTTGTGAGGGTTAGGCGAGAAACGGAGCCGCTGGTCGTCATTGCCCACAGAGTAGTATTCGTAATTGGTGAAATGGTCGAGCATCAGGGCGTAATTGTATCGGTTGGGACTGATATAGGTAGTGTCGAAGTCGCTGAAGTTGAGGAATTTCTTCAATGCTTTTCTGAAGGTATTTTTATATACGATGCTGTCGCATGCGACAGAACCGTTCTCCTTGTTTTGCGCAAACAATGAGAATGTAAATAATATCCATAAGCAGAAAAAGGCCCCTCTTTGCATCTTGTTGTTCTCTCTCATTTATACAAAGCTAAATAAAATAACCGGTTTTTGAACAGTATCCCGCTAATTTTTCTCTGAAAAAGGCATCAATAATTTGTAGTTCTCAATCGGAATGACTAATATTGAACGTCTTATTGAGAGACTTTATGAATCAAAACCAGATAAAGAAGAATACGATATGAAGAAGATTATCAATCCGTGGAAAGATATGGAGGGCTACAACTGTTTCGGTTGCTCTCCTGACAATGAAGCCGGTGTGAGAATGGAGTTTTATGAGGACGGTGACGAGGTGGTGAGCATCTGGAAGCCGCGTCCGGAGTATCAAGGGTGGCTGAATACGTTGCATGGAGGCATCCAGTCCGTATTGCTGGATGAAATCTGCGGCTGGGTCGTGTTCCGCAAGCTGCAGACCGGCGGGGTGACATCGAAAATGGAAACCCGCTTCCGCAAATCCATATCGACCAACGACACGCATGTGGTGCTGCGGGCTTCGCTTCGCGAGCAGAAGCGGAATATTGCTATCATAGAAGCACGCCTGTATAATAGCATGGGCGAACTTTGCACAGAAGCCACTTGCACCTACTTTACCTTTCCGAAGGAGAAGGCGGAAGCGGAAATGCATTTCCATAGCTGCGAAGTAGAGCAGGAGGAAATATTGCCGTTGATTTAATTGTTTCACCACAGATTACACAGATTTGCATAGATTGGAATAAAAATAATCTGTGCAAATCTGTGTAATTTGTGGTGAACTAAGATGAATTTGAAAGAAAAAATAAACTTTTTGTGATAAATCTTTTGGAGTTTCAAACTTTTAGTTTACTTTTGTCGCATTAAAATCCAAAAAATATGAAGAATATCGTTGCACATCATCACCATCATCATCCTAACGAATAACTCGGTGGGCGTATGAGTGTATATGTACAACAGATGACATAACAGACGAGGCTTGCCGAATATTGGTAAGCCTCGTTTTGTTTTCTGTCATCTCATTCAAAATAGTAAATAGTAAATCGTAAAATAGTAAATAACCTTATGTTAAGAATTGCAGTACAAGCTAAGGGTCGTCTGTATGACGAGACCATGTCGTTTTTGGGAGAATCGGATATAAAGTTGAGTGCCATGAAGCGCTCGTTGTTGGTGCAGTCGTCAAACTTTCCTCTTGAAGTGTTGTTTCTGAGGGATGACGACATTCCGCAGTCTGTGGCTACCGGAGTGGCTGATATAGGAATTGTGGGTGAGAATGAATTTGTTGAGAAGAATGAGGATGCAGAGATAATCAAGCGTCTGGGATTCAGCAAATGCCGTCTGTCTCTTGCCATGCCGAAGGATATTGAGTATCCGGGGGTGAAGTGGTTTCACGGAAAGAAGATTGCGACATCTTATCCGGGTATCCTTTCCGGCTTTTTGAAAGAGAATGGGGTGAATGCGGAGATACACGTCATTACGGGGTCGGTAGAAGTGGCGCCGGGCATCGGTCTGGCAGATGCCATTTTCGATATTGTAAGTTCCGGTTCTACGCTGGTGAGCAACCGCCTGAAGGAAGTGGAGGTTGTGATGAAGTCCGAAGCCCTGCTGATTGGTAACAGGAACCTGAGCGAGGAAAAGCAAGGGATATTGAGGGAGCTGTTGTTCCGTATGGATGCTGTGAAGACAGCCGAAGATAAGAAGTATGTGCTGATGAATGCCCCGAAAGAGAAACTGGATGAGATTGTCTCTGTACTTCCGGGCATGAAGAGCCCCACGGTGATGCCTTTGGCACAAGAAGGCTGGTGCTCAGTACATACCGTACTCGACGAGAAGTGTTTCTGGGAGATTATCGGAAAGTTGAAGGCATTGGGGGCGGAAGGCATTCTGGTGCTGCCGATTGAGAAAATGATAATTTAAAGCCTCGAGGATGTGTCAAAAGTATATAAACGCTTTCTTTATGTTACGACATTAGGTGCGAATTACGCGAAATAGCGCGGATTCGGTAAAATAAATCCGTGAAATCCGCGTAATCAGCGCCTAAAAGAAAGTCTTCAGAGAGTTTTGACACACCTCCAATAATATCATGGTTTATGCATAAATCTTTAAAAACATGTCATTATGATATTGATTAGTAATCCCGATAAATCCCAGTGGCAAGAGATTCTGAAACGTCCGGTGATGAATACGGAGAATCTGTTTGATACGGTGCGGAGTGTTATTGACCGTGTGAAGGAGGAGGGAGACCGTGCTGTGCTGGATTATGAAGAAAAATTTGATAAAGTGGTGTTGGCCTCGCTGGCAGTGTCGGAAGAGGAACAGCAGGAAGCGGAAAACCTGGTGAGTGAAGACTTGAAAGCAGCTATTCGCCTGGCAAAGCAGAACATCGAGACTTTCCACGCCGCACAACGCTTTGAGGGCAAGAAAGTGCAGACTCAGCCGGGGGTGACCTGCTGGCAGAAAGCGGTTGCCATAGAAAAGGTGGGATTGTATATCCCCGGAGGAACGGCTCCGCTGTTTTCTACGGTACTGATGCTGGCCGTTCCCGCCAGGATTGCCGGATGCAAGGAGATTGTTCTCTGCACCCCTCCGGGACGTGACGGAAAGGTACATCCCGCTGTGTTGTTTGCCGCAAAAGTGGCAGGGGTCAACCGGATTTTCAAAGCTGGCGGCATACAAGCCATTGCCGCTATGGCATACGGAACGGAAAGTGTGCCTAAGGTTTACAAGATATTCGGTCCGGGAAATCAGTATGTCACGGCTGCCAAACAGCTTGTGAGCTTGCGTGATGTGGCGATAGATATGCCGGCAGGACCTTCGGAAGTAGAAGTTTTGGCTGACGAAACAGCTAATCCGATTTTTGTCGCCGCCGACTTGTTGAGCCAGGCAGAACACGGAGTGGACAGTCAGGCTATATTAATTACGACCTCTGTCGAATTGCAACAAGCTGTAAAGGTGGAAGTGGAACGCCAACTGGCCTTACTGCCACGTAAAGAGATTGCCGAAAAGTCTCTTGCCAATAGCAAACTGATTGTAGTGGACAGCATGACAGAAGCCATTGAATTGACCAACGCGTATGCTCCCGAACATCTTATCATAGAAACCGAGGATTATCTTTCCGTGGCAGAACGTATCGTGAATGCCGGTTCCGTATTCCTGGGTTCTCTTACTCCGGAGAGTGCGGGAGATTATGCTTCGGGCACAAACCATACCCTGCCGACAAACGGCTATGCCAAAGCATACAGCGGTGTCAGCCTCGACAGCTTTATCCGCAAGATAACTTTTCAGGAGATAAAGCCGGAAGGATTAAATATCATCGGCCCTGCCATCGAGCTGATGGCTGCCAATGAACAGCTGGATGCGCATAAGAATGCTGTGAGTGTGAGACTGGGGCAGTTGGAAAATGGAAATGGAAATTGAAAGTTGAAAATTGAGAGCTGATGGCTTAAAGTAATTTTAATCGTAAATTGTCAAATCATAAATAACATGGTGAAAACATTACAAGAACTTACCCGTCCGAATATCTGGCGTCTGAAGCCTTATTCTTCAGCACGTGATGAATATAATGGTGCTGCGGCATCCGTTTTTCTCGATGCAAACGAGAATCCTTATAACATGCCGCACAACCGTTATCCCGACCCCATGCAGCGGGAGTTAAAGACAGAATTGTCTAAAATTAAAAAGGTGAGTCCCGATTCCATCTTCTTAGGGAATGGCAGTGACGAAGCTATCGATTTGGTGTTCCGTGCTTTTTGTGAACCCCGTGTGGACAATGTAGTGGCTATCGACCCTACCTACGGCATGTATCAAGTCTGTGCCGACGTTAATGATGTGGAGTACCGCAAGGTGCTGCTCGATGAGGATTTCCAGTTCTCTGCCGACAAGCTTTTGGCTGCTGCGGATGAGCATACCAAACTGATTTTTATCTGCTCTCCCAACAATCCTACCGGCAATGACCTGCTCCGTAGCGAGATTGAAACGCTGATTCGCCAGTTTGATGGGTTGGTGATACTGGATGAGGCATACAATGACTTCTCCGAAGCACCTTCCTTCCTCGAAAATTTGAATCGGTATCCGAATCTCATTGTACTGCAAACCTTCTCCAAAGCATGGGGATGTGCTGCCATCCGTCTGGGCATGGCATTTGCCTCACCGGAGATTATCGGCATCCTCAGTAAGATAAAATATCCCTATAACGTGAACCAGCTGACACAGAAGCAGGCAGTGGAAATGCTTCACCGCTATTATGAAATAGAACGTTGGGTGAAGACCTTGAAAGAAGAACGGGAGAATCTGGAAGCCGAGTTCGCCGCACTGCCATGTACGGTGAAGATGTTCCCTTCCCATGCCAATTTCTTCCTGGCCCGTGTGACGGATGCCGTGAAGATTTACAATTATCTGGTAGGCAAGGGTATCATTGTCCGCAACCGTAACTCCGTGTCACTCTGCGGAAATTGCCTGCGGGTGACGGTGGGAACGAGAGGAGAGAATGAAAAATTGATTGAAGCGCTGAAGGAATATATGTAGAAGGAGTTAAAGGGAGTAAAAGGGGGGTAAAGGGATTAAAAGGGAGTTAAAGGCCGATACTGCTGTTCTATACAAGTAATGCTTATGCAAGCAGAACTACTGGCCTCTAACTCCTCTAACTCCTCTAACTCCTCTAACTCCTCTAACTCCTCTAACTCCTTCTACCTCCTTCTAACTCCCGATAACTCCCTTTATTCCCTCAAAAAAAATATCCTTTAAAATGAAGAAACTACTTTTTATAGACCGTGACGGGACTTTAGTCATTGAGCCGCCCATTGATTATCAGCTGGACTCCCTGGAGAAGCTGGAGTTCTATCCGAAAGTGATGCGCAATCTTGGCTTCATCCGCAGCAAGCTGGATTTTGATTTTGTAATGGTGACCAATCAGGACGGTCTCGGCACCGCCTCCTTTCCGGAAGAGACCTTCTGGCCGGCACACAACCTGATGATGAAGACATTGGAAGGCGAAGGCATCACCTTCGACGACATCTGCATAGACCGCAGCATGCCCGACGACAATGCACCGACCCGCAAGCCGCGTACCGGAATGCTTGCCAAATACCTCGATAACCCGGACTACGATTTGTCCCACAGTTTCGTCATTGGCGACCGGCCTACGGATGTGGAACTGGCAAAGAATCTGGGCTGCCGTGCCATTCTTCTGCAAGATGACACGGCATCATTGAAACCCGTTTCCGAAGGTGGCGGTGCCGCTTGTGACGGACTTGAAGATTACTGCGCCCTCGCCACCAGGGATTGGGATAAGGTTGCCGAATTCCTCTTTGCCGGTGAGCGTACGGCGGAAGTACGTCGTACTACCAAGGAGACAGATATATACGTATCCTTGAATCTGGATGGTAACGGGCATTGTGACATCGCGACCGGACTGGGCTTCTTCGACCACATGTTGGAACAGATAGGCAAGCACGGCGGCATGGACCTCACCATCCGTGTGAAAGGCGACCTCGAAGTGGACGAGCACCACACCATCGAGGATACCGCTCTTGCTCTGGGCGACTGCCTTTATCAGGCCTTAGGAAGCAAGCGCGGCATCGAACGCTACGGCTATGCCCTTCCTATGGACGATTGTCTCTGCCAGGTGTGCCTCGACTTCGGCGGTCGCCCGTGGTTGGTATGGGATGCCGGGTTCAAGCGCGAGAAGATAGGCGACATGCCTACGGAAATGTTCCTGCACTTCTTCAAGTCCTTGAGTGATGCCGCCCGGATGAATCTTAATGTAAAAGCCGAAGGGCAGAACGAACATCATAAGATAGAAGGCATCTTCAAGGCGCTGGCACGTGCGCTGAAGATGGCGGTGAAAAGGGATATTTATCACTTTGAACTGCCAAGCTCGAAAGGAGTGTTGTAGAATCGTACAGACAACTGCTGCAAAGTTACTGCATACCTTTTGCAGAGCCACTGCAGATGTATTGCAGAGCTACTGCAGATGTATTGCAGAGTTTTGCAGTTGTATATCTCTGATTAATAGATAAGTAGTGTTATGTCACATTTAGCCCCTTTGATAGCTGATTTAGCTCTGATATTGATTTGTGCGGGGATTATGACCCTGCTTTTTAAGAAATTGAAGCAACCGCTGGTGTTAGGATATGTAGTTGCAGGATTCCTTGCCAGCCCTCACATGGCCTATACACCGTCGGTGATGGACACGGCTAATATACAGACCTGGGCGGATATAGGCGTTATCTTCCTGCTGTTTGCACTGGGATTGGAATTCAGCTTCAAGAAGATTGTGAAGGTGGGAGGCGTGGCGATTATTGCTGCGTGTACCATCATCTTTTGTATGATATTGTTGGGAGTGGCGGTAGGTACCGGGTTCGGCTGGCAACGGATGGACTGTATCTTCCTGGGCGGTATGATTGCCATGTCGTCCACTACCATTATCTATAAGGCGTTTGATGATTTGGGGATGCGCAAGAAACAGTTCACGGGGCTGGTGCTCAGTGTGCTTATCCTGGAGGATATTCTTGCCATCGTATTGATGGTGATGCTCTCCACGATGGCAGTCAGCCATAACTTCGAGGGTACGGAGATGCTGGGGAGCATTGCCAAACTGCTGTTCTTCCTGATACTTTGGTTCGTCGTAGGGATATACCTCATCCCCGGATTGCTGAAGCGGTGCCGGAAGCTGATGAGCGAGGAAACCTTGCTGATAGTCTCTCTCGGACTCTGTTTCGGTATGGTGGTGATGGCCGCGCACACGGGTTTCTCGGCTGCTTTCGGCGCGTTCATCATGGGCTCCATTCTTGCCGAGACGGTAGAGGCGGAGAGCATAGAGCGCCTGGTGAAGCCGGTCAAGGACTTGTTCGGCGCCATCTTCTTCGTATCGGTCGGCATGATGGTAGACCCGGCCATGATTGTGGAGTATGCGGGACCTATTGTCGTGATTACTCTGGCGGTCATCCTCGGGCAATCCCTCTTCGGGACGCTGGGTGTGCTGCTGGCAGGGCAACCGCTGAAGACGGCTATGCAATGCGGTTTCAGTCTGACGCAAATCGGTGAGTTTGCCTTTATTATAGCTTCGCTGGGCGTGTCACTGCATGTCACCAGCCATTTCTTGTATCCTATTGTGGTGGCGGTGTCTGTCATCACCACTTTCCTCACTCCTTATATGATTCGTTTGGCAGAACCGGCTTCCAATCTTGTGGATACGCATTTGCCGGAAAAATGGAGAAAGTTCTTGACCCGCTATGCTTCAGGTTCGCAGACCATGAACCACGAGAGTCTGTGGAAGAAACTGATATTTGCGCTGGTCAGGATTACGGTGGTGTATTCCATCATTTGCGTGGCGGTGATAGCTTTGGCGTTCCGTTTTCTGGTGCCTTTCGTGCACGACAGTCTGCCCGGGGTATGGGGCTCTCTGTTGGCTGCCTTTATCATCATTCTGTGTATAGCTCCGTTCCTGCGTGCCATCATGATTAAAAAGAACCACTCGGAAGAGTTCGTGACTTTATGGAAGGATAACCGTGGAAACCGGGCACCGTTGGTGGCCACCATTGTACTGCGTCTGCTGCTGGGCGTTTCGTTCGTCATGTTCGTAATAGCCGGTTTGTTCAAGATGTCCGTCGGTCTGGTGTTTGGAGTGGCGGTGCTGCTGGTGACTTTGATGATACTCTCTCGCCAGTTGAAGAAGCAGTCCATCATGATAGAGAGGACATTCTTCCAGAATCTGCGGTACCGCGACATGCGTGCCGAGTATATGGGAGAGAAGAAACCGGAGTATGCGGGGCGTCTGCTGTCGCGCGACCTGCACCTGACGGATTTTGAAATCCCCGGCGAGTCGGCATGGGTGGGCAGGACATTGGCGGAGCTGAATTTCGGAAAGAAATACGGCATCCATGTGGTCTCCATCCTTCGGGGCAAGAAACGGATTAATATTCCCGGAGCGTCTGTCCGCCTTTTTCCACAGGACAAGATACAAGTGATTGCCACGGACGAGGAACTGAACATCTTCGGCAAGGAGATGGATAAGGTGTCTGCCATGAATACGGATGTGATAGAGAAGAGCGAGATGATTCTACGCCAGTTCTGTGTGGACGGGCAGTCTCCTTTCCTGAACAAGACCCTGAAGGAAGCAGGGATACGCGAGAAGTATCACTGCCTGATTGCCGGTGTGGAGCGGGGAGGGGAGACCCTGCATGCTCCCGACCCGCATGAACCTTTTGTAGAAGGCGATGTGGTATGGGTTGTAGGCGAGAGTGCCGATGTGTACGAATTAGTCAGTCAGAAAGGCGAAGGTTTCGACATGGAGGTGTGACAAAACAAAAGGCATCTTACTTCTTGATAGTTTTTAGGCACACCTTCATAGTCGTTAATCAGAGCTTGTTCAGTATTTTGTCCATCACCCAGTTTGTGAGAGTGGCGCTTTCGCCGTCACAGCTGCAGACGGACTTGCCCAGCAGGTGGTCTACCACTGCCTGTATAAGCGGTTGCTGGACGTAGGTGGGGTTTTCGACGATGATTTCTTCACGTCCTCTTTCCGTATGCAGCGCAATGGGGTCATAGGTGAATACGGAGAAACAAATCATGCCTTTGTCTCCAATGATTTCTATACGGTCTTCGCGGGCGGATTCGTGGGCAACAAAGCACCAGGAGCCGCTGCCCACCAGTCCGCTGTCAAACTGGAAACATGCGCTTAGAGTGTCCTCGGCAGGATATAGTCCGCCACGGTTGCTCTTGTAGCCGCTGGCTTCGAGGATACATCCGAAGATTTCCTGCAGCAAGTCTATCTGGTGGGGCGCAAGGTCATAGAAGTATCCTCCGCCGGCAATGTCCGGTTGCACGCGCCACGGCAGGTTTTCCTTGTTATGGTCGAGGTCGCGGGGAGGCTGGGCGAAGCGGATTTGAATGTTGATGACATTGCCAATATGTCCCTCCTCTACCAGTGACTTTACCTTCAGGAAGTAGGGCAGATAGCGGCGGTAATACGCGACAAAACATGGAACACCCGTTTCCTTGGAAATCCGGTTGATGCGGCAGCACTCTTCGTAGGTAACGGCCATCGGCTTCTCTATGTAGACCGGTTTGCCTGCCTTCATGGACATGATGGCGTATGTAGCATGTGAAGAAGGAGGAGTGGCAATGTACACGGCGTTCACCTCTTCGTCGTCAATCAGTTCCTGGGCATCGTCGTACCATTTGGGAATCCCTCTTTCCTTGGCGTAGGTCTTAGCCTTGTCGCCATTTCGGCTCATGACGGCCACTACTTCGGAGTTCTCTATTTTCTGAAATGCCGGTCCGCTTTTGTATTTGGTCACTTCTCCGCAACCGATGAATCCCCATTTAATTATTCTCTCGCTCATAATCTTTCCCTTATTTTACTCTTCCTCAAAATCGAATTCAAAGTCGAAATCATCCAGAAATTCCGGTTCTGTAAATTCTTCCAGACTCCGGCGGTCTTTTTTCGTCGGCCGTCCGGTACCCTTGGCACGGTTGACGAAACCGCTGACACGGCTCATCTCCAGCAGTTCATACTGTTCCGGAGTCGTTACATTCTCCATCATTTCGGCAACAAGCTTTGCGCCGACACGCTTTTCGATGGTTTGCAGCACTTTGAAGGAATAGGTGACGGGAGGCTTGCGCACCTGTATGACATCTCCCGGCTTCACCGTACGGGCAGCCTTTGCCAGTGCGCCATTGATGCTGATGCGTCCTTTTTTGCAGGCTTCGGCGGCTATGGTACGTGTCTTGAAGATGCGTACGGCCCACATCCATTTGTCAATTCTGGCTTCGTTCATTTCTTGTTATATTGATTCATGGTGATATCTATTCCCGCCAGACAGAAACTTTTGATGATTTCTCCGGCTGTTTCCAATCTCTCGCCCATTGTTTTCCAATCTTCATCGGTAAAATGTCCCAGCACATAGTCAATCTGCCCACCACGGGGAAAGTCATTACCGATGCCGAAACGCAGGCGTGCATAATTCTGGGTGCCCAGCGTTGATGCAATATGCTTAAGGCCGTTATGTCCCGCATCGCTTCCCTTACCTTTCAGGCGCAGTGTGCCGAAAGGCAGTGCCAGGTCATCTACCACTACCAACACATTCTCCAATGGAATGTTTTCCTTTTGCATCCAGTAGCGTACGGCGTTGCCGCTGAGGTTCATAAAGGTGGAAGGCTTCAGCAGTAACAGTTGGCGTCCCTTGACTGACAGTGTTGTGGTGAAACCATAACGTCCGTCGGTAAAAGTGGCACCCGCTGCTTTGGCCAGAGCATCTACTGCCATGAATCCGATGTTATGGCGGGTTTCGTGATATTCGGGGCCGATATTGCCCAATCCTACAATTAAATATTTCATAGTCAGTGCTTCCTGTTTATGAGGGTGTTAAAACTAGTATTCACCACAGATTACACAGATTAACACAGAATGAATTTAATGTACCGATAATCAAAGATGTCTATCTGTGCAAATCTGTGTAATCTGTGGTGAATTATACACTCTCGTGAGCCGTAAAAAGAACGCGGATTATCGCAACTTTCCGCGGAAATCAGTATGAAATCTGCGTTGGCTGCGTTAATCCGCGTTCCCGAATATTTAGTCTTTCTTGAAAAGAATCGATTAGTTGCCTGCAGCAGCAGCGGCACCTCTTGCAGCACGAGTCAGCTTAACGGCGCATACAACAGCTTCTTTGGCATTCAGCAATTCCAATCCTTCATATTGCAATTCGCCAACTTTAACAGTCTTACCAAGTCCCAAGTGGGCAACGTTGATAATCAGTCTTTCAGGAATTACGTTATACAAAGCTCTTACTTTCAGCTTACGCATCTGGAGTACCAGCTTACCACCGGCCTTAACACCTTCTGCCAAACCTTCCATCTGTACCGGA
>OGDY01001220.1_pt1 | contig 30131 bp, 30 predicted proteins | sample 1570341 | NCBI WGS metagenome assembly OGDY01 (sample SAMEA2581972, study PRJEB24529) | metagenome | biome: Human gut stool | place: China | collected 2011 | reverse complement strand
AGTAAGAATACATGTGTGTGTGTGTGTGTGTGTGTGTGTGTGTGTGTACAGCCACAACGATTTGCTGGTTTGTTCATTTTCTATTACTCCTTTTTCTTTTCTTTTGCGTTTTTTGCACTTTTGTTTACATTTCTATAATATCATAACAAATTTATTATTTCAACAATATTTTTAATTTTTTCTAATGGAATTTTTTATTTTCTATTGTAGTTTACAGCTGCTTAATCAAAATCATTCATATTTTATTTACAAACTTACAATTTTTGTAATTAGAGACTTTTAATTATCAATAAAATTTAGATATATCATATAGTAAATTGTAACTAAATTTTGACATTTTAATCTTCTTTACTTACTTTTGCATATTTTCTTAGTTTTGCATAAGCTAGGCAGTTAACAGATCCTGCTGGAAATCTTGAAGTTTCATCTTTACGACCAGCTGGAACACCTGTTAAAATTTCTATTCCTTGTTCTATTGTTGAAATTGTATAGATGTGGAATAGTCCGTGCTTTACAGCGTCAACAACTTCGTCTGATAAATTTAAATTTTGTTCATTTAATTTTGGAATCATTACACCATGTGAACCATCTAATCCACGAAGTTTGCATATCTTAAAGTATCCTTCGATTTTTTCATTTACACCACCGATTGGTTGGATTTCACCTTTTTGATTTACTGAACCAGTTACGGCAATGGCTTGATTTATAGGAATGCCAGACAAGCTTGAAAGTATTGCGTATAATTCTGTTGAAGAAGCACTGTCTCCATCAACTCCATTATATAATTGCTCGAAACATAAACTTGCTGTTAAAGATAAAGGCATGTCTTGAGCAAACATTTCTCCTAAATATCCTGCTAGTATTAAAATTCCTTTAGAGTGAGAAGAGCCAGACATGTCAACTTCACGCTCTATGTCTATAATTCCGTTCTTTCCTACATAAGTATTTGCAGTAATTTTTGTTGGAAGTCCGAAAGAATAATCACCAAGGCTCATTACTGTTAAGCCATTTATTTGTCCAACTTTAAATCCCTTTGTATCTATTAAAAGAGTGTTGTTGTTTATCATTTCGATATATTTTTCATTATATTTTTGAACACGTTCTTGTCTTTGTGCTAAAGCTAAGTCAACTGTTTCACCAGAAATAACTTTTTCACGATGAAGTTTTGCAAGAGTTGCTGCTTCGCCAACAATTTGTGTAATCTCGCTAAATCTTGTAGAAAGTTTAGTTTGATCATTTGCAAGGCGAGAGGCGAATTCTATAACTTTTGCCATTCCTGTTCGATCAAGAGGTGGAAGTTCTTCTGTTTTGCAGAAACCTTCAACAACTCTAGCTAATTTATTCATATTATCAACTGTTAATGGAGCGTCATCTTCAAATTCAACCTTTATTTTAAATAACTTTCTGAAATCTGCATCAACAGAAATTAAAGTTTGATAAATGTTATCATTTCCAATTAAAATAACTTTTAAATTAAGTGGAATAGGTTCCGGTTTTAAAGAAACCATAACCATTGAAGAATGCTGGTCTACCAAATTTTCAATTCCAAGTTCTTTGGTTCTTAATACTTTTTTCAGGGAATTGTAGCAAGATTGGTTTGAAAGCAAATCAGCAGCCTGCATTATTAAATATCCACCATTCGCAATATGAAGAAGTCCAGGTTTCAGCATTGTGTAATCTGTTTTTAAGCTTCCATAATAATTTTCATATTCCAATTTACCAAAAATATTTGGATAAGAATAATTTGAATCCATTATTACAGGAGCACCTTCGTGGTTGCTATTATCAATAAATAAGTTTACTCTGTAGTTTAGCCAAGGTTGTTGAACTTCAGGTCTAGGGTTTTGTGCTGCATTTGTAGCTTGCTTTTTGTCATCAACTAAGAAAGCATTTACATTTTTTAAAATATCTTTCTTTACATCATCCAAAAATTTATTTATTTTTTTATTTCTTTTGAAATTTGATTTTATATAATTGATGTGTGCATTTACAGTTAGCAAAGCAACATTTGATTGCCACTCGGAAATCTTTTGGTCAGCTTCAGATTGAATAGCTTTTATTTGAGATATGGCATTCATAACATGTTGTTGAACGATTGTTGATTTATCCTCGAATTCTTTCTTAGTACTTTCATCAAGTTTCTCAAATTCAGATTCCTCAATAGTTTTACCGTTTATAACTGGCATCATGTAAATACCGTTGTTTGCAGACTTAACTTGGAAGCCATACTGAGAAGAGGTTTCATTAAGTTTAGCCATTAAAGATTCTCTTTTTGCGTCATATTCTTGCTTAATCAAAGCCTTTTCTTTTTCAAAATCATCATTGCTGAAAGTTTCTTTAATGTCATGTTTAATATCCTTAATAAATCTGTCCATTGCATCACGGAATTCTTTACCTTGTCCAGCAGAAAGAGGTATTGCAACAGGCTCGTTAGGATTATCAAAATTATAAACATAACACCAATCTTGTGGGATTTTCTTTTTCTTAGAAATAGTATCTAGATAGTGTTTTGTGTACATTGTTTTTCCAACACCACTAGGTCCTTCAATATAAAGATTGTAACCATTAATATCAACATTTAGACCAAATTCCAAAGCCTTAATTCCACGCTCTTGACCGATTCCGGCACTTATTGGTTCAAGGCTCTCTGTTGTTTCAAACTTAAATAAGTTTGGGTTACATGTAGATTTTAAACGTTTGTATGAAAGCTCAAATTCATTTCTCATTGGTTAATTCCTCCTATTTTTTTTCATATATGTATATTAAAACTTGTCGTTTTTTCTAAAAATTATAAATCATATATCAATTTATAAAAAAATGCAAGAAAAAACGACAAAAGTGTTAAAGTTCAAGTGTCATAAGAATTGCATCATCAATTCCATTATAGTATTTTTTTCTTAGACCGACCTCTTTGAAATTATACTTTTTATAAAGATTAATTGCAATAGTATTTTTAATATTTACCTCTAAATTTATTGCTTTAATTTCATGATTTTTACAATAGCGAATTATCTCGCTTAGCATGTAAGAAGAAATCTTTCTGCCTCTAAAATCTTTTTTTACGACAATATTCATCAATTCTGCTTCATCAAGAATAATCTTAATACCGCAAAAACCTACTATATTATTATCCTGAGTTTTTGCAACAATATACTTAGAAAACTCAGAATTTAATTCATCTTTTAGAGTATCGTAATTCCAAAAATTATCAAAATCAGAAGAAAGGCGAGGTGCGATTTGCTCTAAATCTGAAAAAGTAAAAGGCAAAATGACTAAAGATGAATCATTGTCTATTTTATTTGTTGAGTTACTCGTTGAATTATTTATAGAGTTATTTGCTGAACAATTTAATGTAGTATTATTATTACACATAATTTCTCCTTGTATAATTTATTTTGTTCTAAAATAATTGGATTACTTGTTTGTGTCTTGCTCTGCCTGAGATTTTCTTAAATAAATAGGTGAGATGTTATTTGAATCTCCAGCAAGTCCTTGTTTAAATCTATAATAAGCACTTTTGGCAAGTGATATACTAGATTGAATATTGTTATCAGAAAATTCTATATCATAGTCTGCAAATTTTTCATTAATCAAATTCTTATATAATACACTTCCGTCACCAACAAAAGTAAGTTTTTTGTTTTCTAAATCCTTTGAACAAACAGATTTTAAATTATCTAAAACTGCATTTATCTCATCAGAAACATCTTCTTGAACTTGAGTATAAGTGGGATTTTCACTATTGCTATTTATTTCAAAAATACCTGAATATACATTTTTATGTTTGCAATCTATAAGAGAACAGATTATTGAAGCATTTTCAGTATTGTAGGCTAAACTTTCAAGTGAAGTTACACCAACTGTAGGAATATTTTTTGCGTCTGCAAAAGCTTTCATTGTAGCAATTCCAATTCTTATTCCTGTAAAAGAGCCCGGTCCTAGACAACACGCTAGTAAATCAATATTATCTAAACTTAAATTAGAAGATTTGAACATGTTATCAATCATTGGCATAAGCTTAACGGAATGAGTCCTTTCATCATCATTATTGCCTTCTGCAAGCACTTTAAATTTTTCATTTTCATCAACTTCAACAATAGAAACAGAACAATTTTTTGACGATGTGTCAACAGCAAGAATTTTCATTTTTATTTCCTTTCATAATTCAAAAATTAAATTTAAAATAATTAATTTTTTCCAAACTCTATACAATTTTTTTTGTTAAACGTGTCTTTTATCTATATATTACTTCAGCTAAGACTTTTAGCAAAAATTCATATTATTTCTAATCTAAATTTTCTCGATTTCTAGCTTTCTTATATCAGTATTATCATTATCTCTAGAAAAAGTTATTTTCGTGTAGTTGGTTTGCAAAATATCTTCAATCATTTCACCCCATTCAAATATACAAAGACCATTTTGCAAATATTCTTCGCCACCCATAGCGTAAAATTCGTCAACATCCGCAAGTCTGTATAAATCAAAATGGAAGATTTTGAAGTTCTTTGCATCATATTCATTTACGATAGTAAATGTTGGACTTGAAATTTCATTTTCTAATCCAAAATGCTTAAGAATTCCTTCTGTAAATTTTGTTTTTCCAGAGCCTAAGTCACCTGAAAGAACTATTATAGAATGGCCATTTAAATTTGCAGCAAATTCATCTGCAAATTTAATTGTATCTTCTTCAGAATGCGAAACAAAATTATAACTATGCATTTATATATTTCCTTTCTTTTTTACTTTTCTGATATGCTAAATGTATTCTATATTAAAAGATGTAAATTTTCAAGACGCATTTTCTCTTTTTTGCACCTTTAAGTGTATTCAGGAATTGTTAAAATTGTACATTCTATTTTAAGTTATAAGAGACGAAGCATTCACTTTTCTTCGTCTCACAAATAACTTAAACATCTGAATATTTTTCATTAACCATATTTTCGCCCAAAAAGGGACGTCCCTATTGGGCGAAATTTTTGATGCGATTTTTTAGTTCTCTAGTACTTCTTTACATCTTGGGCATAGTCCATCTTCTAGGTGGTCGTTGTACATCCAACATCTTTCGCATTTTTCGCCTGTTGCATGTTCTACTTTTACTCCAAGTTTTTCTTCTTGTTTTCTGTTATTTTCTTGTATTTCTAGTCCAGATACTATTAATACAAGTTTTATTAATTCTTCATTTTCTTTTAAGAATTTGTATTCTTCTCCTTCTGCATATATTGTAACTTTTGCGTCTAGAGAGTTTCCTATTGTTTTTTCTGCTCTTGCAAGTTCTAAGTCTTTTGCAACTATATTCTTAACTTTGATTATTTTCTCCCATTTTTCTGCTATTTCTTTGTTATCCCATTCGTCATTTGGAACTGGATAGTCTGCAAGCATTGGGCTTTCTACGTTTTCTTTTTCTGTATGTTTCATTGCAGACCAAATTTCTTCGGCTGTGAATGAAATCATTGGTGTTAATATTTTTACCAGTGCATCTAGTATGTAATACATAGTTGTTTGTGCTGCACGTCTTGCTACTGAATCTGCTTTTTCTGTGTATAATCTATCTTTTATTATATCAAGATAGAAGCTACTCATGTCTACAACGCAGAATTGGTTTACATCGTGGTAGCAGTTTCCGAAACTGTATGTGTCGTAGTCCTTTGTACAGTCTTTAATTAATTTATTTAATCTTGTTAATGCCCATTTATCAATTTCTTGTAAATCTTCATAGGCAACTGGATTTTCAGGGTCATAGTCATAAGTATTTCCTAAGATATATCTTGCTGTATTTCTTATTTTTCTATAAACATCTGAAATTCCTTTTAGTATATCGTCTGATAAGTTTACATCCATAGAATAGTCTGATGATAATGCCCATAGTCTCAATATATCTGCTCCAAATTTGTTTGAAACATCTATTGGAGATACTCCGTTTCCTAAGCTTTTAGACATTTTTCTTCCTTGACCATCTACAACGAATCCACAACATAGAACTTCTTTGTATGGGGCTATTCCATTTACTGCAACTGATGTTAATAATGAAGATTGGAACCAGCCTCTGTATTGGTCATTTCCTTCTAGATATAAGTCTGCTGGATAGTCTAATCCTCTTTCAACTAGAACGCTTTGATGTGTAGAACCTGAATCAAACCAAACATCCATTATATCTGTTTCTTTCTTGAATTCTGTGCATCCACACTTTGGACATTTTGCACCTTCTGGTACTAAATCTTTTGCTTCTTTTGCCCACCATGCGTTTGTTCCTTCTGTTCTTACAACATCTTGAATCTTTTTTATAGATTCTTCTGTAACATAAGGCTCTCCACAGTCTTTGCAATAGAATATTGGAAGTGGAACACCCCAAGTACGTTGTCTTGAAATACACCAATCGTTTCTTCCTTTAATCATTTCGCTCATTCTGTCCTCGCCCCAATCTGGGTGCCATGTAACTGTCTTAATAGCCTTTAAAACATCATCTCTAAATCCATCAACAGATGCAAACCATTGTGGTGTAGCTCTGAAGATTATTGGCTTTTTGCATCTCCAGCAATGTGGATAAGAGTGCTCTATTTTTACAGCTTTTAATAAATATCCATTTTCGTCTAACCAAGCTGTTATAGTCTTGTTAGATTTTGCATAGAATTGACCAGCGAACTCACCGGCCTCGGCTGTTTGTTTTCCTTTATCATCAACTGCAACAACCATTCCAAGTTTATCTTTCAATCCTTGTAAATAGTCCTCTTTACCATAAGCAGGTGCTGTATGAACTGCTCCAGTACCTTCATCAAGAGTAACATTTACAGTTGTTTCACTTCCAAGAACTACTCTAGACATTCTGTCTAAGAATGGATGCTTGCATAGAACTCCTTCTAATTCTGAGCCTTTAAAGGTTTGAACTGTTTTGTAATCTTCTACTTCAGCAAGCTTCATAACTTTTTCTACAAGCTCTGTTGCAATTATTAATCTTTCAAGTTTTGCATTCTCCTTGTTTTCTTTTAACTCAACCATGCTATACTCATAATCTGCACCAATTGTAATTCCCATATTTCCTGGTAGAGTCCAAGGTGTAGTTGTCCAAATTACCATATAAGTATCTTTTTTATCAAACAAGCCCTTAGAATCTTCAACAGGGAATTTCACATATATAGATTCTCCTGTTACATCTTTATATTCAATTTCAGCTTCTGCTAATGCTGTTTCACAATCAGTACACCAGTAAACTGGTTTTAATCCTTTATAGATATATCCTTTTTTGTACATATCTCCGAATACACCAATTTGTCTTGCCTCTGTTGCATGGTCATAAGTTATATAAGGGTGGTCCCAGTCTCCAAGAACACCAAGACGTTTGAAGCCTTCTGTTTGAATATCCTTGTAATTTGTTGTAAATTCTCTACAAGTATCTCTAAACTTTGTAACAGGAATCTTGCTTCTATCCAGTCCAAGCTTCTCAATAGCCTTCTTTTCAGTTGGCATTCCGTGTGTATCATATCCAGGAACATAAGGAGCATAAAATCCTTTCATAGCCTTATATCTTACGATTGTATCCTTTAAAATTTTATTTAAAGCATGTCCAGCATGAATTTCTCCATTAGCATAAGGAGGTCCGTCATGTAAAACAAAATGCTTATGTCCTTCATTTTTCTTTAAAATCTTCTCATATAGTCCATTCTCAAAAACTGCCTTTAATGTTTCTGGTTCTTTAGTTGGCAAATTTCCTCTCATCGGAAAATCTGTCTTTGGTAAATTAAGTGTGCTTGAATAATCTTTCTTCTCTTCACTCATATAAATTACTCCTTTCATTTTCGCCCATTAGGGACGCCCTTCTTTGGGCGAAAAGTTTTGTTGCTTGATAAAAAATCAATTTATAAACTTTTCATCCATTGCTTCGCCCAAAAAAGGGCGTCCCCATTGGGCTTTTTTGCTCTTTTAGCATCAAAAAATCGCCCTATACATATAGGACGAATTAATATCCGTGGTACCACCTAACTTGAAAGCATGCATTTAAATTTTCTGCTTACTTTCCACTCCTTTTCTCTTGACGCAAGATTACGATTTATATTACTTAAATACTTTTGTTACTTAATGAATAAAAATTAAGCTGAGCTTCATATGATTTTTTTAGCTCACAACTGCTTTTAGTAAAAATATTCTTTCACATAAACAACTCCAAGGTGATAATAAATAATCTTTAATTTATCAAATTCTCAGCATTTATTTGACTCTCTGTTAATTAGTTTTATTTACCGTGTCCTCTTCATAGTTTTTATTTTTATTAAATTCTACATAATAATTTACCACAAAAAAAAGCTAAATGCAAGTAAAATTTGAACTTTATTTTGAATTTTCTAAAAATTTTACCACTTATAAATATTTTCTTACTTAACTCCAATTTATTATATCATAATTTTTTCGAAAATATGTTGTACAAATTTTCACACCATTCTAGTCCAGTAGGAACGACTTGTACCTTAGCTACGCTAGGTTCAAACCGTTTCCTACCCACTCTATTGTTTTATGTTAATCTCTCTGTCTTTTTATTTTTTCTCATATCTACTATGGTTTATGTTTTCTCCTAAATTCTGGCTCAGAGTAGCCAGGGCTCAGAATCTACAAAAATAAAGTGGACCTGAATCCAAAGTAAACGTAAGCACCGTCCGGACCGTTACCACGGCTACCTGCTGGAAAATCAGCAAAGTTGTTAACGTAAATGCCTCCACGATATATGTAAGAACCATTCGTGTACGAACAAGACTCTGTAGTCCACTCCCATACATTTCCTCCCATATCATATATATTACATACTCCTGTGGTTTGTCCTGTTGGAATTAATGTCCCTGTTCCATTTGCTTTGGTTTGTTTATTTTTTTCTTTATCTGCAATTCCTGTATAAGTAAATGTTGTATCTTTATAATTTCCTTGATTTGAACTGCTTCCATAATCACTTACTGTCTTTTGAATAAATGCTATTGCTGTATCCCACGCATAACTACTTGCCAATTTTGTTTTTACATTTTTATAATTTTGCTTTGTTCCAAATCCTTCTGCTAGTGCTTTTGCATCTGTATATTTTATATAATTATATGGTGCCTGTTTTGCCTTTATTGTTATTGTATTACTTGTACTTGAGCTTGCGCTTCTTAATGTCTTTGCATCTGTACTCTCTTTATCTCCTGCTTCATATCTTCCTATATAATATCCTTTATTTTTCTCTACACTCGTTTTTTCATCACTTGGCATTGCTTCAGTATAATAATTGCTATTTGAACTACTATAATTTATCTTTGTTGAGTTTGTACTTGAATCTATCGTTCCTGTATCAACTTGGATTGAATAAGCTGTTCTTTTATAATCTGCTATATTATCTACTGGTATCCATACAAATTGATTTCCTACTAAATCTGTTCCAACTGTTGTTTGTCCTTTATATTTACCCTTATCACTTGAATTATCAGAAATTACTAGACCACTTGCTTTTGTTCCTCCTACATAGTAAAATCCTGCTGGAATTGGTACTCCTTCTAATGCTGGATCATAGTCAGAACCTCCTGAACCTGAATTGTTGTTTTTATTTGCATCTATTTGTTCTTTCAGTTTCGAAGCCAAATCTCCCATTCCACTTTCGTCATTAGCTTGTGCCTGCTCATACTGGTCTTTTGCTTCTTTAGCATTTTCTATTATACCGTTATTATCTATTGCAAGTTTAATGCTAACCCCTGCTAGTATTAGCATTATTATAATAGTAACAACCAATGCAATAAGTGTAATTCCTTTTTCTTGTTTGTTCTTTAATTTTTTGTTCATCTTTCTTTTTTTCCTCCTTCGTATTTTCTTAGTCAATTCTACCATTACATTTTTTCATTTGCAACTGTTTTTTTCATTTATTTCCAAATCTTTCAATTCATTTTCAATTTGTTATTGTCAAAAGTTGTAACAAAATCATAACCACGGTTTTACCCATGTTTGCTTTAAGTGACAAAAAAGAACCCAATTATTAAATTCAATTTTAATAATTAGATTCTTCTATTATTTATATTTTATTATTTTGCTTTTTTTGCAATTTCAACAACTTTTGTGAAAGCTGCTGGATCTGTTACAGCCATTTCAGCAAGCATTTTTCTGTTTATTACAACATTTGCTTTCTTTAATCCATTGATTAATTCGCTGTATGTAATTCCATTCATTCTTGCTGCAGCATTGATTCTTGCTATCCATAATTTTCTGAAGTTAGACTTTTTGTCTTTTCTTCCTGTGAATGCATAGTTTCCAGATTTCATAACTTGTTGTTTTGCAGTTCTGAATCTGTAGTGTTTTGCACCATAGTATCCTTTTGCTCTTTTTAATATTTTGTTATGCTTTTTACGTGTAATTATTGCTGTTTTTACTCTTGCCATTTTCTATTCACCTTCCCTATTTCTTTATTCCTATTTGTTACCATAAGGTAATAATTTTTTAATTCCTGCTTCACAAGTTTTGTCTGCGTAAGCATCTAGAACGCTTCCTCTAGCTTTTGCTCTTGATGTCTTGTTTGCAAGTAAGTGTCTTCTATTTGACTTTGTTCTTTTTACTTTTCCAGTTGCTGTATAGCTATATCTTTTCTTAGCAGCTTTGTTTGTTTTTAACTTTGGCATAATAATTTCCTCCTTATTGTTTTGCTTGTTTAGGATTTGTCCTAATTATATATAAATAGCATTTTAGCTATTAATAATCTAAATTATTTTTCAACTTTTTTTGTAAGTATTATAAACATGTTTTTTCCTTCTAATAAAGGTTTCTTTTCAACTGTTGCTATATCAGATAAATTTTCAATAAATTCGTTTAATGTTTCTTCACCCATTTTTACGTAATTTAATTCTCTTCCTCTAAATCTAACAGTTATTTTAACTTTGTTTCCGTCTTCTATGAATTTTCTAACATTTTTTGCTTTAAATTCAAAATCATGTTTTTCAATGTTTGGTGTAACTCTAATTTCTTTTAAGTCAAAAGTTTTTTGATTTTTTCTTGACTCTTTTTCTTTCTTTGCTTGTTCAAATTTATATTTACCATAGTTCATAAGCTTACAAACTGGTGGTTTTGCTGCTGGCGAAACTAGCACTAAATCTAATTTTGCTTCATAAGCTTTGTCTAAAGCTTCTTCTAATGAAACAACTCCTAGCTTTTCTCCATTAGCTCCTATTAATTGAACTTCTTTTGCTCTAATTTTTTCATTTATTAGTAATTCTTGTTTTATATTAAAACACCTCCGAAAAAAAAATTGACTTTTTATTCAAAAGCCAACCCACACACATTTTACTATATGTTTTCCACATATAATTCACTTACTGTATATTAAATTCTACCTTTTGCAACTAACTGCTAGGGTGAGAAGTGGATTGCTTCTTCTTGAACATTATTATTTTACTACAAACATATTGAATTTGTCAAGTTTTTTTCATAAATTGTTGTAAATTATAAAAAGTTAATATATAATATTATTACTGAGGTGAAACAAATGATAATTTTTGATAATGCATTCTTAGAGAAGCTAAAAGATGCAATAGTAAAATCTAATATTAATAAATCGCTAATTGCAAATCTTAAAGACATTTCAAGTTCTTCTTCAAATCCGGATTCAAATAAGAACAAAAATAGCAATTCAATTAATAATACTGACTCTTTTTCTTCTAACCTAGACGCACTTTCTAGTAATAACAATGATATTGAACAGTTTTTGTTTTCGATTATTCCTTTAGTCGAAAAATATATTCAAAATGAAATTACAAGAAAAGTTCAAGATACAACTGAAAATACATCTTTCTCAAAAGATTCAAATAACCATTCTGGTTCAGGAAAAGTAGTTACAGATTTGGTTCAAAATAAAGATAATATTGTTGAAAATACATTGATAATTTCAGAGATACATCAAAACGTTATTTTACCATATTATGTTTCTGACCTAGAAGAAATAAGTAGCTATAATAATAACATGGCTTTTGATGAAATAATTAAGCAAAAGTATACTCTTCCTATCTCAATGTTTAAATCTTTGGCCTTTTCAAGATTTAGAGAAGCTTTTAAATTAGCAAGAAATAAGGAGAAAAAATCTCTTAAATTTTCTTTTGATTTAGGTTTAGAATTGCTATTTAATTATAATTTGCATCCAGCAATAATTGCAGCATGCAGAAATTTAGATGAACTTGATATATATTTAGATTGCCTTGATTCAGGTGAGACAGATAAGTTCCAATGTTTTAATATAAAATTTGAAGTACCACCTGTTGTCATAAAAAAATAAAAATTTACCGAAAGCAATTAAATTTTCCGGTAAATTTTTATTTTTGTTTTAGAAACAATGTTAAGTTTCTCTCTTTTATAGCTTCATTTGTAAATAATTTCAAACATTTAACCTCTTTGCTTTAATCATGAGAAGCTTCTATCTTTAAATTTATAGTATAGTATCTATCATCAGATGTTCCTATTTCTGTATCTAACTTATCATCGTCTTCCCAATACCATTCCAAAGTAAATATATTTACAGAATCTTTTGGTACAGTAATATCGGTTATGCCTAGTTGTTCTATTGAAGTATAACTATCTTTACTTCCTTTTATGAAAATATTGTCTATTTTTAGTGTATACTTCATATTAACAATTTTTTTCATCTCATCTTCAAAGCTTATATTATATCTCATGTCTTGATTTGACTTATTTTTTATATAAAATTTGTATGTACCTTTTGAATGTGGCGCTATAATTTTCTCTCCATTAAATTTCTCATTGTTGAATATATTTAATTTTGTATTCTTTTCAATTCCAATATCATTTTCTGTAACTTCAATCCCATTGGTATATACTTTACCAGAAGTAGGTCTTTCATCAATTCCAATTCTTCCTACTTTCCACACTAAAAGTAGTATTAAAATTAGTATTATAATTATTAGCACATAAATTATTTTCTTTAAATTTTTTCTAGAAATTTGCCTCTTCTGTTCCAATTTTTCCCTCCATATACTAGAAATATACTCACAAAAAAAACAAAATCTTTTGTCAATATATTTCTATAAAAGCTCTATTGCTTAATTAAATAGAGCTTTTACAATATCTATTAATCTGCTTGTTCAACATCTATTTTAGCTGTTAAAGTAACAGTTGGTGTTGTTGTTCCAAGTGTTGTATCAGATGTATCTCTTGCTGTATCTTTTGTGAATGCCCATCTCCAGTATACAGTAGCTGTAGTTGCAGTAGCATCCGTAGCAAGTGCCTCATTGCTAACATTTACAGCAGTGAAATCAGATTTCCAAGAACTTTCATCGTCCTTGTTTGTTGTGAATTCTAATGGCACACCGCTTTCATTTGATAAAGTATAAGTTACACTATATTTAGCATTTACTTCTGATTCATTCTTTAATGATGCAAGAGTAAAGCTTCCCATTGTACCAGGTGCAATTAAAGTTCCATCTGTTTTCTTTACATTTTTTTCTTCAGAACCATCAGTATTTGTAATAGTACTAAATAAGTCAATTGTAAAAGTCTTTTCTGTAGATTTAGCAATATCTTCATCGCCTAATTTAATAGACCATTTTGCAACTGTTGCAGTGTCTGAACCTGTAGCAGATGTAGTATATTTTGCATAAGTTCCTGATACTAATATTATCGCCAATATAGTAACAAACAATACTAGAGCCATAAATTTTACCGTTTTGTTATTTTTCATTTGAATCCTCCTTTCTTTTGTTTTATATTTAATCTTATAATAAGTTTTATTTTCTTATTATAAAGCTAAAAACAATGTTATTTTTTCATAAGCTCTTCATTTTGTTTCTTTAGTTTTTCAATTTCTTCTTCCATTTTGTTTTGATTATTAAGCCTTGCAATTAGTTCTTCTTTTTCTTTCTTAGAATTTGCCGCTTGCAACAATACTATAATAATAACTGGTATAGATAAGCATACTATCATTCCAAGAGGAGTTTGTATAAACATCGCTAAATTCCCTAGTCGAGCAACCTTAAATTGATACACTCCTTCAACCTGTTCTGGTAATACATATCCAATATCTTGTGTATTGTTATTATCTCCCTTTGTTATATACTTCACATTTCCATCTTCAATTACTACCTCATCAATTCTATGTGTAATAACAATGTCGCCTTCTTTAAAAGCAATAATATCGCCTTTCTTTAAATTCTGTGTTTCTGTTTCTTTAACAACTACAACATCTCCAGCCAATATCTGCGTCTCCATCGAGCCTGATAAAACAATAAATGGTTTCCATCCAAAAAAAGATGGTACCTTATCAGGATGTGCATATGAATCGATTAGTATGGTTGCACTCACAAATAATATTGGAAGCAAAATTATTATTACTACTATGCTTATAATTTTCTTAAAAATTTGCATTATTCTATTCCTTTCGACATAATCTAATTTGATTATAACATGTTTATATCAGCTTTTCATCTAAATAATGCAAATTTAATACTATTGTAATATTTTTTTAATAAAAGTATATAAATGCCAAAAAAAGAAACCCTTGGGTAATCCATTGGGTTTCTTTATATTCTTCATATTCGAATTTTCTTTCGATACCGAAATATTATCTCTTTGAGAATTGTGGTGCTTTTCTTGCTTTTTTAAGACCATATTTCTTTCTTTCTTTTGCACGTGAATCTCTTGTTAAGAATCCGTTTGATTTTAGAGCTGGTCTATATTCAAGATTTGCGGCATTTAATGCTCTTGCTATTCCATGACGAACTGCTCCTGCTTGGCCTGAGAATCCGCCACCTTTTACTGTTGCAATTACATCATATTTATCTAGAGTATCTGTGACTGTTAAAGGTTGTCTAACGATAACTTTTAATGTTTCTTCTCCGAAATATTCATCTAATGATTTTCCATTAACTGTGATATTTCCTTTTCCACTCATTATTCTTACTCTAGCGATTGAACTTTTTCTTCTTCCTGTACCATTAAAAACTTCTTGTTCTTTTTTTGCTTTAGGCATTTTAATTATCCTCCTATTTTAAATCTTATTATAAATTAGAAATTCCATACTTCTGGTTTTTGAGCCATGTTCTCATGTTCGCTACCAGCATATACTCTTAATTTTTTAGCCATTTGTCTTCCTAAGCTATTGTGAGGAAGCATTCCTGTTACAGCTAATGTCATCATTTTTTCTGGTTTGTTTGCAAGCATATCTTTAGCTTGGATTTCTTTCATTCCACCGATGTAAGAAGAATGATGTCTATAAATTTTTTGTGTTAATTTGTTTCCTGTTAAAACTACTTGGTTGCAGTTTAATATAATAACGTGATCTCCGCAATCTAGGTTAGGAGTGTAAGTTGGTTTGTGTTTTCCTCTAAGTAATTTAGCAGCTTCAGCAGCAACTCTTCCTAATGGCTTATTTGCAGCGTCAATTATATACCATTTGCTTTCAATTTCATCTTTTTTAATACTATAAGTTGTATTGTTCATGGTAAAAAATACCCTCCATTTCAAAATTTAGTTTCTATATAAATATATATGAAATCATATTATCTGCTACCGGGGAGAAGCACAATAATATGCCATACTCATTAATTGCTTATCTATTTTATTACAAAAAGAAAAAAAAGTCAAGCAAAAATCAACATTTTGCATTGAATCCGCCTGATTTTTATTTTATAATGAACTTTTTTTATACTTTTTACTGTACTCTACAAAAATTTCTTAGTCTATCATTCTTAAACTGTCTCCTTGAACGTCCTTTGTTACCAAGTTGTAATAGGAGTCTGGTACATTTCCAACTATTACAGATTCTGCAATTAGCACCTGATTATCTATCTTCTGCTTTATTGTGCTATATGGTGTTAATATTTTTACTTCACAAGTTAAAACTAGGTATAGTCTGTGTAAGGTTTGGTTTATTCCTTCCGATACAAATTCTGATTCTAGTTTTGTATCCACATTTCCAACATTGGCAATTTTAATATTCATTTTTGGTCCTCTTGCTGAAAAATATTTCATTCCTAGAACACTACCCAAATATATTGTTATGTTTGATCTTTCGCTTTCTTCAAATTTGTTTACTATTTTTGTTGGTATGGCTGACATAATCTGATTTACACTTTTTGTGTTTGTTTGAAGCATTTTTACGTTTCCATCTCCATCTTTTATTATTGTTATTAAATCATTGTATGTATATTTATCCATTATTACTGTTGCTTCTTCATTTGATATGATTGTTGCTATGTTTTTTGCTTTGTCCATACACATTTCATTTATTATTGGATTTAATGCTTTAGTTATGGCAGTGTATGTTATGATTGCTACAATTAAAATTATTACAGCACTAAAAAAGGCATTCGAGCCTTTTTTAGTATTTCTATTTCTTGTTTTTTTACCGAATTTATCAAATATTTCTTCAAAGCAAAATCTCGTTCTTGAATATATTTTTGATTCTTTTCCTGTATTCATAATTTAAACCTTTCAAAAAAGTTATTGCTCATATATTATATGCTAGGTTTAATATTTCTGACATTTATCTTGGAATAAATAGTTGCTCTCCAGGCATTATTACATCAGGATTTTCTATTTCATTTATTTTAACTATTTCAGCAACCGTACTTCCAAATCTTTTTGCTATGTTCCACAATGTGTCTCCAGGTTTTGTATAATATATTACTATACTAAAAGCACTTGAATCTTTTGCTCTTGTTTCTTCTATATCATCAATTACATTTATGGTTGCTTCTTTTACGATGTTTAGTTTAAAGCTCATGTCTATTTTTATGTCTAGATTTCCATCCGGCATTAATACAAAATCTTTTTTGGTTATTTCGATATTTGTCTGCATTTTATCTTTTATTTCTATTTCAGAATTGCTCATGCTAAATTCAAATGGTTCTACTATATCTTTCACATTTAATCTCTGAGATTCTTCTATATATATAAGCTTTAAATTTATTTCTCCTTTATATGATATTCTTCCCTTGTCTGTTGAAGTGCTTATGATATTAGGTTTTACTTCTACATCTAAAATCTTTCCTCTTCCTATTTCTTGTACTTGTTCTGTTTTTCTAAAATTGAATGTCTCATCTATGTAGTTTTTTTCTTTCATTATATTTATGTCTTTTTGTGAATATTTTAATTCCATGGTTCTACTGTACAAATCTTGTATCATGCTTATTTCTTGCTTTTTATATACGAAGCATAGTATTTCAATCTCGGCCTCAACTTGCACAGAATGTTCTTCTACATTTGATGGTTTTACTAGAATATTTCTAAGTGTATATGATACATCGCATAGATTATCATCTGCAATGTCTGCTATATCTATGAATCCCATTATCGGAACCGTTGAAGTGCAGGTATTTATTCTCTCGTCATCTGTTAAGTACATTATTTTGAATACTGCATCTGCCTTCGTAAGAACTTTGTTGTAGCTAATTTTATTCTCTTTGTTTACCAGATTCATTTCTGCTTTCATTATTTCAGATAAATTGTCTGTACTTTCTATTTGAACTGTGTCTTTTGCGTACACCTTTGTAGTTCCGCTTCCAACCAATGTATTAATACTCATCTGTTTTCTTAGTAGTTCTAGGTTTTTCTTGTCTTCTATGTCTGATATATAATCAATGTTTTGATAATCACAGGCCATAAGGGTTAATTGCATATTTGCCTTAAGACTAATTTTTCTTCCATTTAATATTCTACAATCTATACTCTCTAAATCAGTTTTACATTCGATTTGAGTTTCAGTTTTTATATCTTTCATTTCAATTGTTCTAGAAAAATCTATTGTTGTGTTCAAGGCTCTCAGACTCGATTTTTCGTCATCAGCAATATAAGTTACATATATATTTACACAGCCGTCTATTTTTACTTTTCTAGTATTTGCAGATGAACTTCCCTCCAATATTTCTTTCTTATATATGCATATACTACCATTTGTTGATACTACACTCAATATATCTGGTTTTACGTCTGGTACAATTTCATCTCCTTCAGCCGAAAATCTTTCTGTTTTCTGTGCAATTATCTGATTTATGCATAATTTATTTTTTAATAATTTTATTCCCATTACTTTACCTCCAATTTTAATAAATTATTTACACTATTTAGAATAATTCTAATTAATTTATATTCTGAGGCAAAAAAAAAATTCCTAAATTAGGAACTTTTTTGTTTTAGTTATTAATATTTTAGCCTATATCGTAGGCTTTTCTTTTTTTCTTTGTTTCTATCTGTGGTGGAAGTATTGGACTATATTCTTGACCGTTAAAGACTTGTAGCTCAACTGTTCTTGTTAATATGTCCGTGTAACTGTATGTTACGTTTCTTTGGTTTTCATCATATTTTACAACGAAAATACTTGGATAAACTTTTTCTAGTGTTGCTTCTTTTTCAAATGGTCTATTTCTCCCTAAAGAGCCTTTGACGATTATCTTTTGTCCTACTTTTTCCTCAATATCAGTCTTTAGACTTGAAATGTCGTTTGGATAAATCATGCTTATATCACCACTCCTTTAAGATGCCCTTATTATATCATCTTGTGCAAAATAAGTCAAAATGTGTCAGTTGTTGGTGTTTGGCTGTTTCCGTTGCCAGAGTAGTGTTCTATGTGTTTTATTTCATTTATTACATTTTTATTACATTTTTTGTTATTTCATTATTTCATATACAATTATTTAACATTTATCATCTCGTAATTTTTCTATACACTTGCTCATATTTCCGTCTATCATTGTAATCTATTTCTATTTATTTCTTTCATTAATTTATTCTCTTTTTCCCAATTGTTCCAATTCCACTTACACCATTTTCTCCATCTCTCAATTCATCTTTAATTTCGTTTATTGTAAGATATCTGTTACTTGGTGTAATCGCTATTTTTTCTGCGACTATCAGAGGATCTTTAAAATCTATTAATATTCTAGCAGGTGACGATGCAAAGTTTGCACCTGCTTCCATTATTGCCTCATAGTAACTTTGACAGGCTCCTGCAAATATTGCCATTTTATTTTTTCCTCTTTCCCATGCTCTCGCTCGTATTACAGATTCCACAAAGTATCTAGAATTTCTATAATTGTATATGTCTGCAAAATTATGTCCTTTTTTTATCATTCCATCATGCCCGTGTAATTACTAATATATCAGGATTGTATTTGCTTAATAAGCCATATATCATCTGTGGCTGTTTTCTTTCGGGAATATTTTTTACTACCACATCTAGTCCCATACTTCTATAAAATCTCTGTGATTTTTCACTGTATTTTTTATCTCCGTCTAAGTGTAATATGCTCCCATAACGGTCACTATATTTTCTTTGCATAGCTTGATTTTCTAATAAAATGCTTTTGGAAGATTTCATTTTTTTCTTTCTTGCATCAATTTCAAGCTCAAACTTTCTTAAAAGTTCCATAACCCTTTTTTCTTCTATTAATTCTAAATCTTCAATAGGACTATCTGCCTCTATTCTTGTTATCAACCCTTTTAAAATAGCATACGTTCTGTTATTTACTTTTATAATATCACTTATTACAAATATAATATCTTTGTTATATGACAGTCTTCCAACTATGTCTCCTTTTTTCAATCTCATACTTCTTCACCTTGTATATTATATGTCGAATTTTGTAATACGTGAGTACTTTGTAACTAGTATATTACATAGATAATTTATTCTATTATCACATACCTCATGGCTTAATGCTTTCATGCAAATATTTTGTTCTATTCTTTATTTGACAAGAATAGTATTAAACAAAAAGATGCAATGGAGGTTTCCTAATGATTGGATTATCAATTGAAGAAAGAGCTATCGTTTTAGCCCGTTATATTATAGATTCTAAAGATACTGTTCGAGGTGCCGCTAAGAAATATGGAATTTCAAAGTCGACTGTTCACAAGGACGTAAGCGAACGTCTTTTAAAAATAAATCCTGCACTAGCTTCTCAGGTTAGAATAATTCTAGATGAAAATAAGGCAGAACGTCACATTCGTGGAGGTCAAGCAACAAAATTGAAATACTATAATGAACACATAAAAAAAGAAGCAATGTAATTAAAATCAATATAGAATGACTTTTACGAATCTAAAAATAAATATTAAAATTCGCGTATAGAACATGTTGTTAAAATGTATATTAATTTTTACATATAAGGACACAAACCTTGTGCACTTTTTCCAAATTTTACATTGACAATTTATATAAATGACTGTATAATAATTTTAGGAAATGGAGAAACCACAAACGTGGCTTGACACCTTTTGATGAAAAAACACATCGCAATGGTCAAATTACAGATGTGTTTTTTATTTGTCTATTTGCTTAAATATAAAACAGTTATAATTAAGGCAAATACTATAATAGTTTCGACAATTAAAGCGAATAAAAGTAAATATATTATTTCTAATAAAAATGCTTCTATCATAGCACCACCCCCATTTCTAAAGGCTAAGCCTTTGTATGTATAGGTGGCAAACCACATCTGCTTATTCTCATTTCCTATAACAACTAGTATAATATATTTTTTATAGTTTGTCTATGTATTCTTAAGATTTTTCCAAACAACTTTTCGACATTTTTCTCTACATAATTGTTTAATTTATCACAAGTAATAATTGATAAATCTATGTAACACGTATATAATAATTGTGTAAATGAGAGCCACAGAAATGTGTGATATCACATATTTTATGTTTTAACACCACACAGCTTTGCCAAGCATAATGTGGTGTTTTTTTATTATTTTGAGCAAATAATAACTTAATTAATTTTTTTAGCAACAACAACAAACCTTCCATTTTCTTGTGAATATTCACATGTTGATAATGTTATTAATTGTTCTCCATAATTAGCTTCTATATTAGTAGAATATAAAGATATTTTCTTCATTCCTTCTATATATTTATCATATTCATCCTTGCTTCTTATCTTAGCAAAATTATAGTATTTAAAAATATCAGTTTCATCTTGATAATATACCTTAGTTTTTACTACTAAAAAAATCATATATTTCTCATCTGTTGATTCTGTTGTAAATCTAATTATAGGATTTTCTTTCCAAAATTCCATATCTTCATATTTTATTAAATCTTCGAACATAAGTCCATATTTATTTCTATGTCCATAGATAAGCAAATTTTGTTCTTGTTCATTAATAGAATCTCTCATATCCAAAAACAGCGAACCATTTTTATTTTTTTCATTTTTATATGTATGGTTTAAATAGTACTCATTATCTTTTGTCTGACATACTGGATAATTTATTTTTGTTCCACTAATATCAAGCCATCCTACAACTCCTGGCCACTCTTTTCTTAATTTTGCAATTTCTAAACATCTATCATTATTTTCCTCAGCCATATTTTCAAACACGTCTGAAATTTCTTTCACCTGTTTATTCGCTGTACTATCTGTTATAACTCTTTCTATAATAATTATTAATGAACTAATAATAATAATAAATAATACTATTATAATTATTTTTTTCATTTTGATTTTTTTATAATGCTTTGCCATTTTTTCTCTTTTCTATTATAAATAACATTTCTATTTCATTCTTTTTACTATTATTATTCCACTCGTAGATAATACTGTTAATATTAGACTCATAGTAACAATTATTTCATTATTTCCTGTCTTTGGTATGAATAAATTTAAAATTTCTAAAAGCTCTAAATCTAATGATACAATAACTAGAACTATTAGAATTAATGGAACAACATTCGATAAAATAAACGAATTAGCCGAAAAAAATGGATTAAGCTTTAATAATGTTATAAATCAAATAATAGAATACGGGCTTAAAAATCTAGATGATTAGTAAAAAAGAAGAAATTACATTTTTGTAACTTCTTCCCTTTTTATAACTTTTATTTTATTCTTTGTTGATTTTATTTCTATGCTGTTTTTATTTCTAATCTTAGCTTGTCAGCTATCATTGCAATAAACTCGCTATTTGTTGGCTTTCCTTTACTTGCAGATACAGTATAACCAAATATATTCTCAACTGTGGCTGGTTCTCCTCTGCCCCAAGCTACTTCTATGGCATGACGAATAGCACGCTCTACACGGCTTGGTGTTGTGTGATATTTTTGAGCTATTTCTGGGTATAGCTGTTTTGTTATTTGGTTTATTATATCTATATTATTTACAACCATCATTATAGCTTCTCTTAGATATTGGTATCCTTTTATGTGTGCAGGAACTCCTACCTCATGAATTACATTTGTTACAAGTGCTTCTAATGCTTCTTCATTTTTTGTTTCTCCATAAGGAATTTCTATGTATTGTTGTTTTTGCTCTTTCATTACATAGTTGTTTCTGGTTGGAGTAACTGGTCCAAGATTTTTTAGTTCTTTTATTCTTTTTATTAGAACTTGTATATCAAATGGTTTTACAACATAGTATTGAGCTCCAAGTTCTATTGCTCTTTGTGTTATTTTGTCTTGTCCAACAGCAGATAGCATTATGCATATTGGTCTGTTGTTTAAGTTCATAGCATTTATTCTTTCAAGGACTCCAAGTCCATCAAGATGAGGCATTATTACATCCAGTAATACCACATCTGGTTGTATTTCTTCTATTAATTTTAAGGCTTCTTCTCCGTCATTTGCAATTCCCATTATTTGAATTGCAGAATCCTTCTCTAAGAAACTTGATAATGTATTAGCAAATTCGTTATTGTCGTCTGAAATTAATACTCTTATTTTATTATTCACTATTTTTTCCCCCTATACGTTAAAGTACTCTGTAAATTTTTTACATTTCGTATTATACATGTTTTTGTTATCTTTTGCAATAGTTTTTCAAAATTTATTCCAATTTTTGCCATACATTATATCTCTTTTTTTATAAAGATTCGACCATTTTCGTTTTTTTGTATTGGTTGTATTTTCCAGTCGACATTATTTTCTTGAATTTCATTTTTTAAGTTCGAATATTGTCTTTCATTTATTCCAATTTTGTATATTATATTTTCTTGATATTTTTCTTCTAGTATGTTTATATCATTTTTTTTGCAAAATAACATAAAATTTTTGTTTTGATTATAATTTATTTCTACAGATAGTTCTTTTCCTGATTCTATTTTTACTATTTTTGCATTTTCAAGTGCTCCTATTGTTGCATCACTGTATGCTCTTGTTAGTCCTCCTGTACCAAGAAGAATTCCTCCAAAGTATCTTGTAACAATTACTACTATATTGCTTAATTTTCCTTTTTCTATGATATTAAGTATTGGGAGTCCTGCTGTTCCAGATGGTTCTCCATCATCACTGCATTTTTTGTATTCATTCTTATTTTCTTGAATGATGCTAAATGCAAAACAATTGTGTTTTGCATCATAGTATTTCTTTTTTATTTGTTTTATCTTGTTTTCAGCTTCTTCTTCACTTTCTACATAAAATACATTTGCAATAAATTTTGATTTTTTTATTACTACTTGATATGTGGCACCTTCTTTTATACTGAAGAATTCTTCATTTTTTGCCATTTATTTTCTTGTATGATATATTTAATAACTTAAATATACCATACACTCCTTTCTTCCTTTTACGCTTTCTGTTTTGTTTTTCAATTCTATAAGTCTATTACTTCAATCAAATTTAAGCATTATTTATAAATTGTATTTTTTAGTTTTATTAATCTTACTCGATATGCATTCCTGCTGTGTATCCTGTAGAATATGCAATTTGTAAGTTGAATCCACCCGTATATGCATCTACATCTATTATCTCACCAGCAAAGTATAATCCATCTATTATTTTAGATCCCATTGTTTTGGGATTAATTTCTTTTATATTTATTCCTCCTGATGTTACAATTGCTTCATCTATTGTTCTAAATCCTGCAATTTCTATCTCAAATTTTTTTAATAGTTCTACGAGTTTTCTTCTTTCTTCTCTTGTTATTTCATTTACCTTTTTGTTTTCTGCAATTCCGGAAATTCTCACTATTACAGGAATTAATTTTTGAGGTAGTAATTCATTTAAACTGTTTTTAAATTCTTTATTTTTTTCCTTTTCAAAGTCTCTTTGTATTCTTAAGTCTAACTTTTCTTGCGACAATGCTGGCTTAAAGTCAATGCATAATTTTATTCTGCCATTTTTTAATAGTTCATCTACATTCCTGTATCTAAGTAGATGTGCTGAACCGCTTAAAATCGTCGGACCAGATATTCCAAAGTGAGTAAATAACATTTCTCCAAAGTCTTCATATATAGTTTTGTTTTTTTCGCAATCTACTATTTTTATAGCTGTGTTTTTTAAAGATAGTCCTTGAAGTTCTGAACAGGTTCTTAAGGATTCACCTCTTGAAGTAAGTGGCACTAATGAAGGTCTTATTGTATTTATTGTGTGTCCAAGTTTTCTTGCTATTTCATATCCTTCACCATTCGAACCAGTTGACTTATAACTATTTCCTCCTGTTGCCAATATTACTTTATTGGCAATTATTTTTTTCTTTTTTCCAAATTCATCTATGTATTCTACTCCTGTAACTTTATTTTCTTTGGTTTCTATTTCTGTTACATTAGCATTGAATTTTATTTTTACATGTTTTTCATTCAATTCTTTTTCAAATGCTCTTAGTACATCCATTGATTTATCTGATACAGGAAATATTCTGTTTCCACGTTCTTCTTTTACAGCTACTCCTTGTTTTTTTAGCATTGCAATTATATCTTGATTTGTGAAGTTCTCAAAACAGCTGTATAAAAACCTTCCATTGCCCGGAACATTTGCGATGAAGTCTTTCATTTCTAAACTGCTTGTAATATTGCATCTACCTTTTCCTGTTATTAATAGTTTTCTTCCTAGCTTTTCGTTTTTTTCTAATATACAAACATCATCTCCGCTATTTGCAGAAGAAATTCCTGCCATCATTCCAGCTGGTCCTCCACCAATTATAACTACCTTCATTTATTTTCCCTTTCTAAAATCTACTATTTTCTAAACTTACTGTGCCATGATTGCTTGAATTAAACCAAGTTTTCCGTATTCATAAGTTAGTGCTCCTTGTTGGAATCCTACATAAGGTGCTCTTAATGGTCCGTCACAAGATAATTCTATAGATGAACCTTGAGTGAAGCTTCCTGATGCCATTATTATTGGATCAATATATCCTGGAGTTTCACAAGGTTCAGGAAGTGAATTTGAATCTATTGGTGAACCTTTTTGGATTCCCTGACAGTATTTTATTAATTTCTCCCTGTCTCCAAATTCTATTGTTTGAACAATGTCTGCTCTTTCATCACAAAATCTTGGTTCTACTTTATATCCTAGCTTTTCCATTACCTTGCTAGTAAGTATTGCCGTTTTTACTGCAGAACATACAACTCCTGGTGCCAAGAATATTCCTTGTAAGAAACTTCTATTTATTCCAAGTGTTGGTCCAACTCCTTTTCCTTCTCCAGGAACAGTTAGTCTTTCTGCTGCAAGTTCTACTAAATCTTTTCTTCCTGCTATGTATGCTCCGTTTGGTGCAATTCCACCACCAAGATTTTTTATTAAAGAGCCAACTATAACGTCTGCTCCAACCTCTATTGGTTCTTTTTCTCCTACGAATTCGCAATAGCAGTTGTCAATCATTATTATTACATCCTTATCTATTTCTCTAATTGCTTTTATTACTTTTTCCACTTTATCAAGTGTTATACTTTTTCTTAGTGCATAGCCTTTTGATCTTTGTATTTCTATTAATTTTACTTTTGATGCTTTAAGTCTTTCTTGTATTTTTTCGTAATCAAAGTCGTCATTTACCAAGTCTATTTGTTCATAGTTTACTTTAAATGATTTTAATGAGCTATTGTTTGGAACTAGTCCTATTACCTCATCTAAAGTATCATAAGGCTTTCCATTTATACTAAGCATTGTATCTCCTGGTCTTAAGAATGCAAATAAAGCAACAGTAAGTGCATGTGTTCCAGATATAAATTGTCCTCTTACGATGCAGTCTTCAGCTTTGAATATATCTGCAAATACTCTTTCTATTTTTTCTCTTCCTATATCATCATAGCCATATCCAGTTGTGCTTCCAAAGTCAGTTTCTGTTACTCCCTCTTTCCAAAAGGCTTTTATAACTTTCTTGCTATTTTTAGCACATATTTCATCTGCTTTTTTCAAATATTCTTCAGCTTCTTTTTCAGCCTCGTTTACTAATCTTTCCGCTTCTAGTTCGTTCATTTTAAATACATCCTTTCTTTTACTATATAAGTAGTCCCATAATTTATTTTATATTTAAAAATAAATTACAGGACTAGTTTTTTATTTGGTATAATAAGATATTTGATAAATATTGCTTACCATATAATACTCTCCAACAAATTGTGGCTCTAAGTCGTCAATCTCGTATACAGGTTCTTTTATTATTTTTCCTTCTCCGTCTATAACGCCCCATTTACCATTTTGTTTTACCGCTCCAAAACCATACTCATTTATGTTTGTTGCCATATCATATTTGAAGTCTACAACTGTATTTCCATTTCTATCAACATAACCCCATTTTCCATCTTTCTCTTTTGCAATAATTTGATTATTAAATATATCTTTTGAATCTTTTATATTACCATTAAAGTCTAAATAATCTATACTATTTTGTGTTGCTATTTCTATATAATCATCTTTTATATAAATTCTAGCATCTTTTCTTGTTAATACTTTTTCTATATTTTGATTGTATATTTCAGATGTATTTGCATTCGAATCTATTGTTTGTATTATTCTTGTTCCTTTAATGTTTTGTATAATATTTTTTTCGATTGGAATTAATATATTGAAATTATCTTTGCAACTTACTAAACCACTCTTGCCATCTTTCGATACAATAAAGTTATCATCAAAAGCATATTCGATGTAAGTGTACTCATTAGATATTACTATTGTTCTATTTGCATCAACAACTCCATATTTATTTGCTCTGTCTATTGTTATATTGTATTTTCCATTTGCAACAGGTTGTATACTTTTGTAACTATCATTTTGCTGTAATGTTCCAGAACCGTCAAACACCATAAATTCGCCGTCTTTTGTTGCATTTATATATTTTCCAGCAAAAGCGATTTCATCATAAGATATTGGAAGAATTTCTTTTCCCTTTAAATCGTAAATTCCTTGTTTTGCATTTTTTTGTACTGCTAGTATAGCATTTACACTGTCGTATTCAATGTTTTCAAACTCATTTTCTATAATAGTTTGTCCATTTTTTAACATTCCAGCTTTTCCATTTCTGTAAGTTAATAAGTAAACATTGTCATCTTCCTTTATTTCAGTTATTCTTTTGATGTTAGTGTATATAGTGTCTAATACTGGTTTTCCTTTATTATTTATATATCCATATCTGTATCCTTCTTCTTTTCTTACAGTAACAATAAACCCAGCTTGCTCATATTTTGATGTAGTGTTGTAATATCCATCTGTTGTAATTGATGAATATTCGCATCCCACGATTTCGCTTCCACTTAAATCTATAAGTCCATATAGTCCATCTTTTTTTACCTTTAAAATTCCATCTTTATATTCAAGTGTTTCTATACTATCATATATGGCATCTGTAATTTTGCTTCCTGAAAGTGTTATCAAACCATATTTTCCGTTTGACTTGTATTGAAGTATTTCTGTTTGATATGGGTTTGAGATTGATGTGTTGTTATTTGGAATAGCCTGTACTTTTTCATATTTTGATAATATTTCTTTCTTGTTTTCGTTTAAAACTTTTGAAGAATACTCCATTGTTTCAGTATTATAATCATATAAACATATAAATACTGGTTTTTCCGGATTTGGTATTTGAACATAGTCGTACTCGTTGTTAATTACAACATTTCCTTTTTTGTCTATAACACCAGATTTTCCATCTATTGTTGTAATGAAATAATTAAAGTTTGTTACCTCTTTTGCAGTTATTTTTGTTTTGCTATTCAATTTTACAGCAAAAATTATTCCAACAATAATTGCAATGGCAATTATGAATATCGAAATCTTCTTCCAACCCTTATTTGAACTATTCTTTCCTATTCTAACAGTTTTTCTTAAATCATCTGGATTTTCCATTCCATAATAACGCTTCATCCTAAATCTCCTTTTTAATTCTTTAGTTTCGTTTTTTAGATGTTACAGATTCCTATTTTTTAGCAAAATTCTATTTAATTATAATTTGTTATTCGACTGTTGTCAAGGAAATGTCGAAATAAAACTCTACTCCATTTTGCTTGTTTTCAACGCCATATTTTTCGTTATAATTATTCATTATTGCTTTAACAAGTGCAAGTCCAATTCCGGTTCCTCCATCAGCTCTATTTCTGGATTCATCAACCTTGTAAAATCTTCCCCAAACTCTTTCTACATTTTCAACTGATAAATTTTCACCAGTATTAAAAACAGAAATTCTTGCATTGTTTTTATCTTTATTTTCTTTTACTTCTATTTTTATATATTTTTCACCATTTATTTCTTTTGTATGCTTAATTGCATTTGTAAAATAATTTGTGAAGGCTTGTTCAATGTAGAATTCATCAGCATAAACCATTATTGGTTTATCACATTCGAATATTACTTCCTTGATTTGCTTTTCATCAATCATTACCTTACATTTTCTTATTACTTCTCTGATTAATTCGCAAATATCAAAATTCTCGTTATTAAACTCTCGTTTTCCATATTCCAATTTCATTAATTCAAGAAGTTGTCTTACCAGCTTGTCCATCTTGTTAGACTCATCTAAAATTACTTCTGCATAATATTTCTTTGATTCTTCATCTGTATTTACATTTTCTACTAAGCCTTCCGCATACCCCTGTATAAGTGCTATTGGAGTTTTTAATTCATGCGAAACGTCTGATATGAACTGTTTTCTCATCTCGTCTATTTTAGATTTTTCTTCTACATCTCTTTCCAAAGCTATGTTACTACTGCGTAACTGTCCAATCGTTCTTTCAAGCTTGTCTGACATAACATTTATGCTTTTTCCAAGTTCATCAATTTCGTCTCCGGAACCATCTGTCTCATATTTTTTGCTAAAGTCTAGCTTCGACATTTGATTTGCAATGCCCTTCAGCTCTCTGATTGGTCTGGTGAAACGCTTTGAAACATAAGACGCTGCAATTGCTGCGACGAGTATTGCAATTGAACCGATTATCAACAATAAATTATTTGATATTCTAACACTTTCTTCAATGGCGGAAATCGGAATTTGAATATAAACTTTATAGCCATTATCCAAAGTTCCAGCAAGTAGTATAGAATTAAATCCACCTGTTACAATTTTTTTTATTACATATTCGTTTTGAGTATATATAATCTGATTTCTGTCACCCTCAAAAATTCTGAATTTATGTAAAATTTCCGTGTTCTTATTTAATGTATTTGTAAAGTTTTCATTTGTAGATAAAAGTAAAGTATAGGCTTCATTTTCTATTGCAATATCAAAATTATTTGCAGTTGCATCATCTTTAATTTTACTAAATATTGCAGCATCATCTGTATTATACAACTCATTAATTCTATGATATTCTTTTTTTACAGTGTTGATTTTAGAGAACATGTAGAACCCCTCTAAAACTATAATATTCATTACAATAAGCAATCCTACAATTAGTATTACTACTAGACTAAGCGTTACAAATAGTTTCATTTGTACAGATTTAAATCTTCTTTTTACTTTTCTCATTTTTACTTCCTTTATTTCACTTCAAATTTATAGCCTATTCCTCTTATTGTTTCTATATATTTTCCTTTTTTGCCAAGCTTGTGTCTTACTTTCTTTATATGACTGTCTATAGTTCTAGAATCTCCATAATAATCGTAGTTCCAAACATTGTTTAATATTTTATCTCTAGACAATGCTATTCCTTGATTTTCTACCAAGTATAACAGCAACTCATATTCTCTTAAGCTTAGTTCAATATTTTTTCCATCAACAGTTACAGTTCTTCCCTGAGTATCAATTTTTATTCCACCATAATCTTGTTCTTCCCTGTTTCCTATAGATGTTCTTTTTAATATAGCCTCGACTCTAGCAACCAGTATCTTAGGGCTGAATGGTTTAGATATATATTCATCTACACCAAGCTCGAATCCAAATAATTCATCTTGTTCTTCTCCTCTTGCTGTAAGCATGATGATTGGAACATTTGAAGTTTGTCTAATCTGTCTTAATACAGACCAGCCATCCAATTTAGGCATCATTA
>OGDY01001216.1_pt1 | contig 30213 bp, 27 predicted proteins | sample 1570341 | NCBI WGS metagenome assembly OGDY01 (sample SAMEA2581972, study PRJEB24529) | metagenome | biome: Human gut stool | place: China | collected 2011 | reverse complement strand
TATGTTGACGATGCCGAAAATGATGAGCGATTTATTCATGGGGGCTTCTATAATAATAATAATCGAGCATGAGTCTCATACGGATGCTCGGGTCGAAAGGGAATCCCCAGGCGAGTAACCTGTTTGCGGTGATCCATTAGCTGCAGGAGCAGAATAGCATACATCTGGAAGCAAAGCCAGGAAAGCGGCCTATGGAGCTGTGCGGCAGCGCTCAGTAGGCAATTTTTCAAAATATTTTTAAGCCTTTTCTGAGCATGGTATTTTTCATGGTATTACCAATTAGCAGGAAAATAAGCCATTGAATATAAAAGATAAAAATGTCTTGTTTACAATAGAGTGGGGGGGGGTGGCGCCTGCCGCCTTGGGCCGGGTGATGTCGTACTTGCCCGCCGCGAACTCGGTTACCGGCTTGAGGGCACGGAACAGGCCGGGGGCCAGACAGTGCGCCGGGTCGTGCCGGACGTGGCTGAGGCTGTGCTTGTTCTTAGGCTTCACCACGGGGCACCCCCTTGCTCTTGCGCTGCCTCTCCAGCACGGCGGGCTTGAGCACCCCGCCGTCATGCCGCCTGAACCACCGATCAGCGAACGGTGCGCCATAGTTGGCCTTGCTCACACCGAAGCGGACGAAGAACCGGCGCTGGTCGTCGTCCACACCCCATTCCTCGGCCTCGGCGCTGGTCATGCTCGACAGGTAGGACTGCCAGCGGATGTTATCGACCAGTACCGAGCTGCCCCGGCTGGCCTGCTGCTGGTCGCCTGCGCCCATCATGGCCGCGCCCTTGCTGGCATGGTGCAGGAACACGATAGAGCACCCGGTATCGGCGGCGATGGCCTCCATGCGACCGATGACCTGGGCCATGGGGCCGCTGGCGTTTTCTTCCTCGATGTGGAACCGGCGCAGCGTGTCCAGCACCATCAGGCGGCCCTCGGCGGCGCGCTTGAGGCCGTCGAACCACTCCGGGGCCATGATGTTGGGCAGGCTGCCGATCAGCGGCTGGATCAGCAGGCCGTCAGCCACGGCTTGCCGTTCCTCGGCGCTGAGGTGCGCCCCAAGGGCGTGCAGGCGGTGATGAATGGCGGTGGGCGGGTCTTCGGCGGGCAGGTAGATCACCGGGCCGGTGGGCAGTTCGCCCACCTCCAGCAGATCCGGCCCGCCTGCAATCTGTGCGGCCAGTTGCAGGGCCAGCATGGATTTACCGGCACCACCGGGCGACACCAGCGCCCCGACCGTACCGGCCACCATGTTGGGCAAAACGTAGTCCAGCGGTGGCGGCGCTGCTGCGAACGCCTCCAGAATATTGATAGGCTTATGGGTAGCCATTGATTGCCTCCTTTGCAGGCAGTTGGTGGTTAGGCGCTGGCGGGGTCACTACCCCCGCCCTGCGCCGCTCTGAGTTCTTCCAGGCACTCGCGCAGCGCCTCGTATTCGTCGTCGGTCAGCCAGAACTTGCGCTGACGCATCCCTTTGGCCTTCATGCGCTCGGCATATCGCGCTTGGCGTACAGCGTCAGGGCTGGCCAGCAGGTCGCCGGTCTGCTTGTCCTTTTGGTCTTTCATATCAGTCACCGAGAAACTTGCCGGGGCCGAAAGGCTTGTCTTCGCGGAACAAGGACAAGGTGCAGCCGTCAAGGTTAAGGCTGGCCATATCAGCGACTGAAAAGCGGCCAGCCTCGGCCTTGTTTGACGTATAACCAAAGCCACCGGGCAACCAATAGCCCTTGTCACTTTTGATCAGGTAGACCGACCCTGAAGCGCTTTTTTCGTATTCCATAAAACCCCCTTCTGTGCGTGAGTACTCATAGTATAACAGGCGTGAGTACCAACGCAAGCACTACATGCTGAAATCTGGCCCGCCCCTGTCCATGCCTCGCTGGCGGGGTGCCGGTGCCCGTGCCAGCTCGGCCCGCGCAAGCTGGACGCTGGGCAGACCCATGACCTTGCTGACGGTGCGCTCGATGTAATCCGCTTCGTGGCCGGGCTTGCGCTCTGCCAGCGCTGGGCTGGCCTCGGCCATGGCCTTGCCGATTTCCTCGGCACTGCGGCCCCGGCTGGCCAGCTTCTGCGCGGCGATAAAGTCGCACTTGCTGAGGTCATCACCGAAGCGCTTGACCAGCCCGGCCATCTCGCTGCGGTACTCGTCCAGCGCCGTGCGCCGGTGGCGGCTAAGCTGCCGCTCGGGCAGTTCGAGGCTGGCCAGCCTGCGGGCCTTCTCCTGCTGCCGCTGGGCCTGCTCGATCTGCTGGCCAGCCTGCTGCACCAGCGCCGGGCCAGCGGTGGCGGTCTTGCCCTTGGATTCACGCAGCAGCACCCACGGCTGATAACCGGCGCGGGTGGTGTGCTTGTCCTTGCGGTTGGTGAAGCCCGCCAAGCGGCCATAGTGGCGGCTGTCGGCGCTGGCCGGGTCGGCGTCGTACTCGCTGGCCAGCGTCCGGGCAATCTGCCCCCGAAGTTCACCGCCTGCGGCGTCGGCCACCTTGACCCATGCCTGATAGTTCTTCGGGCTGGTTTCCACTACCAGGGCAGGCTCCCGGCCCTCGGCTTTCATGTCATCCAGGTCAAACTCGCTGAGGTCGTCCACCAGCACCAGACCATGCCGCTCCTGCTCGGCGGGCCTGATATACACGTCATTGCCCTGGGCATTCATCCGCTTGAGCCATGGCGTGTTCTGGAGCACTTCGGCGGCTGACCATTCCCGGTTCATCATCTGGCCGGTGGTGGCGTCCCTGACGCCGATATCGAAGCGCTCACAGCCCATGGCCTTGAGCTGTCGGCCTATGGCCTGCAAAGTCCTGTCGTTCTTCATCGGGCCACCAAGCGCAGCCAGATCGAGCCGTCCTCGGTTGTCAGTGGCGTCAGGTCGAGCAAGAGCAACGATGCGATCAGCAGCACCACCGTAGGCATCATGGAAGCCAGCATCACGGTTAGCCATAGCTTCCAGTGCCACCCCCGCGACGCGCTCCGGGCGCTCTGCGCGGCGCTGCTCACCTCGGCGGCTACCTCCCGCAACTCTTTGGCCAGCTCCACCCATGCCGCCCCTGTCTGGCGCTGGGCTTTCAGCCACTCCGCCGCCTGCGCCTCGCTGGCCTGCTGGGTCTGGCTCATGACCTGCCGGGCTTCGTCGGCCAGTGTCGCCATGCTCTGGGCCAGCGGTTCGATCTGCTCCGCTAACTCGTTGATGCCTCTGGATTTCTTCACTCTGTCGATTGCGTTCATGGTCTATTGCCTCCCGGTATTCCTGTAAGTCGATGATCTGGGCGTTGGCGGTGTCGATGTTCAGGGCCACGTCTGCCCGGTCGGTGCGGATGCCCCGGCCTTCCATCTCCACCACGTTCGGCCCCAGGTGAACACCGGGCAGGCGCTCGATGCCCTGCGCCTCAAGTGTTCTGTGGTCAATGCGGGCGTCGTGGCCAGCCCGCTCTAATGCCCGGTTGGCATGGTCGGCCCATGCCTCGCGGGTCTGCTCAAGCCATGCCTTGGGCTTGAGCGCTTCGGTCTTCTGTGCCCCGCCCTTCTCCGGGGTCTTGCCGTTGTACCGCTTGAACCACTGAGCGGCGGGCCGCTCGATGCCGTCATTGATCCGCTCGGAGATCATCAGGTGGCAGTGCGGGTTCTCGCCGCCACCGGCATGGATGGCCAGCGTATACGGCAGGCGCTCGGCACCGGTCAGGTGCTGGGCGAACTCGGACGCCAGCGCCTTCTGCTGGTCGAGGGGCAGCTCGACCGGCAGGGCAAATTCGACCTCCTTGAACAGCCGCCCATTGGCGCGTTCATACAGGTCGGCAGCATCCCAGTAGTCGGCGGGCCGCTCGACGAACTCCGGCATGTGCCCAGATTCGGCGTGCAAGACTTCATCCATGTCGCGGGCATACTTGCCTTCGCGCTGGATGTAGTCGGCCTTGGCCCTGGCCGATTGGCCGCCCGACCTGCTGCCGGTTTTCGCCGTAAGGTGATAAATCGCCATGCTGCCTCGCTGTTGCTTTTGCTTTTCGGCTCCATGCAATGGCCCTCGGAGAGCGCACCGCCCGAAGGGTGGCCGTTAGGCCAGTTTCTCGAAGAGAAACCGGTAAGTGCGTGAATTAACTGAAGTTGAAAGGAATTAACAAGAGAAGCGGAGGATTAGAGTAAATGTCTTATGCCCTAAATTCTTTATATAAGGGCATGCCTAAGCACCGACAGAGTCGGTGCAGCTCCGGTCCTCTTAACGAGCACCGGAGTTTATTATTGTTGGCTATTGGACGGATTAAAGATGGAGTCCAGCCAGGGCTTCATATCGAAGTCCTCGGTCAGGTTCTCCGGAAGGTACGGATTGTTGGCCCCGTCTGTGCCCGCTTTCTCAGGTAAACGGATAGAGAACTTGTTTTGTTTACATCCTGTCTCTTTCCACAGTTGAGTAATGCCTTTAGCAGTAATGTGTTTGAACAGTGCCTGGCTGTAGTCTTGAAGCCAACGGAACGTATCTACACCATTTTCCCTCAAGGTAGCGTCAATGGACAGAGCGATACACATCGCTTCCATGTACTGGGGAGAATGCTTATGCTGGCTGTTTTTACGCAGAATGGCAACGCCGCGTATTGCCCGTTCAACTTTATTTGTACAAGGCGGTATCTCAGGATTTTCTAAGAAAGTCTTAAAGTCCTCCCGGGCATTAAGGTAATAGACACACGGCTTGGCAGCGGGATGGTCCTTTGCTTTTTCCCAGAGAGATCCCTTTTGCCTGACCAGGCCCTCGCTTGCCTTCATCATCCGGTCTAGGCATTTCATCAGCTTGGCCTGAGTTAGCCTGGCTTTTTCCGGGCTGATAAGCCCATCATTTTTCTGGGCTTCAAATAAGAAGATCGAGTTAATTGCTCTTAATGCGGCGTGCAGCTTCATGCCTTCGGTATCGGCTTTGAGCAGTTTTTCAAGCTGTTGCATAAGGAACGCTTCCGGTTTATCGAGAAGCTTCTTGAAGAGATCCGAGGGCAGAACGACCTTCAGGATCTCCCGCCGCAGATGAACCAAACAGGATTGGTGACGAACATGATCGAGGATCGGTTTATCCTGATTTCTGTTATTAAGTATCGTTCTGTAGCCGCTGTAACCGTCGGTCACCAGAGTTTCAAAGTTGTAATCTTCCAAGATTCGGCCTATGTTCTCTGCGCTCCGAGTCGGACTGTAGTAGTAGAGAGTTATAGGCTTTGGCGCATGATCGGCCGTGGTCAGAGCGACTATATAGTTGGTCTTGCCCTTTGCCTCGGCACCTGAAGCAGGAAGCTTCCCGCGTCCCTGATCCTGAAGGCAGCTAAACGGCGTTTCGTCACATACGAGCACATCGCGCTGCTGCAGAACCTTTTCCAGTGCTTTAAAGAGCGGCTTTAAATAAAATCTTTGATAGTCGAACAACGAGTAAGAACCGGTGTTGGAGCCCAGCCCGGCTTCTTGCTCGAACCGCTTCAGAGCACGCTCTAAAGGAATGCCGATGCACATAGCCTGGTTCCAAGACAGGATGGTTTTCGTGCTCATGTGTCTGTCCGGGAAGAGCGGATGATCTTGTCCGGGATCCATGAAGACCTCTACCTGACCGCATTTCTGACAGAACCCTATCGTATAAGTGTTCTGCTGTCTGTAGCCTGCTTCGAAGTCCGTCATCGCAGTTTTGAGATTAACCATCAAGTCCTCAAATCCGGCCAAGGGTTCTCCGCATTCTCGGCAAGTTGCCGATATCTTTGTCGCCTTAGTCGGCCCGGCTTCCGGAAGATTCTCGATATTATTGACTCGACCCCGGTGCGTCTGTTTTTCCTTGACAGGGGACGGTTCAGATTCCTTATTTATCTCAGAGATTTCCTGCAGAGTTTTAACCGTTGCATTTGTCGAAGCATCCAATGTTTTCGATGCTTTGGCAATAGCGTTGCTCAGCTTGACGATTCCCTTGACGTTATTGGTAAATGAGCGGACCTGCCTCAATTCTTTCAAGTTGCTTTGTGCTTTAGCGTAAGCCTGTTCAGAAGTTTCTCCTGCTTTCATGGCTTCGTTTCCATGAGCGAAGAAACTTGCAATTTGCACAGAAGTGACACCAATAGTTTTTATGCCGTAGGAGATCATGTCATAGAGAACTTTCATCGCCTTTTTAGCTTCTTCGTCATCGGCGTAACTCAGGTACTCTTCCACTTGAGCGAGGTAGCTGCCGTTGACGTCTTTGAGGAGAAGCGCCAGCGATGTAACGCCGCGAGCGAACTTTATATTGGAGCGCTCGCGTTTCTCTGCCAAATCCTCAGCAGCTCGAAGCTGTTCTTCTTTTTGGGTAACCAGCTTAATCAGTTCTTCCTTGGAGAGTGAGTTGAGGTCGGTCATTTTGTCACACCCTGTTATTATCTATTGGGTAAATTATATCATATTTTACCATTAAAAACAATTAATTATCTGAATATAATGGATAAATAATGCTTGCAAATATAAAATATCGCCGTGAAGGCCCTCAGAAGAGCCTACACGGCGTTATTGGAGTCTCGGGCTACCAAAAAGTATCGCTTTTGGTATAAAGCCGCTCCCCGTTAAGAAATCGCTCTAAATCGGATAAAGTCAAGGAGCACTTGGCCTGCTGACCGACTCGAACCATGAGTTCTTCAAAGCGTCCGTTGTGCAAGGTGCGTGTTAGCAGCATCGTTCCTTTCTCGTCCGTGGTGACGATCTTGCAGATCTTCCTCGTCTTTGAGAGAAAGACGACGGCCTCCTTACCGCTGCTCAAGTTGATGCCGAGCTGGTCTTGGGCGAGGGAACAGAGCCGATGAAAGCCTCCTCTTAAATCAGTAGGAGAAATTACCAGCGTCACGTGCACGCCGCTGAAGCGGATATTCATATGACGTCTCCTCTCATGCGAGACAGAATGAAGATGACAGATTCTTCCGGACGCTGCGTCTTGAATTCGAAGGTCATCCCCTTGGCCGAAATGCTCAGCGTCGACTCCTCATCTGCTTCACCTTCGCAAAGATTAATAACGTCCAAAGAATTAGGCTGTCGAATTTGAGCTGCCGCTGACTCCGAAACGGACAGGCGCCGCTTAACTTCGGAGATGTTGACTTTGCGACGGGTCTCGGTTCGAATCAATCTCGCTACCTCGGCGCTGCCCAAGTCTTGTGCTCGAGCGATCTCAATGTATCTTGACCAGTTAATATCCATAATCTGTCTCCTTCTTATTCCTTGGAGACAGTATTGATCATGCTGCTAAATTAAGATACGAACCTATAAGACATCTACCTTTTTCTCATAGAAAAGCGCGAGGTGCTATTTTGGCTCGCTTAACACATAGACGACTATGCCGGAATGAGCCAGCTCCGCCCCTCTCGGGAGAATAAAATCCGTCAAACCGGAATCCGAGCTTTCTGGAACCAGTCGAAAACCTCTCTCGGAAGCAGTAAATCTTCGAAGTGTTTTTTTCCCTGCGTATTCAAGAAGAACGATATTGCCGACCTGGGCTTTTGCTTTCTTTCTGAGAAAAAGAACGGTTCCCTCATGAATTCCGGCTCGATCCATTGAATTATCGGGAGCCTTTTCCACAGAGATCTCTTCTGCAGGGATGGGGAGCGAATTGAAAACATCATCTGCAATTTTTGTCGGAGACGGTTTTGTCGTGGCTGCAATTTGGGAACGAATCCAGGAAGATCCGCCTAACCTCTTTAATTGAATCAAAAGATCTTCGGTCAGAATGACAGTCGTTGTTTTTGCACCGATAAGGGGCTTGCGTCCGGCACCGGGTCGTGCGCCGCCTTTTTTCTTTGCAGGCGTTTTATTCTCAGTATCGGTCATAACAATAATTCGTACCAAAAATGGAAATTGTCTCAACTGCGACAAACGATTACGCGTTACAGGATAGGCTATTTCTAGGATTAACGTGTAAAAGACTAAGATATTTGTGGAAATGATCGAAAATATGTGAAAAAGACCACAGATTAAATTAAAGAGGCGGATCGAATATGGCTGAATACATGAGAAATGCTCTGTTTGGATTAGCAGTCGGAGATGCATTAGGTGTACCTCATGAGAAGAAACCGAGAGGCTCTTTCAAATGTGTGGGATGGGATTACACGCCTGAACCGGATCGAAAAAGAATGTGGTCGGATGACACGGCGCTGACGCTTGCAGAACTCGACAGCTTCGGGATTCTCAAAAAAGTGGATTTTGATGCCGTCATGCAGAACTTTATGGAATGGTTTCTGATGGGCAAATTTTCTTGTACCGGACGCTGCTTCGGAGCAGGAAAGAGTACGGTTCACGCGATTAAGAATTATTGCTATGGGAAAAAGGCAATTGACTGCGGTTCAAAGGACATTATGTCCAACGGCAACGGTGCTCTGATGAGAATTATGCCGTTTTGTCTTTTGAAAGAAGAATACCGTAGAACCTTTAATTTCGACGACGCCGTAGGTATGACGCACAGGCATCCGATAAACCTTGCTGCCTGCCGCTTTTTTGATGTATTGGTCAACGCGATTGTTCAAGGCTCGGATCTGAAAACTGGTTACGAAACTGCCAAGAAATCGTTGTCCGAAGAGGAAAGAGAGCTAATTCAGCTGCCGTCTTTTGGAGCCTTAAGTGAGCGCCCCGAAAGTGAAATTAAATCCGGCCGCTTCGTGCTGGATACTTTGTGGGCCGCCGTTTGGTGTGTAGAAAAGACCACAAATTATCGAGATGCCGTTTTGAAAGCCGTTGATCTCGGAGATGATTCCGACACGACGGCTTCTGTGGCCGGCGGAATAGCCGGGTTAACCTACGGAATCGGGGGAGAAAAAGGCGTTCCGACCAATTGGATAGAGCAGTTGGCTTGCCAGGATTGGCTGGCGGGTGCGGCAGAAAAGACGGCGGAAATGACTTATTGAAGTATGGATAATCGGCTAAAAATATGTAGAAAAGACCACAATCCTGAATGGAATTTGTGGTCTTTTTCACACGGAAAGAGTTTCCGCGAATGAGCAAGCTCAGATCTTATCTCGCGCCGCTGGCCTGAAGAGCAATAGCGGCATGCTTACGGCCTTCGACAACTTCTTTACGAAGCTGACCGCTCGGGTGGAAGGAAACTACCTGGCGGGCCTTAATAATGGCGGATTCGCCGGACTTAGGATTACGTCCCGGACGCTCGCTTTTCTGCTTGATGGAAAAAACACCGAAGTTGGAAAGCTTCAGTTCTTCGCCGCGAACGAGGCATTCAAGAGCCTCATCGAAGAAAAGATCCACGATTTCCTTGCAGAAACGTTTAGGGAGCCCAAACTGTTCATAGATAACATCGGCAAGATGACTTTTGGTCAGCGTATCGCCTTCCTTGAGCAGGGTGCCAAGGACGAGAGCGGTCTCATCCTTCTGCTGTTCTTTGACAGCCTGTTTAGGTAAGTCTTCCATTTTTTAGTATGTTTTGAAACTGTGAAAATGTTGAATTCTATACCAAAGCTTTGGGGCTGTGTTGTCGTTATTTATTTAATTTACAAAGAAAAAATTCGAAAAACATTGACTTTTTTAATTTGTGATCACCCAGTAAAGCCAGAGCATTTTTTGTGCAAAAAGAGCCTAATCCGGGGAATTTTTGCCGGTCCTAATTTCGGTCTCAGAACGCCAAAAAGCATTCTCCCCTGAGCGGCCTTATACTGGACTATATTTCGTGACTAGCGCAAGGAAACAGGCAAAAAAAGGGCGTCTGAAATAAACCATTCAGACGCCGGTATCTAAATTAGCGAGAGAAGAACCTGAGTTCCCGAAAGGGATCTCAAAAAGCTCTTCGAAGATTCTCGCTTCAACCTCAAATCCCAAGGAGAAGTGACAACATTCAATTGCCACAAACGAATATTAGCATAAAGCCCTAAGGGTTTCTACCATAATATTTGTAAGAACCTATTTCAGGCATGCGAGTCTCAAAAAAATCTTGAGAAATTAAGTAGTTGTGGTTGACAAGAAGTACTGTGTTAAAACATTTTGACGAGGATTGATACAGATATTAACCAGAAAAGAAATCCGCTGATTTTATTGAGCCAGAGAGAAAAGTTTTTCGTCATCCATCGATCCGCAGCAGCTGCGGCAGAATAGCTGTAGGCGATGTGGACAAACCAGCAGGTAATAACAAACATGGCGATCATCAGGGAAACTTGCTGCACATAGGAGCCCTTGGGGTCAATAAACTGAGGGAACAGGGAGAGAAGGAACACGATGCACATGGGATTTGTGACTTGAAGAAGTGCAGCACTCGTCAAAATGTGGATTCTTTCCTGTTTGAGCTCCTTTAGATTAAACGACTTGATGGAAGAAGAAAGTGAGATGGCCGGAGCCGTCCAGCTTTTCCAGCCGAACCAAAACAACAGCATGCATCCGCATATCTGCAGCCCGTAAAACATGACGGGCGACTCATGAATGACAGCACCGAGCCCGCTCGCTGCAAGCGTACTCATAAATAACACGCCGATAGCGTTTCCTGTGGGAGAGAGAAAAGCATTTGCCTTTCCGTAGTTAATCGCGTTTTTGAGCGTATAGAGAACGCCGGCACCGGGCGTGATGCAAGTGATAAAAACCACGATGAAAAAGAGTCCGAGGCTTGAAACAGACATTTTTTCTCCTTTGTTGTTCGTCAGTGTAGGAATAAAATCAAACGCCTAGGAGGCTAAGTGATATAAAATCTTTATCACTCAATTATCTTTTTGCTAACATCAGAATGCGCCGCTGTTTCGATTACCGCACCATCAGACAGCTGATGCTGTTCGCTGCCGTGACTCAGGAGAAGAGCTTCCGGCGGGCAGCCAAGCGATTGAATATGTCCGTCCCTCCTCTTGTTCTTCAGATCGACGAGCTAGAGGCAAGGTTAAGAATGAAACTGCTGGAGAGAACGCCTCGCGGCGTTTCTCCGACGGCACAAGGCAACGCACTCATGCCGATGATTGACCAGCTGGTGCGGCAGGCGGAAGTCTTGAATTTCTCCGTGAAGCAAATGCAGCAAAATGCGCAGGGGATTCTAACGATCGGTGCGAACACGGAGTCGATGCTGTTTTTTATTCCGGAGTTTAAAAAACGTCTTGCGGCATTGCACCCGAATATTTCCCTGTTTGTGAAGGAAATTGATTCTTATCAGGTTGAAACAGAGCTCACGGACGGAACAGTTTTAATCGGCATGGCGTTTTTTGATACTTTGTCGGATCAGCGTTTGAGGATGGCAAACCTCATCAATGAAAAACCAATCGTACTTTTAAATCGAAATCACCATTTAGCAGGGAAGGGCGGAGTGTCAATTAAAGAGCTGCGAAATGAGGATTTTGTTTTTACACGGCGTGCCATTGCGCCTCGGCTGTTTGACGGTCTTGTCGGTTTTTGTCAGGAAGTTGGCGGCTTCACGCCGAGAATTATCCACGAGGTCGAATCCAGCCCGCGCCAAATGGGATTTGTGAGCTGCGGGCAGGGTATAGCTTTTCTCCCGGAATCCTTCAGACAGTGGATGCCTGAATATATCAAGGCAGAAACGATTACGGATGCAACTCCTTGTTTGCCCCTTTCAATCGCTTGGAATCCGCTTATTGAATCCCCATTACGAGATATCGTGGCAGAAGAACTGAAACAGATGTTTGTGGACCGTTGAGAAGCATAGACCGCGGTCCAAAACGGAGGAAGATTATGAATAAACCAAAGGACGAACCGGGTTTGCAAACTATTCTCTCGCATTGCGGGCGCAATTTAGAAGCAAGCGGCGGTTACGTGAATGTCCCGCCTTATGAAGGTTCGACCATTATTCACGACGATATGGATGACCTGTTCGGACGCGTTGACAACCATCTATATGGCGACGGTACCGCCCGGACTTATGGGACGGACGGAGGACCGACGCATGAAGCTTTTTATGAGGCCATGAATAAACTCGAAGGCGGTGTCGGGACTTGGGCCTTTAGTACGGGTTTAGCGGGGTGCACCATCCCGATGATGGCGTTCCTGAAGACGGGGGATCACATGCTTGTGACGGATTCCGTCTACGGTCCCACACGTCAGTTCTGTGAGGTACTACTAAAAAATTTCGGTGTGGAAGCAGAGTTTTATGGACCCACCATCGGAGCGGGAATTGAGGGATTAATTCGCCCTAATACTCGTTTGATCTACATGGAAAGCCCCGGCACGCATACCTTTGAAATGCAGGATGTTCCGGCAATTGCCGCGGTTGCACGCAGGCACGGAGTCGTTACGATGATCGACAACACCTATGCCACGCCGATCAATTTCCAGCCTTTAAAACACGGGGTGGATGTCGTGGTGCATTCGGCAACCAAATACATCTGCGGTCACAGCGATGTACTGATGTCTACGGTTACCTGCAATGAAAAAACTTGGAAACAGGTCAGAGCTGTCTGCAAAATGACGGGGCAATACGCTTCTGCTCAGAGCGTGTACTTAGGACTAAGAGGCCTGCATACTTTGAAGGTGCGCCTTGATGCAGTTGGTGCGCATACACGAAAAGTGGTTGACTGGCTTCTGAAGCGGGAAGAAGTCAAAAAAGTGATTTGGCCGGCCTATGAAAAGGATCCCGGGTACCCCATTTACAAGAGAGACTTCGCAGGACCTATCGGACTGTTTGCTTTCCAATTTCAGGACTATTTTACGGACGTGCAGATCAACCGTTTTATGGATTCTCTGAAGCTATTCGGATTGGGTTATTCGTGGGGAGGATTTGAGAGTTTGATCCTTAGAAGCTATGGGAAACGCACGGTCGGAGATCCGAAGATTATGCGTACGATGATCCGCGTCTACATCGGCTTGGAGGATCCGCAAGATATGATCAATGACTTAGATCAGGCGATGACTAAAATGCGGGATGCCTAAAACACACGAAAAGACAAAAATTAAAGGCCGCAGAGAAGAACTCTTAACGGCCTTTTTACTCAGCTCAAAAACAAATTATTTTGTATTGAGAGCATCTTTAAACTGTTTGCCGGCAACGAATTTCGGCTGAACAGAAGCGGGAATCTGGATCGTTGCTCCGGTGGCAGGATTGCGGCCGGTACGAGCTTCGCGCTTAGCAGACTTGAAAGTTCCGAAACCAACGAGAGTGATTTCATCACCTGCTTTAACAGTTTTGACGATCTGAGCTGTCAGAGCATCCAGAACATCTTTAACATCAGCTTTAGATTTACCGGATGCTTCTGCAACGGCAGCAATCAATTCAGTTTTATTCATTCGATTCCTCTGATAGTGTTTGAATGGAACCCTGATAATAAGGGTTTTTTAGGGCAAAAAACAGTTTTTTGAGTTTGGGTGTGCCGTTTTCGCGACAAACCGCCGTCCAATAGGGCTTCTTGCGAGATAACGTATCACGCAAATGCGGTATTTCCGAGAAACTGTCTATAATTTATCTGATTGTGAAAAAATTATAGTCGGCCTGAGAGAGTAGGCCTATCCGAAAAGATCGAGCTCTTTTTGGACAGCAGGCTCGGTCTTGTTTTTAAGAATGTCTTGTATATCCCTCAAGTACAACTTGACCATATTGGAAAAAATCAAACCGACGGAGTATGTTTTATCCGAGTATCTGAGCTGGGAGAGCCATCGATAGAATTCGATTTCGTCTTCTGTCTGGGCTTCAATGCCGCCGCGGATCATGACGAACTTGTCAAAAAGCGACTGCGCCGACTCGATCAAAGTTTCATAGGCCTCTTCTGCGTTTTGTGAGCGGAACTCCGGAAAACTGTCGACGGAAACCGGATAAATCTTATCGAGTTTAAGCTGTTCGGGATCTAGGTCCGATAAGGTAAGAGAAAGCATTTTCCTTTGAAGGTCAGTAAGTTCTTCGATGCTTTGCTTCAAATCCTCTTTGTATAAAGCGATTCCGGAAGTATTTTTCTTTACCATCGTGTACCTATGCGTTGATTGGAGGAATTTTAGCGCAAGCGTAATAATTGCACCGAGCCATCCCACATATGAGTATGAGGTCAGGGATAATGTCTATGTACTAACCCTGAGGGGATGATGATAATTATCCTTAGTTAGTTTGCTCTTCAAGAGGTTAGTAATGAGTCAAAAGTCTGAATTTGACGCCAGAATCGCTGCTGCTGGTATCCGCAGGATCTCCCGCAGCAGGAAGATTTCCTTGAAGGGCGCCCAGCGAATTGCACTGCCATCCTTTTTAACACAGGCCCATTCAACGGAACCTAACCAAGGCTCCGGCTGGAACTTGTTTACGGCGTCCATGCGTCCTGTTTAGTTCTGAGGATTCATGCCCGAACTTCCAGAAGTCGAAATCACTCGTCTCGGAATACTTAAGCGCGTCGGTGGTCGCCGCTGCACAGGAGCGGTTGTACGTGAGACGCGTTTTCGTAAGTCAGCTCCTGCAAATCTTTCCGAACTGCTCACGGGGCAGTGTCTGCGCTCGATTGAGAGACGCGGGAAGTATCTGATTTGGAATTTCGACCGAGGGTATATTGTTTCTCACCTCGGTATGTCGGGTGTGATGCGAATCGTTGATCCCAAAGTCACAGAACCTGTCAAACATGATCACATCGATATTTTGTTCGGTGACTTGGCGGTTCGGTACCACGACCCCAGACGTTTTGGTTTTGTGATTTGGCTCCCGGAGTCTCAAGATCCTTATGCGCTGCCGGAAATCGCAAAATTAGGCGAAGAACCTTTTTCTGATAGCTTTACTGTGTCGCGGCTGCACTCCGCTTTAGCGAATACTTCACTGCCGATTAAAGAGGCCATGCTGACGGGCAAATATGTTGTCGGTGTCGGCAATATTTATTGTTCGGAGTCTTTATTTAAAGCTCGCATTTCCCCCTTAACGCCGGCCAATAAGATCTCAAAACAGAGGTTAGAACGTCTGGTTACAGCGATCCGAGAAGTGCTGACTTTGTCTTTAAACGAGGGCGGTTCTACTTTAAAAGACTTCGTTTCTGCAGAAGGCGAGCAAGGCTATTTCACATTAAACGCCAAAGTGTACGGAAAAGAAGGCAAACCTTGCGCAAACTGCGGTCGACCGATTAAGAAGATCATTCAAAACGGCAGAGCGACTTATTACTGCAGTAATTGCCAAAGGCGCTGACACGTAATTGGCAATGGAAGGTAATTGCAGAAATAACCTCGACGAGTGTTTAGAAGTTGTGTCCTAGACCGACGGTGGCAGCCCAGCCTCCTAAACCGGAATCATATTTTTTGAAAGCTTTTCCTGTCGTTCCCCAGCCGGCCTGAGTGTAAAGCGTGGTTCGTTTGGAGAGAGGGTAGAGGTAGGCGGCGCCGAGAGAATACGAATTGTACTTTTCGCCTGTGTCCTTAAGTTTGCCCAATGCACCTTGAGTCTGGAACTTAACTGATCCGCCCGCGAAAGGAATCGCTACAGAGAGTGCAAGCGCATGTTGGTTTGCGCCTTTGTGCGCTTCTTCGATTTCGGTGTTGTTAGGAAGTTTCATGGAATGAAGCGCATATTGGTAAACGCCGAAAAGCTTGAAAGTTCCGAAATCGTAAGAAGCTTGAACGGTGAATAAGTTCGTCGCTTTAGGTTTTGAAAGATCTTCGGTTCCTTTGTTATCCAACATTTCCCAGTAAGTTCCGAACCTGATAGCTTGGTCCTCATATGTCGCCCCGATGCCGTAATAGTGTTCGTTTCTTGACCACTTTTCTGAGTCCTCATTAACGCCGTTTGAGTAAGTGGCGTGAACCTTCCAACCATTAAGGCTGGGAGACACATAAGCAATTGTGTTGTTCATCCAGTCCGTCAGAATGAAAGCGCTGTGGATATTGCTGAGTACCGAAAAGCTCGTGTTGTAGGCGGAGGAACCGGAAATGGAGTATTCGCCGTTGTAGGAACCAAGTGCTCCGATTCTGCCGAATGCGACCTGGCCGAAGCTGCTTTCAAAACCCAGGTAAGCCTGACGATTAAAGGCCTTGTCGCCTTTATCGTCGTCTTCTTTTCCGTTTGACAGGACGTAGCCTTGTTCCAGTCTTAAGAAAACATTGTTTCCGCTGCCGAGATCTTCCGTTCCGGTAAAGCCGAACATATTGGTATCCAAGCTGCCGTTGGCAAACCTAACCGTTGCAGATTTTCCTTTTAGTTTTTGGACAGTTATGCCGCCGTCGGCGCCGCCATAAAGCATGACAGAGGTTTCAGCGTAGACAGAGGTAGCTGCAAGAGGCAGGACTACGGCAAGGAGAAGCTTTTTCATAAGTTTGTACGCATCAAGGATAAAAAATCGTTCTCAGAAGATTCAGATTCACGACAAGCGAATTCTTCTCTATTTTTTCCGAAGTGGTCGTAAACATTGCCAAAAACGAGAAATTTACCCAAAATTAACATATATTCTTGTGATATTGAAGAGCTCAAGCGGCGGCTGCACCGACGTCGTTGCGTAAAAGAGGATGGTTCACAACGAGTTTGAACCTCTAAGAGTTGCTTCCCTGATTATTATCTTTCGAACAAAAACAAATTCCGCTCAAACCTAAAAGGTAAGAGCGGAACAAAAGAAGAGATTAGATCTTTTTAGCGGACGCTGCTGTTAGCTAGCCTCCCTTCGGTGTTTGAGTTGCCCTTTGCGGCGAGCTTAAGTCCGGCAACGATTGCGACAATGATCGCAGTGCAAATGGCGATACAAACAGCGGAATACACCGGATGAATATTGAAAGAGCCAGCTTGATAGACGATGGTTGCAGCACTGTATCCCACTGCTGTTGTCCACAAAGCAGAGAAGATAGCCCAGCCGCTTCCGACCTCTCTATAGATGGCACCCATGGCCGCACCACAGGGCAGATAAAGAAGAACCATCAGCAGGTAAGCAAACGCACCCAACTCACCGTCGAACAGCTTGTTCATGGCGGCAATTGTTCCGGTGCTTACTTCTTGCTCTTCAATCTTGGCTGCCGGTTCGCCCAAAGCAGCCTCTTCTTCCGCTTTATCGCCGATTCCGCTGTAAAGAGAATCCAACGTACCGACAACGGCTTCTTTGGCAAGAATACCTGTGAAGACGCCGACGGCAGCAGGCCAGTTTTCTGCAGACACGCCCATTGGCTTGAAGACGGGCACAATCGTCTTGCCGATCTGAGACAAAACACTCTTGTCGGTATCTTGATTGCGGAAGGAGCCGTCTGTTCCTAAGGAGTTTAGGAAACAAAGAACAGCCACAAGCACAACGATTACTTTACCGGCGCGGAAAATAAAGCTCTTTAAACGATCCCATGTTCTCAGAAGGACGTTCTTTGCGGTTGGCAGATGGTACGGAGGAATCTCCATGACAAAGGCGCTGGTCTGACCGGCTAAGGCCGTTCTCTTAAGCATGAAGCCTGTGGCGATAGCTGCCAAGATGCCGATGAGATACAAACTGAAAACGAGATTTTGTCCGCTCATCGGCCAAAAAGCAGTCGCAAACAAAACATAAACCGGAAGTCTTGCGCCGCAGCTCATAAACGGAGCCATTAAAACCGTGGTAATACGGTCTTGTTTTTGCTCCATCGTACGGGTTGCCATGATAGCGGGGACGCCGCAGCCGAATCCGACAATCAGAGGAACAAACGCTTTTCCGGGCAGCCCGAGCGCTCTCATCAGGCGGTCCATCACAAAGGCAGCCCTGGCCATATAGCCCGAGTCTTCAAGGAAGGGCAAGGCTAAAAACAGGCAGAAGATAAACGGAATGAATGTGGAGATACATTGAATACCGCCGCCGATACCGTCGGCAAGAATCGTTTTAAGCCATTCTGGCGTTCCGATGGAAGTGAGAAGTTCCCCGAATCCGTCGATAAAGATCGCTCCGAAAAGAATATCGAAGAAGTCGATGAAAGCGGAACCGACGTTGATCGAAAAAATGAACATCAGGTACATCACGGCCAAGAAAATAGGTACCCCCAGCCAACGATGCAAAACAATCTTGTCGATTTTGTCGGTAATGGTTTGTTTGACCTCGTTGTCTCGAGTGATGCAAGAGGAAGCGACTTTGCTGACAAAGGAGTAGCGCACGTCGGCAATAGCCATATCCAGGTCGCCGTTGTAGTGCTTATTGAGTGCGTTGATTCGCAGTTCGGCTTTGGAAAAGCCGCTCTTTAAGGTGCGGAGTCCCAGTTCTTTATCACTTTCAAGGATCTGTTCGGCGATCCAAGGGGCCTTTTCAACGTTGTTTTCACAGAGTTCCTGAGTCAGTGTATGAATTTCATCGGCAATGTCTTTCGGGAAAACAAGCGGGTTGTCCGGAACGGTAGGATTTTCGAGCTGGCGGCTGATTGCTTGTTTGAGATCATCTACACCCGTTTCTCTAGAGGCAACTAGGCCGACAACAGGGCAACCTAGCTCCTGCGCTAATTTATCGAGATCAACGGAGATGGAATGATTCTTAGCGACGTCAAGCATGTTGACCGCAACAATGAGCGGAACCTGTATTTCGATGAGCTGCGCGGTGAGATAAAGGTTTCTCTCCAAGTTCGACGCATCAACGATATTTACGACGAGAGAAGATTCGCCTGAGAGGATGTATTCTCGAGCGACGCGCTCGTCTTCGCTGGAAGCGTCACACGGCTGAAGAGAATAGGCGCCTGGTAAATCGACGAGCGTGATCTGCTGATCATTGACCGTAAAACTTCCGCTCTTTTTCTCGACGGTAACGCCTGGCCAATTTCCGACGGTCTGGTGTGATCCGGTCAAAGCGTTAAACAAAGTTGTCTTGCCGCAGTTGGGATTGCCCGCGAGCGCGATCGATATTTTCTGAGTCATGATGTTTCCTCACAAAGGTATGACGTCAATGATTTCGATTTCAGCCTTTCGAACGCTGATGAAAGATCCGCGAAGTTTGATTTCGACGGGATCTCCTAACGGGGCCACCCGGGTGACTTCAAAACGAGTGTTGGGAAGGACGCCCAAAGAAAAGAGTTTTTTCCGATATTCAGTGTTTCCCGGCAAAAAACCTTTCACGACACCTCTTTGTCCGGGTTTCATATCGCGAAGCTGCATGATGTTCTCCTATTGGAAAATGCGAACAACTTTTATTTCTGCCGCGACATCTCGATTTACAGCGATTCTGGCGTCACCTACGGCAAGGAGAAGAGGGCCGTTCTGTGCGGAGGTGATCACGGAAGCCACGCTGCCGACGTATAAACCTAAATCCCGGAGACGTTTCAATTCACTTGGAGGAATATTTCCCAGTTTTGCGATCCTGCATTGCACATTCATCGGGAGCTGGATTAGGAGGTGAGATGTAGAGACAGTCATAAAAGCATCAAATGAAAACGATTATCTTTATCAAAATGTTACCCCTCAGCGATCGAAATAATAATCATTATCATTAGGGATTTCTCTATATCTTTCATGAATTTCGCATCTTGAGGATTTATAACTTGTTGAATATTTGTGGAAATATTCACTTGAATATCCCAAAAATATGGAGAAGCAATTGTTATTGACAAGTTAGAAATTCTTAAATTTTGAGGAATAAAATGAGAATGATTCCGATTTAATTCTTTTTACAATTTTCAGAGGTTGTATGAAATTAGCAAAAACAGCTTTGGTCATAGCATTGGCCTCCGTCGGTACGATGGCTGCCGCTGAGTCTCAGGTAACGCTTTACGGGACGATCGACGGAGCAGTGGTCGTCAACAAAGCAAAAGGAGGAGACGCTACTGTTTCTCTCGAAGACGGTATCGCAGGAGGCAGTGTTTGGGGTATCGAAGGAAGTGAAGATTTAGGAAACGGATACTCCGTCGGCTTCCTTTTGGAAAACGGTTTTGCTATGGATAGCGGCTCTGCCGGGGAAGAAGGCAAGGCCTTCAGCAAACAGGCAACCCTTTCTTTGTCCGGAAATTTCGGTGAACTTGCATTCGGCCGCATGGGCGGCTTAGCCTCTTATGAAGGTTCTTATTCGATTTGGGATGCGTCTCCCTTCGGTACCGACTATCTTCAGGCCGGATTGGGAAATACGTTCGTGACAGGCCAAATCAACAATAATAGTATCGTTTATGTTTCTCCTGAATTCGGCGGCTTGAAAATCCACGCACAGTACTCCAACGGCGTTGAAGACGATACAGCAAAATGGTCCCGCAACAGCCACTACTACGGTTTGGGCCTGACATATGAAATCGGGAAATTGTCTTTAGCGGGTATCGTTGAACGCTTCGACAATAAGTCCGAAGAAGACAAAAACAAAGCCACAATGGTTTATAGCTTGAGTGCAACGTATGACTTTGAAGTTGCCAAGGCTTTCTTCGGCTACCAGTACGCAAATCGTTTCCACTCCCTGGATCAGCTGGAAGATGTTTGGGTTTCCGGCAAAGGCATGAATCAAAATGCCTTCACGTTAGGCGCAGAAGTTCCGGCTGCCGGCGGTACCTTCAAAGTTGCTGCCAACTACGGATTCGGCAAAGTTAAGTCTGCCGACGGCGTTGTGGTGGACGACACAAAGCTCTCCAATGACAAATTCAATCGCTTCACAGTCGGTGCGGCATATGAATATCCGCTCTCTAAACGTACCTTTGTTTACGGCTGGGGCGCTTATGCAACCGCCGGAAAGATGTTTAAAGAAAAGGCTGTTGAAGAGAATTTCAAGTCCTGGAGCTTGGGCTTAGGCTTGCACCATACCTTCTAACTTCAGTTAGGAAGACCAGCGTGACGCCTCGCTCTCCGGCCTAAAAACGGCGGAGTTTAGCGAGGCGTTTCTTTTTGGAACGGTTTCATGGATAGGTGAAGAGTCTGAGTTTTGCTCCTGAGAAGGGAAAGGAAGTTGCCCGCGAATACTATAATTTTTGAAAAAAGGAACCTCAAATCATGCTCTCTACCATCTTTACGATCGCCGCTGTTCACTTGATCGCGCTTATGTCACCTGGGCCGGATTGCTTTATCGTTATGCAAACTGCCGTCGGCCGCTCGAGAAAAGAAGCGCTCTGCTGCGTTTTGGGAATCACGTTAGGCGTCGCCTTTTGGGCCGCCTTATCTCTCTTAGGTTTACAGTGGCTGTTTGAACGTTTTGCGTGGCTTCAGCAAGTGATCATGCTGCTCGGAGGCCTGTACCTAGGGTGGCTTGCTTACGTTCTTCTCAAAAGCGCCTTTAAGAAAGGTGCGGCACCTCAGGCCGAAGTGCAGGCGGCAGGCTCAGGATTTCGCTCCTTTGTTGTCGGCTTGCTGACTAATCTGTCTAACGCAAAAGCACTGATCTACTTTAGTTCTGTGTTTTCGCTGTTTGTCACCGGAAATATGGGAAGTACGGAAGCTGCAGTGATTTACGCCGTGGTCGTTCTTGAAAGTCTTCTTTGGTTCTCTTTCGTGGCTTTAATTCTCGGAATGCCGAAGCCCAAAGCTTTTTATCGGAGATCCGGAAAATGGATCGACGGCATTTGCGGTGCGATATTCGGGGCTTTTGGAGCTGCGTTAGTTTGGACGGCACTTAAAGAAGCCACACACTGAATTTTACGAACTCAAGGATTTTTACCTGCAATCCTGAAACAGCAAGAGCTCGGAAACCGAGCTCTTGCACTGAGGATCCTATCTAATTACTTCATGGGTTTGCCATTATTGGCACGCATGATCTGATGCGGTCTGATCAGATAGAACACAGATAGATAACCGCTCCAAATGTGAACCAGTCTTGTGAAGGGAACGATCAGGAAAATGATCAAACCGACAAAGATGTGTCCTTTCTGCCAATCCGGAACGAGAAGAATGTTCTGCCAGGCTTGGTAATCAAAGGAGAAGAGACCTCGAACCCATCCTCCTAACAGAATGATCGTTGCGCCGGACTTGTCGTAAAGGTAGGAATTCACGACGCAGCCGATACCGAGAATGATGACCGCAAGAAGCAGGAACAAAACCCAGAAGTCACTCGGGCGGGAGGCCGCTCTGACACGCTCGTTGGTTAAACGGCGCCAAGTCAGAATGATCAGGCCGGTAATTGCGACGATTGCCGAGAGGCCGCCGCAGATAATTTCCATCATCTGGTGCAGACGTGGTGTCAGACCGGCAGCGTTGAGCCACTCGGTCGGTGTAAACAGACCGAAGCAGTGTCCGCAGAAAAGGAAGATCACGCCGATATGGAAAAGGTTGGCACCCCAGAAGATGTCCTTCTTATCCAATATTTCGCTGCTCTGGCTTTTCCAGCTGAAGGGCGCCAGAACAAAGCGCGCCAGACTGCCGAGTATTAGAACGGCGATAACGACATAAGGCAGCACTCCGAAAATCAGGAAGTGCCATGCAAGTGTAAAGCTGCTCATTATTTGCCCTCCTGTGTAGAGTCCGGAGCGCGCTGATATTCCTCAAACAAAGGAATGATTTTGCGGTTCATCGGACCGCCGAAAAGCGAATCCGCACGGCGTCTCATGTCTTCTCCGCCGCCGAGGTTGTAGCCCTGCGTGCCTTGCAGAAGAACAGCGGCTTCCGTGTTGCGGTTGGCAGACGGAACCACGAAACGATCCTTATAGTCTGCTATTGCCAACAGACGATGCATGTCGCAGACGTCCTGAACCGTAAGTCCCAATGCCTTGAGTTCATTGGTTTCTTCAATGCCCTGAAGTTGTTCGGGAAGAATTTCACAGGTCAGGAACTGGCTGGTGCCTGCATTGTCTGAGTATTTGCGGAGGATGGTTCTTTCCGCAAGCAGACGGCTTAAGGCTTCGACGACAGGCTTAATGTTGCCGCCTGCGAGCAGATTGGCCAAGTACTGCATCGGAACGCGCAGGCTATGGACATCGGGGATAAAACCCTTCATGGAGAGTTTGCCTACGTCAACTGCCTGCGCAATCGGAGAAAGCGGCGGGACGTACCAAACCATCGGCAACGTTCTGAATTCCGGGTGCAGCGGAAGTGCGATCTTCCATTTGGAAATCATCTTGTAAATCGGAGAAGCTTTGGCGGCTTCAATCCAATCGTGCGAGATGCCGGCTTCTAAGGCTGCAGCTTCGATTTCCGGATCGTTCGGATCCAAGAAGATCTGACGCTGAGCTTCATAAAGATCGCCTTCGTTAGGTGTGGATGCAAGATCTTTGATCTTATCGGCATCGTAGAGCATCACACCCATGTAGCGGATACGGCCTACACAGGTTTCAGCGCATACCGTGGGAAGGCCGGATTCAACACGCGGATAACAGAAAATGCATTTTTCGGCTTTACCGGTTGTCCAGTTGTAGTAGACCTTCTTGTAGGGGCAGCCGCTCATGCACATACGCCAGCCTTTGCACTTGTTCTGGTCAACCAAAACAATACCGTCTTCTTCGCGTTTGTAAATAGAGCCGGAAGGACAGCTTGCAACGCACGCCGGATTCAGGCAGTGCTCGCACAGACGCGGCAGATAGAAGAGGAACGTGTTCTTGTACTGAGCGTAGATTTCGCGTTCTACGTTCTTTAAGTTCACGTCATCGACGGTCTTAATATCGACGCCGCCCAGGTTGTCATCCCAGGCTGCAGAACCGTTGATCTTCTTCATCTTCTTGCCGGTCAGGTAAGAGATCGGCTGAGCGGTCACGCATGTCTTCATGCGGGGTGCTTTCTGAAGGTTCTGATAATCAAAGGTAAAAGGCTCGTAGTAGTCGTCAATCTGCGGCAGTTTTGGGTTGGCAAAAATGCCGGAGAGCAGGCCGAGCTTTGTGCCGCGGCGCAGCCGCAGCTTGCCGTTGTGCAGTTCCCAGCCGCCTGTCCATTTCTGCTGGTCTTCCCAGCTCTTCGGGTAACCGACACCGGGTTTGGTTTCAACGTTGTTAAACCAAATGTACTCAGTTCCGGGACGATTCGTCCAAACGTTCTTACAGGTAACGGAACAGGTGTGGCAGCCGATGCATTTGTCCAGATTCAGGACCATGCCGATTTGAGCACGAATCTTCATACTGCACCTCCTTTCTTGTCCGCTTCTTCATCCATCCAGTCCACTTTATTCATCTTTCTGACCCAAGCGAAGTCGTCGCGGTTCGGGGCAATCGTGCCGTAATAGTTAAAGGCATATGACAGGTGGCCGTACCCGCCGATCATGTGCGTCGGATTCAAAATAACGCGTGTCGGAGAGTTGTGGTCGCCGCCGCGCAGGCCCGTGACTTCCGAACCCGGGGTGTTGACCGTCTTTTCCGTTGCGTGCTGCATGACACAGAGCCCTTCAGGCATACGAGAAGAAACAATCGCACGACCGACAACGGCACCGTTGGCGTTCCAGCACTCAATCCAATCGTTATCGACGATGCCGGCGTTAGCCGCATCAATATCACTCATCCACACGACAGGACCGCCGCGGGAAAGCGTCAGCATGCGTTCGTTGTCGTAATAGGTTGAGTGAATACCCCACTTCTGATGAGCCGTCATGAAGTTAAGAATGATGGCCTTGTTGCCGTTGTCGGCGACGTCACGGTAACCGGAGAGCGCCCTCTGATTAGCCGGCGCTCTGTACTGAGCAAACTGCTGACCGAAGGCTCTCATCCAAGCGTGGTCTTGGTAGAACTGCTGGCGGCCGGTAATCGTGCGCCACGGCAAAAGCAGATACTTGTTCTGCCAGAAGGCTACATACGGGATTTCATCGTTTTCCGTACCGGACCAGTCAGGAGCACTGAAGGTCTTAGCCGGGCGATGTGCCAGATCATCGAAGGTGATCTTGTCGGCAATGTGTCCTTCGGAGAGGAAGCTGGCATCTACGCCGCACTGGTCTTTCACAAACGACCAGCTTCTGAAGGACAAAGCACCGTTGGTTTCGGGAGAGACGCGAAGGATGAAGTTGGCGGCATTGATGTCCGTTTCCATCTTCGGACGGCCCTTGGCCACGCCTTCCTGCACCGTGCCGTTTAACTGGCAGAGTTCGGAGATTTCCGGATCCAGGTTCCACTTGATGCCGCGGTTGCCGCCGCCGTTGGTGGAAAGCAGCGGTCCGATCGAGGTGTACTTGTCGTAAATCGTGCGGTAGTCGCGATCGATGACGTGGATCAGCGGAGCGGTCTTTCCGGGGATCAGGTCGCACTCGCCCTTGTACCAGTTCTTGACGTCAAGCGCCTGGCCGAGTTCGTGCGGAGAATCGTGTCCGAGCGGTGTGAGAACGACGTCAGTGACGCTGCCGAAATCTTCTGCATATTCGGAAGCAATTTCAGAGAGCTTCTTAGCGATATCTTTAAAGGTCTGCCAATCGCTTCTGCCTTCCCAAGAGCATTGAACGGCTTTAACGAACGGATGGATGAAGCTGTGCATATCCGTCGTGTTGATATCGTTCTTTTCGTAGAAGGTGGCGGCCGGAAGCACGATATCGGAGTAGATCGAAGTCGTGCTCATTCGGAAGTCCATGTTGACGAGAAGATCCAGCTTGCCCTGAGGTGCGGGGCGCCACTTTTCCAAGAGCGGCATGAGTTCTTTGTGAGAACCGTCCAGTTCTCCGCCTAAGATGCCGTTTTCGGTTCCGAGCAGGTGACGCAGGAAGTATTCCTGACCTTTGCCGGAGGAGCCCAACACGTTGGAGCGCCAAATAAAGAGGTTGCGCGGCCAGTTTTCTTCGGCGTCTAAGTCCAGGCAGCTGAAGGAGATCTTTCTGTCTTTAAGCTGATTGATGAGGAACTGTTCCGGCTCGGTACCGGCGGCTTTCGCAGCCGCTGCGATCTTCGTCGGATTGACATTGAGCTGCGGAGCAGACGGGAGCCACCCCATCAGTTCACTCTGAATGTTGTAGTCAATGTAAGTACCGTCAAAGACTTTGGTATCGGCCAGCGGAGAGAGCATATCCGAGAGCGGAATGCGTTCATAACGCCACTGATCGGTGTGTTCGTAGAAGTAGCTCGTCGAATTCATGTGACGAGTGGCCGGTTCCCAGTCTTTAGCGAAGGAGTACTCGCCCCAGCCTGCTTCCGGACGAATCTTTTCCTGACCCACATAATGGCACCAGCCGCCGCCCGGGACGCCGCAGGTGCCGCACATCAGCAGAATGTTGATGATGGAGCGGTAGGTGTTATCGGTCTGGAACCACTGGTTGACGCCCGCACCCATCAGCACACAGGCGCGGCCCTGAGTCTTGGACGCGGCTGTGGCAAATTCACGGCCGAGTGTGATGGCATACTGTGCTTCGACGCCGGTGATTTTTTCCTGCCAAGCCGGAGTGAACGGAATGTTGTCCGCATAGCTCTTGGCGCATTCGCCGCCTAGACCGCGGTCAACACCGAGGTAGCTGCCGAAGAGGTCAAATACAGTTGCAACATATACGTCTTTGCCTTCGACCTGGATCTTTCTCACCGGAACCTTGCGGACCATGACTTCAGAGTTCATGGGGTTGTTCGGGAAACCGTCACGCTTGCGGCCGCCGAAGTACGGATAATCGACGTCGATGACGGCATCCGAATCTTTGAGGAACGTGAGCTGAGGTTTAATAGCTTTGCCGGTCTCTCCGTCGACTTCGTGCAGGTTCCATTTGCCTAAGTCCTGACCTTCCTTCTGTCCCCAGCGGTAGCCCATAGATCCCTGAGCAACAGCGGGTTTGTCAGAAAGCTCATCCCAAACAACCGTCTTCCATTCAGGGTTATTGCATTCGGGCGCCTTGTAGCCCAAATCGCAGGCGCGAACAGTACGGCCGGCAGTGAAATGACCGTCTTCGCGCGGCTCCATCATGACAAGAACGGGGAAGTCGGTGAGACTGCGGCAGTACTCGGTGAAATAAGGATCCGGATGATCGTAGTGGAATTCTTTGAAAATGACGTGGCTCACCGCCATGGCAAGTGCTGCGTCGGTCGCCTGTTTCGGATGAATCCACCAGTCGGCGTCTTTAGTGACTTCACAGTAGTCCGGACAGACGTTGACGACTTTCGTACCGTTATAGCGGGCTTCCGTTAAGAAGTGAGCGTCCGGGGTACGGGTCATCGAGATGTTGGTACCCCAGACGATGATGTAGCTTGAATAGTACCAGGCTTCGGATTCCGGAACGTCGGTCTGCTCGCCCCAAGTCTGAGGAGAAGAGGGCGGCAGGTCACAGTACCAGTCATAGAAGGAGAGGAGGGCGCCGCCTATCAGACTCAGGTAGCGGGTACCCGAGCCGTAGGACACCATGGAGTAGCCGGGAATCGGAGAGAAGCCGGAAATACGGTCAGGACCGTACTTCTTAATCGTATAAAGGTTAGCCGAAGCGATGATTTCAAGGGCTTCATCCCAAGTCGTACGGACTAAGCCGCCTAAGCCGCGGGCTGCGGTATAGGACTTACGGACTTCGGGATTTTCGACGATGGAGGCCCAGGCCTCGATCGGCTTCATGGTCTTGCGGGCCTCTTCCCAGGCGGCCTTTAATTCGGCACGAATCAAAGGATGTTTAACGCGGGAAGCAGAGTACAGATACCAAGAGTAGCTTGCACCGCGCGGGCAGCCGCGAGGTTCGTGATTCGGTACGCCGGGAGGCGTGGGCGGGTAATCCGTTTCCTGTGTTTCCCAGACGACGATTCCGTCTTTAACATAAACCTGCCAGCTGCAGGAGCCGGTGCAGTTAACGCCGTGGGTGGAACGTACGATTTTGTCGTGTGCCCATCGATCCCGGTAAGCCTGTTCCCAGGTCCTGTCTTCTGCGGTCACTTCGCCCCAACCGTCTGAGTACGAACCGACCTTCTTAGCGAAGAACAGGGAGGACTTCATGATTCCGGACATTTTGTTCTCCAATTAAGCAATTTCTTGAGGTGAGAAAGAACGATCAGCAAAGATCCGGGGCGTTCTTTCTGTCGTAGTAGTAAACGTTGATGGCGAGAATGGCGATAAAGATCACTGTCGAAATGGCGAACATTACGCCGGCACCGCATTCGGCAAGCAGCATACCGATCGTAAACGGACCGTATGCGCCGACCGCGGAAGTCCAGCCGACGACCGCACCGCCCTGAAGCGGCGGGAAAAGCACTGCCATCTGTTCAGTGGTGGAAGCGTTGCCGACACCGGTCCAGAAGAAGACCCAGAACATGACGATGAGCCAAATCCAGCAGCCGGAGACCGTCGTAGGTTTGTAGAGCCAAAGGGCAAGCAGACCGATGATGTTGCAGACAGCCATTATCGTTGTGACGCGGCCGCCGCGAATCTTATCGGAAACTTGGCCGGCACCGACTCGGGAAAGCGCGCCGATAACCGGGCCCAACCAGGCAAGCGCGACGGCACTCGGAGCACCCTCAATACCGGCAAAGGTATGGTTGCCCAGCAAGCCTAACTGCGCACCGAGACCGGCGAACGTCGCAAATGTTCCGTAGTAGAAGAGGGTCATGAACCAGGTGTGCTTATTGCCGAAGATGGTCCACTCCTGCTTAATGTTTCCGGAGACCGGAACGGAGCGCAGGAAGAGCCAAGAAAGGATGGTGATGATTGCGACAAGAGGAATCCACACCCAGGAGGCATTCTGCAGCCAGTAAGTAACAGTCTTGCCGTCAGCCAAATGAGCGACCTGACCGCCGCCTAAGAAAGCGAATGCGGAGAAGCCGATAACGAGCGGGGTGACAAACTGAACCAGGCCGGTACCGAAGTCAGAGAGGCCGCCCTGAATACCGAGCGCCAATCCTCTTGCATGCTTCGGGAAGAAATAGTTCGTGGAGGCCATTAAGCCGGAGAATGTACCGCCGCCGATACCGCTTAAAAGAGCAAAGATAATCAGCATCCAATATGGTGTATCAGGATGCTGGACGGCGTATACCCAGCAGAAAAACGGGATTAACAGTAAGCCCGTTGAGAGTGTAACTAGAATTCTGGTACCGAGAATCGGGGGTAAGAAGGTCCACAGAATACGCAGCGTACCTGCGGAAAGACCCACCATAGCAACAAGCCAATAGAGCTGGCTGTGGGTGAGAGAAAAGCCGATTTCGTTTAATCTCGGAGCGAGAGACGGGACCAAGAACCAAGCGCAAAAGCCTAGGGTCAGGCTGAAGGTACTTAGCCACACAGTCGTCCATGCCAGCGTCTTATTCCATTGGGCCGGATTTTCAGGATTCCAAACCTTGATATCTGGACGCATATTTTTTCCTTATTCAACTTAAAACGGTACTCGAACTTTTATTCGGGTTTGTCCTCATTCTATGGGCGCCCTCCAATTTGTAACCCTTTGTTTGTTCGAATTGAGCAGAGGTTAAGGAGCAAAAATGCGTAGTTCACTAACATAGAGATAATAAAAATTAACGGAGAATGACATGAATTTGGGGTTAAAAGCGCTGGCTTGTCTGCTTTTGTATCCGGATGCGGCGCTGAAAGATAATCTGCAGGAAATTAAGGAAGCCGTTGCAGAATCGACACTTGCTAACGATCAGAAGGAGGCTCTCGAGATTTTTATCAATCACATGATTGAGACGCCGATGGCGGATTTACAGAAGGAATATGTGGCGACTTTTGATATCGGCAAGAAGGCAAGTCTTAACCTTTTTGAGCACATGCACGGGGATTCGCGGGAACGAGGCTCGGCGATGATCAACCTTAAAAAGCTCTATGAAGAGCGAGGGCTTACGATCGAGAGTAATGAATTTCCGGACTATCTGCCGATGTTTTTAGAATTTTTATCCGGGTTAAATGATGCAGAAGCCCAGGCGCTCCTGGACGGTGCGGCACGACACATCGCTGCGATTGACGTCGCCTTAAAGAAAGAAGAATCTCCGTGGGCCGTGGTCACCGGTGCGATCATGTCGCTTACTGCTATGAAGAATTCAGAAGTTAAGTTTGAGCGGGATGATCTCCTGCCTACGACGGAGGCAGAGTCTTTTGATTCTCCGGTGAGGTTCGGAGGAAACGCCGATCCGGTACAGACCGTGCATTTCAAAAAATGAAAAAAAAGCGGAAGATCGAAAGACCCTCCGCATAAAATATTTTCACCCCATTTCTTTGGATTGCTCCAAGGAGAAGATTTCCGTCTCAAAAGACATCATCCAGTGATTGAAATCATATCATAAAATGAGAACGATTCGCGTTTACGTTTGTGTGAAATTGTATCCGATGTCTTTTGAACTTCGTCTTTAGTCCGTCCGTCTCAATTATTAATGAAGCGGATATCGAAAACGCGGCGGAAAACGATAAGAAAAGGGGCGGGAGCCAAAAGACTCTCGCCCAAAAATTTTCACCCCAATTGCTCTTTTGCTGACAAGGAGTTGCGTAAGAACTCTATGCTTCAAAGGAGAAGATTGAATTCAATCAATCGATAAGTGAAATATAACACAAATAAGAATGATTATCAATATCAATTCTGGTTTTTGAAATTATGCTGTTCGCTTCAATGTCTGTGTAGCCTTTTCGTACTTGTTGTTTAGCGATCCTCAAACTATTGTCGCTGTTCGTATTGTTGGGTTTTAGTAGCACACAAAATTAATCGTTGACTCTCCCAAAAGTTAGGTATA
>OGDY01001201.1_pt1 | contig 30572 bp, 28 predicted proteins | sample 1570341 | NCBI WGS metagenome assembly OGDY01 (sample SAMEA2581972, study PRJEB24529) | metagenome | biome: Human gut stool | place: China | collected 2011 | reverse complement strand
CGAATTGCAGGAATTATATAACGGCAAGTCCCTTGTTGAGGACGGACAGTTTGCACTTGAAACACTCCGGCACATTAACGAAAAAGTAAATCAGTTTAAGGATGCCGATGGCCGTTTATATGCCATCTACGGAACACCGGCAGAAAATCTTTGCGGGGTACAGGTAAAACAGTTCCGTAAAAAATACGGAATTATTGAAAACGTATCCGATAAGGAGTATGTATCCAACAGTTTTCATTGCCATGTTTCAGAAGATATTACTCCTACTGAAAAGCAGGATAAAGAATATCGGTTCTGGGAACTCTGCAACGGTGGAAAAATCCAATATGTAAAATATCCTATTGATTACAATAAGAATGCTATCAAGGCATTAATTCGTAGAGCAATGGATATGGGATTTTACGAAGGTGTTAATATGGCACTCTCCTACTGTGACGAGTGTGGACACCAGGAACTGAATATGGATGTCTGTCCGGTATGTGGTAGCAGAAATCTTACAAAGATAGACCGTATGAATGGTTATTTGTCTTACTCCAGAGTTCATGGAGATTCAAGATTATCAGATCACAAAATGGCTGAAATCCGCGATCGAAAATCAATGTAGTAATTAGTCTTTCATTTGCTCCCGCTTCTAAAGAAGCGGGAGCATTTTTGATTTCAGAATTATTTTTTTAATGATTTTTCTTTACAAATAGTAAATAATGATATATTATAAATACATAAAGTTAATACAATAACACGTAAGAAATTGAGCAGTTACCACTTTGGTATCTGCTCTTTTTGCGTTTAAAAAATAGATATTCGTATCTGGAAGGAGGATAACAGTAATGGCTGCATTCAAATGTATAGGAGTGATTCAGCCCTTTCGTAATGGTGATTCAGAGGCAGTAAAATATTACCGCTCGTCTTATGGCGAGTACGCCAATTTTGTTATCGTGGAACATCGATACAAAAAGATGCCATTACGTTTCATGTGCACCGTCGAAAATGCTCTTGTGCAGAAATTGAAAGCGTCTAACCTGCAAATCGGTGATTCTATTGACTTAACAGGCGAGCTTGAGGGATATGAATTTGAACGCAATGGCAACAAAACAATCGGCACCAAAGTCGTTGTGTACAACTTCGAATTTATTCGGAGTGCAATGAAAGGTGGCTCAAAGAAAAATAAAGAAAAGGATCTTGAACATTGTGATATATTTCAGGATTCTATGAACTAGGAGGTATACGATGATAATTTTGTCTTTTATGCTCGGTACATTTCTTGCTCTTGTGACTTTTGTAGTTATTATGATTACATCGTCTGCTAAAGCAAAGATCTGTAAAGCTGAATATCTTAATCAGCAGAACCGAGTCGGAAACGCATCCGTTGACACTTCTATCACTAACCCATGTGTTGAAAATAGTTTGACAATTCAGAGACAAATTAATGAATTAGTCAAAGCCAGATATCCGACATGCAGTTGGCGATATGAAGGTAATAAAATGGATCTTCCCTTTTTGGATTTCATAGATATTGAAATTCTTAAAGATGGAACCTATCTGTTGACAGAGCGTATTTCTCAAAAAAACAACACAGTGGAACACTGTGAAGTTTACTAAAAACTGAATATGGAACAAAAAAATTTTTAAGAAAGAAATGAGGTAAGAAAAATGAACAAAGTATATTTAATTGGACGTCCCACAAGAGATCCCGAAGTAAGATATTCTCAGGGAGAAAATGCTATGGCTATTGCCAGATATACCCTGGCTGTTGACCGCAAGTATAATCGTAATAACGATGAACAGAGCGCAGACTTCATTAACTGCGTTGCTTTTGGTCGTAATGGAGAATTTGCAGAGAAGTATCTTCGTAAGGGAATTAAAATCGCTGTCGTTGGTCATATTCAGACTGGCAGCTACATCAACAAAGATGGCATCCGGGTTTATACAACGGACGTTGTAGTTGATGAACATGAATTCGTTGAAAGCAAAAACAACTCTTCTAACAACGCTGCCTTCTCTTCTGATTCGACCTCCGGCTATGATCCTGCAGGTGATGGATTTATGAACATTCCGGACGGAATTGATGAGGAACTGCCTTTCAACTAAAAAATCTGATAACAGAAAATTATGAAAACAACCCGCTTATTTAAGTGGGTTGTTTTTGCATTTAAAAATGGAGGATAGATATGAACAAAATGAAAGAGAGATATTTAAACTATCTCGCAACAAAGATCAAGGCTAATGGAGGATCGAACATCAAGTGTGAAGAAACCATTGACTCCATTATTGAGCACTTAGTGTATCTGGCTGAACGAATGAGTAATGAAGAAAAGAAGTTATACATTCCGTTGCAGTTTAAGCGAATCCTGCTTTGGCTTCTTACAGATGGCAACTATTCATTAGACGTTTCCGTAAAGGAATATAAACCAAATGAGTATGTCATTGCCACTGCGATTATTACCGTTAACGGCAATAAAACATCCGTGGATTATATGTCCATTCCAGACGCTGTTGCTGCCTTCGGTATTTCTGATGCCGAACGCAATAAGCAGATGGTCAATTCTGCTATGGGATCTGCGGTTACAAGGGCTATCACACAGTGTGGTATTGGCTTAGACATCATCGGTGATATTGAAGATGATATCCAGACTCCTTCTAGTGAAAATCAAACAATGGAAGCGACCGATGAAACTGTAAAATTGGATGCAGAATCTGAAAAAATTAAAGAAATTCTCTCAGATTCAACCGAAACAAAATCGGATTCTTATGATTCTGACGCTTACAAAACCATTGTAGTACCTTACGGATCATATAAGGATAAGTTATTAGGTGATTGTCCTCCTAAAATCGCTGGGTATATCAAGGCACTTGTTGATACGAACCAGTTCACATTACCTAACGAGCAGTATGAGAGTCTGGGTGATTTTGTTGCTTCCAATGAACCAGCAAAGAAACAATACGACGCTTGTATGGCAACAAAAAGAAATGGATAAACTTAAGGAGGTATTTTTATGAACGTAACTGCAATCCAAGAACAGAATACTAAGTTAATCAATGAGGTGGAGCTTTTGAATGAGGAGCTGCAAAATACCACTGATCTTATGCTAAAAAAATCAAAGAAGGTTAAAAAGCTGAAGAGAAAGATCAGAAAGCTGGAGAGAATCATTACCCAGTTGATAGAAGAACTGGAGGATAAAAAAGTATAACGAAAGGAAGGGTTGTATGTGTGAAATATATGATAATCCCTCGATTCTTATAAGTGCTATTCGCGTAATGGCTAAAGAAAAGAATGAGACTGTAGAAAAAATTTATAAAGAAATGATGACTTTATGTATTCATTTCCTGCAGTTTCAATATAATTACATGAAGAAGTCGGATAAGGAACAATTTGATCTCCGACCTATACGTAATGAGATGATTGTTCAAATATTTCGAGAATTGAAGGAAATAAACCGCTATTCAGGACGAATAATCTTTGCTTTTGAAATGCCTGCACAATTACGGCCCTTCGAACGCGGTAATCGTATTAATAAAGCGGTTCACAACATTGTGGATGTTTTTAGATTTTTAAATTCATCAGAAGTAACAGAAAAATTAAGGGAATGCATTTAGCATTCCCTTTTTAATTTATAGGATTTGATAGAATTTCATCTATGATTCTGTCTACTTCCATATTAAATTCATCACGCTCCACTTCATCACGCTTCCTGTCAAATTCTGACCGGTCATCTTCTCTTTCTCCCATATTGATTAAGGAATCACGACATATCCGGTCCATGTCATACTTTCTTGTTAGGGATTCAGTCCCTAACTCTATATCTACGGTTCTGTTCATATTATGTTTATTTTTCATTTCATTTTCACTGAAGTTAATTACCATACCGCACCCCTCTTCTTTTATATCTTAATTATACACTATTGGTGTAATATGTCAATAGTTTTGATTTACAAACCGTAGATTTCGGTATATAATATGATATATTAGTAAATATAACAATACGTGAAAATTAGAGCAGTTACCACAGTGGTATCTGCTCTTTTTGCGTTTAATAATAAAAATTAAAGGAAAGGTGGGTAGATCTCTATGAGAACAAAACCAATTAAATTAAGGGAACATGTGTCTGAATTGACACATGAAGAATTTGCACTTATGAGGCAAGGGAAATTTGGCAATATGAAGCCATTACCATGTACCATAGGTGGTTCTGACGCATCCACGGTTTTTGACTTAAACCCGTGGACAACATCTCTTGAACTCTACAATCGTAAAACCGGTGTCACTCCGGAAATCGAAAGAGAATTCAACGAGGAAAATAAAGAGATCGGAAATATCTTAGAAGATACAATCTCACAGCTTTTTGTACTTTGGTATAAAAAGCATTATCACGTATCAATTAAGATATGTTCCTCTCTGGCAGAATTCAACGAATCCTATAATGCCATATATAACGATGATACGTTTTATCAGTGCGGCGAAACGGATGAGAACGGGAATCTGGTTAATCCCCAATCAGTAGCAGATATCGACCGGCTAATCAAGTTAAACGGCCGTATTGGAGTTTTAGAAATCAAATCTACTACAAATAAAGGGGAGGTTGGGAAATATACCGTTCAGAATTATCGTTCTGGAAAACCTCCTATTTACTATGAATACCAGGTAAGGCATTACATGGGTGTTCTTAATGTGGATTTCGGAATTCTTTGCTGCTCATGGAATCCATGTTCGCTTCAGGATATGGCAGTTATTTACATTGAGCGTGATATGAAAATTGAAGACGAAATTTTTGCCAGGGAGCGTGAATTTGCTTCTGCAGTAATCAACCGATCTGGATGGTCTACAAACGCCTGTAAAAGCAACTTATTGGCGAACTACTATACCAGATTATATGGCGAACCTGATCCCTTGGTTAAACCGGTGGAAATCCATCCGGCTTATTTCCCATTATTTGAAAAAATGGTGGAGAGAACCAATCAGAAAAAGGAATTGCAGAAAAAAATCGATGAACTTGAAGCTGATGAGGACAAAGTGATTTCTCTATTAGCTAATAAGCTTGGTAAGACCGAGAGAATGTTTTGTCGCAATGGAAATGATATCATCTCCGTTGATGTGAATATCCCTCGGCAAAAGCATAACTGTTATGAGATTAAGGACGATGCAATCTCCCGCAAAGTTCTCGATGTAGACAAATTGAAACAGGAATGCCCTGATCTATGGCAGCAATATCAAACAACCGTGTTTGATGTAAAAACATTCAAATTGGATCACCTAGCTATGTTTAAGATGTATGAGTTACCGAAAGAACCTACCGGTGACACTTATACTTTTAAAGCAACTAGAAATTAAGAAAGGAGGGTGCTGGATATGGCACAAGTAAGTTATGCACAATATTTTGCTATGAAATTAGCATCAACCGGTAATACTTGGCTGTTATCCAGCCAGGTAGAGCAGGATCTGAAACGATATGGAAAGTCATTATCCTGTCTTGATCCTTTAGTGAAAGATAAAACGATACAGGTGGCAAAGAAAGAAGATGGTACTCTTCTCCTCACACTTGCACAGTATAAACAGGCAGAAATAAATATCGTTAATAATATATATCGTATCTTGAATGCTCCCCGGAAAACCTATCCTGCAGATTATCTGAATAAACTCATTGACGAGATTCAGATAGAAAAAAATGCCAAGTTGGATATCAACCAACGCAAAGCAGTTATTAAGGCAGTAAACAGTAATTTTATGGTTTTAACTGGTGGTCCAGGTACTGGTAAGACTTTCGTTCTTTCCTTTATCAATGCCGTCCATAAAAAAATCAATCCTGAACTTAAGATTGATTATGCTGCACCTACTGGTAAAGCAGCCCGGAGAATTACTGAATCAACTGGTTTTTTTGCATCTACACTTCATTCGAAGTTGAAAATCACTAAGGACAATTTCATTCCAGAACGGTTATCTCCATTTATCAATATTTTAAATGTTGACGAAGTTTCTATGCTGGATGTATTCGTTATGGAAGCTCTTGTAAAGGCAGTACAGACCGGCCAAACCTTATATTTAATTGGTGACACCGATCAGTTGCCATCCGTAGGTCCAGGGGCGATCTTACGTGACCTTATAGCATCCGGATGCGTACCCGTAGCACAGCTCACGAAAACTTTCCGTCAGGAAGGTGATAGTATTCTGTTTGATAATATTCAGCGTATTAAACGTGGGGAAACTCATATAGTAGCTGGTGATGATTTCAGAATTGCAGCCGTGCCTAAAGGGATGAATCCGAAGGAAATTTTACTTTGGATGTATAAGAAAGAAGCTTCAGAATGGGGGATCGAAAATACCATGCTGTTAACTCCTTATCGACAGTCTGGAGAAACTTGTTCAAATATTTTGAACGTAGAAATTCAAAAGGCATGTAATCCTACCGGTCCTGGAATTATGAAGCCAGACGGAACGATGTTGCGTAAAGGCGACATTGTTATGCAGACCGAAAACAGAACAAAATGCGCTAATGGCGATGTCGGTAAAGTAGTTGGTGTTGTTGGAAGTTCCGGATTGGAAGTTGAATTTTGTGATACCACTGTTAATTATAATACTTCAAACTTGAATGACTTAACTCTTGCGTATGCAATGAGTATTCATAAGTCACAGGGTTCAGAAGCCAAAAGTGTTGTCACTACTCTTCTTTCCGAACACGCTGCAATGTTACAACGAAATCTGGTATATACCGCTGTAACAAGAGCCAGATGCAGATGTTCTGGGTTATTCGATCCCGATGCACTTAAAAAAGCAATTTTAACAGAAGCATCCTGTCAACGTGTCACATTGTTAAAGGAACTGCTTCAATACAAATTTTCATAGAAAGGAAAGAGGTACTTGTTATATGGAAAATCAACAGAAAGAAAGAAAAAGCAAACGGCAGAGAATGGCAGAATCAGGCGTTATCGCGGAACAATATCAACTTACAGACGGAAGTTGGTTTGTACGCATTTATCCTTGTTTAAATATTGGAAAGTATAAATTTTCCTTCGCCCAAAAAGGATCAAATGGAAAGGGATTTGATGTTTATATGGACATTGAAGATCTCGAATTATGGGTAGATGACATCCTTGATGCTTCAAAAACTCTTTTAAAAACAATATTAGCTGAAAAAAAAGCTAATGAAAAGTACCCTAAAACATATAAATATGTAACTGGGGAAAATGGTATGAATTCGCTTGGAATAGGAGTTGCTACGGTAAATAATAACGGGTTCGCTGTAATCAATGGATCCGGATTAGTAACCGAAACAAACGAAAATGGCGAAAGCACTACTAAAAAAAGATATGCTAATGTGCCTGTGGATTATAATTGGCTTCGCAAATTTGCAAAAGAGTTTCGTAGAGAAACATCTTCATATTTTCGTAAGATGACCGAACTCACTTTAAAAACCGCTGCTTCTTATAAACCCAATATTGATGATGATTTTTCATCAAATCAGCCTGCCGATGAAAATAAACCATCTTCATCCAAAACTAAAACGATGAATCCGTCAAAACCTTCATCAGCAACACCAAAGCAGGATTCAGCACAGACGCGGTCTCAAGAGCAACCCAAAGCAGTTCCTGTAGATACTAAGCCATTCTGTGAATACTTAAAGTCAACCACAAAATTGCTGCCTCTCAATAACAACCCAGATATCCTTGTTATCAAGGGTATTAACAAAGTAAATGTGGAAAGAATTATTTATTTTATGCCCCAGGAATGTTCTGCTGCAGGTAATGAGTTTGATAACTTCAAAAAAATGGCAGAACAAAGAACCAATGTTGGCTTCCATATCTTGATTTCTCCAGACCCTAATGGGAAATTGAGATTCACGAAGTTTAAAGTGTAAATAAAAACCCCTCAATCATTTTAGATTGAGGGGTTTTTTATGCGAAATAAATAGATGTGATTAGCAATATATTAAGAGCTACTTTTTCTGTACCACTACTACACATATAATACATCGTCTGTACGGCCTGTAAAAAATCCATCGGCGGTCTGTATGGACGCCATTCTAATAACGCCTCATATCGATCTGCTACATTAATTTCTGATTGCTCTGTACTCAATGTATATTTTTCTTCTGATAATGGATAACCTCCATTTTCTATTTTATGATGATCCAGAATGTATTTTTGGACTATCTCACTCTGATGAATTTCTTGCGCTATGCTTCGACTATAGTATGGATGATTTTTTATTTCTTCAAATTCTGTTTCACTTAATGAGGTTTGTTTCCCTAAATATTCTCTTTGTATTCTTATATATCCAACATCTAGCAAAATACCGGCAGTTCCCATTTCTGTGATCTGCTTTTCCGGATAATTTTTAATTATTCCAATCATAATAACTCTTTTGCAGACATGTACATTATGGAAAAAAGCCGGTTCACAGTAATCTCTTAATCTCTGTAATACTTCCTTTATGCCATACTGACTTATTATATTATTAAAATAATATTCGCACAACTTGACTGTCTGTTCTTTTATTGAATCTGAAACAATGCTCATATAATCCATATCTTCACTTTCCATCACCAATAGCTTTCAAAACCACTAATTGTGTTCTTATGATTATAATATACCAAAGGTGAATTTCTGAATCAAGTAAAATATTTTGTACGAAAAAAGAACCCTCCCGCACCTTACAAGTACGGAAAGATTCTTTCGTTTTTAACTATGAATTAAAGTTGATATGGAAAATAATCTTACCAATTAGATTTTCCCTTTTTACAAAGGTATTGTTCCAATGTCTTGAATCAATACTATTTTCTCGGTTATCTCCTAATAGAAAATAACAGCCCTCTGGAACTGTAAATGATTCGGTGCAATTTGTTTCAACATCACTCTTCAAATATGCAGATTCATCACAAATAACTCCATTGATAAATACATATCCATCTACAAAAGAAATTTCATCATTTGGAAGTCCAATAATTCTCTTAAGCATCAACTCATTTTGATCGCCAGCCCTACATATCACAATGTCCCCTCTTCCAGGATCCTTAACTGTATAGGCAAGTCGATTGGTAATAGTCAGTTCTCTTTCTTTTATCGTAGGTTCCATGGATCCAGAGGTTACAAATGAAATATTAAAAATAACATAAACAAAAATAATCACAACAATCAGACATATAAAGAAGCAGAAATAATCGGTAAAGCTAGTAGGACGATGATACTTCCTGGCCGGGTTCTCTCCGGAATCAGGAATTACATTAGATAAATGGAACCCTCTTTTTTTGATTATAAATAATATAATCAGTATCAGAACCGCAATGCCTGTGAAAATAATTGTTTTCCATGGTACTTCTGTCTTCTCAACAACAAGTTTCGTTACAACTGCTGTGTAGGTTGTCTGGTTCCCTGCAAGATCTGTTGCTATTAATTCTAATTCATTTGGACCGTCCTTTAATGATGCCTGTATATTAAAACTGCCATCCCAATCAACTTCTACTTCCTGATTTCGAAATACCAATGTGTCAAAATCTGTAACAATTCCATTAAACTCTACCATTTCATCATATGTAGCTAATCCATTGATATCATCTTCGATCTTGATAATAGGTGGCTCAATATCTTTGATAAAGCTCACCGATGTGGACCTCATATTTCCCGCATCATCCACAATATATATCTTGACATTGTTTTCACCAATTACAGTAGGAACTTCAATATCATGGGATCCTGGTTGTAATACATCTGTTTGTCCAACCACCTCTCCATTATTGGTAAATAAAAGACTGTATGACTCATTCAGATTAGCTACCGCCGGTATGGTATCCGTATTTACATATTCGAATGGCTCAATTAATATTTCTCCGTCCGGATGGTTGTCTACGTCAACAATAAATTCATCTCCGGCTCCATTTACATTAGTTGATTCTGCTGGTACAATTTTGACTGTTATTTGCTTAATACTCTGATCAACTGGACAACGATAACTGTTCCCATCCACTTTTTCGGATCCAAGTATTTTCAGATTACCACTATCGAAAACAGAGATATTTACTTTTCCAACAGTGGTATCAGTCCAGTCTATAGCAATATCATCATCTATCCAATATATCTTTAATCCGTCAATTTCCTTTGTGAGCTTTAGGTTATCTGTTATAGCTTCCGTTGTTTCTTCATCTGCCTGAACAGAAACAGTAACTTTTCCGATTTCTCGGTCTGCCTCTGACGAGCTGTCTGCATCACTTATCTGAATCTCTTCATCAGAAGAATCTTGCGCAGCTCCATCGTTCTCTGTAACATCCGAACTATCAATTTCTTTTTTTACAATCACCTTATATTTACCGATCACCGTATTTTTAATTGTACACTTTAACCGTTCTTCATTAATTGAATCCTGGGTAAATGTGTATTCTTTTCGATTCGGTGTTATCAGTGTTACATTGTCACATTTCTCCTTCTCAAAAGAAACATAAAAAGTACATTGAACATACTCCTTATTTAATTCTATTTCTATCGTTTTTTCTAATTCCTCAGCATATACAGATATTGAAAATGCTAAAGTCAATACAGAAAAAAGAAGCCCTATGATTAGTCTTTTTATTTTGGTCATACTTCGTTTATTTCCTCCTCCTCGCGGTCATCTGGAATAATCATCATGTCTAACTGTTCTGGGAATGCCTCAAATAGTCTATGTATTGCTTCTCTGTTTTCCATCATATCATTGGAAATGTTCATAGATTTTCTGCAGCCGTTGCTGTTCCCCAATACAATAAACTCTGGCTGTCCAGATCCGAATACATCAATACTAATACAGATGTAAATCTCCTCATCAAGTATAAAAGAGAATTCAACTCTTTTATGTTTTTTTAGACAATCCTCCATTTGTTGCATTACTTCTTGTTTGTTTGTTGCCATTTTAGAACCCCTTTCTTTAGCAAATTTACGTTTTAGTGTATACGCAAATTGTAGCATAATGGTGTAATATTCGCAATATGTAAATACCCTAAAAGTGAATATACTTTCTATTACGTCAGATTTCTTCTAAAGTCATACTCATCAAAAAGATCACTATCAGTGTGTAATATTGTATTTAATACGGTATTAACTGATATAATCTTCTTATAAAATCCACAAATGATAAATTTTTGATGCATTTAAAAAGTTTGTATGCTATAATCCATAGTAAGCGTTCAACAAATAGAAAGAAGAAAGGACAATCGGAATGAAAGGAGAATTACTGTTACCTCAAAGATTGCGAAAACTTCGCGAAGAAAAGGGTTTAAGCCAGAGAGCTTTATCAAAATCTCTTTCCTTATTTATGGGTCGAAATAAACAGATCTCACCTTCGGCTATGTGTGCTTGGGAAACTGGTGACAAAAATCCATCATATGAAACATTGCTTGCATTTTCTGCTTACTATGGTGTATCCGTTGATTATCTTTTGGGAAAAACATCTAATCGTATGGGTACTATTGATATTAAGAGTTTAGATATTGAAGATTATATTATTAAGATATCGGAGGAGCAGCTTAAATCAGATTATGATAATAAACCGGTGTATTTAGTTTTTAATACTCCTGCTCTTTTAAATAGATGGGGTATTTATGATGCAGAAAAAGATCGTTTCTGCTGTAAGGAAAATATCATTATTAATAATCCATCTATAAAATATTATGCAGTTACCCCAGAATCACTTCCTAATTTTAGGGATTTAAAGAAAAGCCTCACTTTGGATGAAGCAAAGAAATGCACTCAAGTCTGGATTGATTATCATCATCCGGATGAAGAAATGAGAGGACGTTTTAGTGGTTGGTATCATATTGATACTAAATTATCGGTCTTCATAGCATCAAATGGGTTTTCACTCCCTTTTGACGGTATAGATGTGACATATCATGTTTATAAGAAGAAGCCATATATATATTAAATATATATATTTTTTCATTCATAAACATTATACTTCCTGGAATAGTTCGTTCCAGGAAGTTTTTTATTTAAGATATTGTAATTATAGGAGGATTATGCTATTATAATATTAATTTAATTCTCTTTATTTTTATATATGGATAATTGATGTATGTCATTTATCCACATATAGTGAGGGGACGATCCTTTCGTTATAAGGAATAATTCAACCGATATTTAATATCGGTTTTTTTATTGACTCTAAATACACTATTGGTGTATTATAGTTTATATAATTCACTATCTGTAATCGAAAGGAGTATTTTTAATGGCTGCAAATAAAGAAAAGTGCCCATCTTGCGGACAATTTATAAAAGCAGGGTCCCCATTTTGCATTAGATGTGGTGCGCAGATAAAAAAGCTATCCATTGATGAGGAAGATCCTACTGCAAAAGAAGAAAAAGCACCTGTCCAGAATATTCAAAGTGCACCTGCCGAAGAAAAAAGATTAAAACCAGCATCCTATATAGAACAGCCTACAAGGTCAAATGAAGAGCCTCAACCAAAGGTTCCTCCTGCAAGACCTGCAACTCCACAGGTAAAACCTGTATCTGTATCGCAGGAAGCCAAAGAATCTATACCTCCAGCACCCCAATATACCGAAGATGACCCTATGGAATCCGAATTTGAGGATGAAGAATCAGAAACTATGCTTGAGGAGGAATTAGAGGAGGACTCAGAAGATCCGGAGCTTTATGAAGAGGATCATTTTATTGAATATGAATCTGATGATGAAGAACCAGATAATAATTCCGCTACTGACGATGATGCCGATGATGATGAAGCATTTAATGCCTTGATCAATGGTACAAACAATTCTTCCGAAGAATCAAAGAAACATAAAAAAGAGGAATCTCCTGCAGCAAGCAATAAGTGGAAGGTATTTGGCAAGGATAACCTTCATAAAAATTCAAGGGAACCTGTCCAATCACAACCGGTTGCAAAAAGAAAAGTTCAAACATCCGATGTCGATAAGCAACCAGCAAAACCTCAGTCCACTTCAAAAACAAAGGCTAAAGCCAAGCCACAGTACGATCCGAACGAAGATCACTATTATGATAATGTCATGGCTGAAGTAGATGCAAGAATATCTCATTTTTCTAAGGAAAATGTTGTTTTGACCATCTCCTTCGTTCTTATTTGTATCGTTGTCTTAGTAGCCATGATCTATTGCGTTGTTTTGTAGCGGGGTAACTATATGAAGAATTTTAATTTTAAGATACCGGAAAGAAAGTTTCATCATAATGAATTACCGACATTTGTCATTGATGAAACAAACAAAACCTTATTTTTTTCGTTCCTGATGTTAAGCTTTGGCATATTATTTTCCATTAAAACAATGAACATCCATATTGTTCTAATCACATTAGGATTAGTAGTTATGTATGCTGCAGCATTCTTCTACTTTTTCTACCGTCATTTTATATATGATAACCTGCTTATTTATGATGGATATGTGACTTACTATGATGACGAAGATTCTTCTGCCAGAAATATCATGAAGCAGTTGGCCAATCGTTATATTCGTAAATACTATACCATTGAGACAATTTCCGATCAGGGACAAGATACCTACACCTTAAAGACATTCATTAAAGGGGTAAAATTAAAAAAAGGAATGAAAGTAAGATTATATGTGCTGCCAGACAGTATCATTAAAAATCGCGATCAAAGTTTTAATGTCGCAACTGTATATACAGATATACTGGAAACTCCAAATAAAAAGAAAGGGAAAAAATAAAGGAGCGTTATGCTCCTTTTTTGGAATCTGCCTATGAAACAACTTATTTTATGTGAAAAACCTCAACTTGCTCGTTTTACCATTTCCTGCCTCAAGGAAAATTTTGAGCCTAAAAAATTTAAGGGATCAGACGCTCCAACTTACTTTGAAAGTCCTCATTATTTTGTGAGTTGGTCTTTTGGACATTTGTTTGAGGCCTATGATATTGAAGATTATACGAAGACAGAACAGGACTGGACACTCGATAATCTTCCGTTTTGCCCGCCAGATAATCATTTTCTTTTTAAATTAAAGCAACGGAAAAATCCAGCAACCGGCGAAAAGGAAACAGATCCCGGATATCGGCTTCAGTTTGATACTATTTATTACCTGATTAATCTTCCGGAAGTAAATGGTGTTATCCATTATGGTGACGCTGCCAGAGAAGGTGAAGTTATTATTCGTCAAATTATTAAAAACACCCTTAAATCTGATAAACCAATTATGCGATTATGGGTTAATGCTATGGTTCCAGAAGCATTCTATCAGTCCTTTTCGAACATGAAATATGATAGGGAATACGACAACTATTTCAATGAAGGAATTGCTCGAATCAAGATAGATTATCTATATGGAATCAACCTGACTCGGTATACTTCTTTAAAAGCTGAAGCTCCTAAAGGAAGTCCCTTGGGAGTTGGCCGTGTATTATGTGCAATGGTTCAGGAAATCTATGATCGAGAACTTGAAATCGAGAATTTTATTCCGGAGAAATATTATTCTCTTGTAAGCAAAACAAAGGTGAATGATGAAGATATTGTTCTACGTTGCAAAGAACACTATCCTCTTAATGATTATGTTACTGCCACTGAAAAATGCGCCTTATTGAATGCCGCTGGGGCTTTGGTTACTGGAATTGAGAAAACACAATCCGTCATCGGACCTAAAAAGCTATTTAACCTAACCGCTCTACAAGGAGTCTTATCCTCAAAATATAAAATCAGCAATACAGACTCTATGAAACTGATTCAGTCCGTATATGAGAAGGGTTATATTACTTATCCTCGTACCAATGCACAGTGTCTACCGGAACCAGAAAAAGCTAATGCTCAAAAGCTGATTGATTTATTTAACCAAAATGGATATGAACTGGAAATGAAAGATAAAAAATCAATCTTTGATTCTTCAAAGGTTGAAGATCACGGAGCCTTATGCCCTACTACCAAAATCCCGAGCAATCTTAGTCCACAAGAAATGATCGTATATGAAACGGTCAGAAATCGGTTTTTAGCAGTATTTTGTAAGGAACCCTATACAGTTGATAAATCTGTTATGAAAATCCAGTGTGGTTCTGAACAATTTAGTATTTCCGGAACAGTAATGGTTTTGCCAGGTTGGACAAAATATGAGGAAAAAGATCAGAAAGATACCTATCTTCCACAACTTAATGAAGGAGATTGTTTTGACGTTTCCTTTACTCCAACTGAAGAAGAAACAAAACCGCCGGCACGTTATTCCGAAAAGACATTTGGTGAGTTCCTAGAAAATCCGTTTAAAAAAGAGAAGCAAACAGATGAAGAACATTTTGAGGAATTGATGAAAGGACTTGAAATTGGTACTGTTGCTTCGAGGACTGGCATTATTTCTAACATGCTTCGTTATGGTTATGTGGAGTTAAAAAATCAGACCTATTATCTTAACCCAGTTGGACGATATATGATAGAATTGCTCGCAAAACTTGGTATTGAAATGACTAAGGAAAAAACGGTTGAAACTTCCGTATGGTTAAAAAATGTATTCAACGGAGATCTTTCAGAAGATCAGGTCTTAGAAATTGTCAAAGCAGATATAGATAAGATGTTTGCTTTACGTGACAAGGAAGTACCCAGTTGTGTTGACAGTGGTGTTGTTTCGTCTTCTGGTTTTTCTGGTGATCCACTTGGAGAATGCCCTATATGTGGCGGCAATATTTATGAAATTGGAAAAGGATACATTTGCGAGAATAACAAAAAAGATTCAGATGAGTGCTGCTTTTATCTTTCAAAAGAAGATAAGTTCCTTGCAAAAGTATCAGGAATGAAGCTTAAGACCAACCATGTCCAATCATTATTAAAAAATGGCTATATAATCATTAAAGCAAAGTCTCAAAAAGGTGATGAATATGAATGCATGGCAAAATTAAGACTTAAAGATGATCGGCTTGGATGGGAAACCTTTTATAACATAGGAAAATGTCCGGTATGTGGCAGTGACGTCAAGTCAACACCTTTTGGATATATATGTGAAAAGAATAACACAAATAAGGAGTGCTTCTTCATTCTCTATCGGCATGATAAATATATTGGATCTCGTCAAGGAAATAAGCCTCTAACATTACGTCAAGCATGTACTATATTGAATAAGGGATCCATTGTTATCACTTGCGAAAATAAGGATAAGACCAAAAAATATCAGATGCGTTTTACCCCTATGATTGATAAAATTAATCGTAAGATAACATGGACCAGTGCTTTTGTAAATAAATCACCGAGAAAAACGAAATAAAAAACTAGCAGCCTATGGCTGCTAGTTTTTTATCCCATCTGTCTTAATTGATTAATAATAAAAGCCATGTTTTCGATCATTTTTTCTTTACATTCCTTTGAAATGATTACATTTTTATTTTCTATGATCTTAAGCATTTTATTAACATGTAATTCCATTTCAAAATCAACCGGATTATATGTGATATTTGATTCAACATTAACGTTTATTATCGGACGATCATTACTTGTTACAACTACATCTTGCTGTTCTGGCATGGCATCTTCATATGAGATAAATTGGGGTTGCTCAAAATTTAATTGTTGCACGTCTTTTGGTTTTATATCTAGCTGTACATCTGGTGTCACGTCTGCAACGTCCGGCACAAGAACATTAGTAGTTTCTTGAGTACCTGCTTCCTCATACTGTATTGTCTCTAATATTTTTTTTCGTTCAATTCTCTCCTTTTCAATCTTAATTTCACCTTTTATCTGCTGAATATACTGGGTTACTAAATTTGTAGTCAATTCAGTATCAGGAAATTGTTTAAAGTGTTCTATAAGCAATTCGTACAATTCCTTTTGCCTATCCTGTGAAAAATAAGTTGCGTCATAAAACGCTTCATAAGGAAAATTTACTTTATAAGCGTATTTCTGTAATGAATCTGTTAGTTTGGCTATAGATCTTAATTTTAACAATTTCGTTTCACTGATATTGAATACCTGCATCAACTTGTTGTTGACAGATCCTGAATAACCTTCTTCATTTAATGCTCTTTCATATGCTATAATTGCTTTTGATAATTCCATCGGTGACAAAACTCTAGTGTTGATATTTGATTCAATCAACTTCATTGTAACCGTGCTCTCATCTTCTAAGTCCTTTACGATACAAGGTATTGTTTTTTCTCCCAGAAGTTTCATCACATTATATCTTCTATGTCCCGCTGATATCTGATACCTTCCATCTGGCTTTAAATATACTTCTATGGCACCCATAAATCCATGTTCTCTAATACTATTCATTAATCCTGCAATATCAGAGACAACGAAAATGTCTTTATTCATTGGGTTCGGATCAATTAAATCCAATGAAATATTTTTTACCTCAATATTATTGTCCATTACATTTCCCTCTTTCAAATTTACATTTTACACCCATTTGACTATAACAAATTCACCCCAAAAAGGCAATGATTTCGGCTATATACGCGTTTATTAATACCGTATTAATTCATACTAATACTCTATTAGTAAATTTTAATACCGTATAATTGACATTGTTCACTTTTTGTGATTGAATAATGATAAATACTATTTAAGGAGGTATATTGAAATATGATGTGGTTAGGAATTGATGATGGCAACTTTGATACAAAGTCTCAAAATACCGTATCCCCAAACGGATTCTATCAGCATTCAGCTCTTCCAGCATTCACAAAAACCTATTTATTTTACAATGGAGCCTATTACGTTTCATCTAATGAACGTTTTAACTACAAAGAAGATAAAACATTGGATGATCGCGCACTTATTCTTACAATGGTCGGTATTGGTAAAGAAATTATCTACCAGTTAAACGCTAGAAAAGTCGCTCCTGAGAATATGCAGGAAGAAATCAGTAAAATTACAGAAATCGGATTAGGCATTGGTCTGCCGCCTTTACAATGGCACACAGCACAGAAAAAAGTGGATTTTTTTAAGAAACATATGGGAAAACACATAGAATTTGATTATGCCAATTATCACTTTGCTTTTGCAATGAAATACTGTGATATTTTCCCCCAGGATGTGGCTGCAATTATTACAAACGCAAAAGATGCGGTTATTTCCTCTTCTCCTAAGTTCGTAGGTGTTGATATCGGTGGAGGTACTATAGAAGTTGTGCCGGTAGATAAGGGCATTCCAGACAGTAATCATTGCACTTCTGATAAGATTGGAATCATCTTTTTGTTTCAGAATATCGAAGAGGCAATTAAACGTGAATTTAACATTGACTTAGCTTTTGATGATATTGAAGCCGTCATCAAAAAAGAGGAAACTCTTTTAAACAGTGAGCCAGATGTGGTTAAAAGAATTTTGCAGTTGGTGCAGCAATATGTAGATAACAGCATTGTTGACATGCTGGTACAACGGAAAGTTAATTTCAGTACTACTGTTGTTGTATTTCTTGGTGGTGGTGCACTGCTATTAAAGCCATTTATCAAAAAGAATAAGCAGATTAAGCATATTCATTTTTTAAAGAACCCTGTCAATGCAAATGCAAAGGCTTATGCTATTCTTATGGAGCGTAAATATGGAAATGCTTGAAAGGATGGTACAGAATGAGAAAAGACGGAGTTGTTGGAACCTCACTTTATTTTAGTCCTAAAGAAAAAAAACACCGGGATGCCTATCGGTTATTATCTATTTATCCCAGGAAAAAAACAGAATTTGTCGCATGCTTAGTTCAAAACTTTCTGCAGGATAAAGGAATTTCTGATATTGAACAGGTATCGGATGATTATTTGCGTAAACTGATAAAATTAGAATTACAAGACAATAATTATCCAGGAGTTGGTAATCAAAATCTTATTGGTTTATTGTCTACTATACTGCATGCTCCCACTTCGGCTACCGAAAATGAAGCAAATATTATAACAGATCAGAAACCTTCTCTTCTATCACAAAGGAAAGAGTCGAATAAGACAGAAACAGAAGTAAAGGAAATTCCTCAAATCCAGCAATATGATGAAAATATCCTATCGACTATGCCTTATCCTAACAATCCTTTAGAAGAACCGTCCTATGAAAATGAAGCAGATGAGGCAAGTGACAATAATGTTGATACTACAGGCCTTGTAGATGACTGGAATGATAAATTAGCTGCTTTTAATATTTAGATTTACTATTTGTAAATTTATGGTTGCAAAGTACACCATTGGTGTATTATATATAAATTATACATCATATAAGAAAGGAGAATTTTATATTATGGTTAAAGCAAAAGTATGGATAGAGCATTTATATTTATCCAAAGAAATCCAGGCAGTATGTGCATTAATGTTATTAGCATTTGTATGTATTGCAAACATTGGAACGGTAAAAGCAGACACAATCTTTGACGGAATAGAAAACGGAAGTGGTACTATTGTATCTCAAATTACTGATACATACTGCAATTATTTGTTTCCGTTTCTTCTTGTCGTTGATTTGATTGGTACTGCTATCACCGCCAAAAATCCAAAATTACTTCCTCTATTTACAGGTGGATTAAAAATTATCTGTATCGTGTTTGTAGGTTGTAAAGCTATTTATTTAATCACTGGTACGTTAGAGTGGATAGCGGAGCAATTCGGAGGTAGTGCTGGTGGTAGTCCTGTCTGAGCTACAATCGCTAATTACGGCTAGTGAAATATGATAATTAATAAAAATTTAAAGCATAACGGGAGGGAGAAGATATCTCCCTTCCGTTTTAGATTTGTAAAGGATATTGATTTATGAAGAGAAAAAGAAAAAATTATTTAACTATATGGTTTTTAGTAATCCCCTTGTTATCTATTACACCGGTTTCCGCCAACGCAATATCCAATATTCTTGGTGATATATCCAACTTCGTATCCACGGAGGCAATGAACGGTTTAATAGCCTGGTTGTCTGAGTTGTACAACGGAATAACAAGTGTCTGTGTTTTTTCATTCGTTGGACTATTTGGACCCGATACAACTTTGTTTAATTCATTATTAGGTACAACGGCATTTAATGATTTTCAATATATCGGTGCATTCATGATGATCATTTTATACGCTGTTATGATGATTTTTTGTGCCTTCGGAGCAATTCAATTAGCAGAAGTCAAGGATACTCCATGGACACTAACTGGACGCTTGGCTCTTGGATTTATTCTTATGTATTATTCGGATAGTATTGTCCAGATGTTTTTTACAGAAGGTTCTAAAATATACCAAAAGATTTGGAATGCTTCTTCTGCAGATGTAAATAGGATGATTTCTGAATTATCATTTCCAGTTGAACGTGTTCAATTAATGGTTTCCGGTTCAGGTAATACTTATTATGTTATTACAGATAGTGTTATTTCTTTAATAATTGCTGTTATACTTGGGAGTGTTTTTATTATCCAAACAATTAAACTTTTTTTGGAGATAATTGAAAGATACTTAGTATCCTGCTTTTTATATTACATCTTTCCGCTGCCACTCAGTACTATTGTAGCTAAAAATTCATCTGGCATTTTCAAGAAATACATGCAGATGTTTATTATTCAGATCATTATGCTTTGGATGAATGCATATTTTATGCGCATCATTATAAATATGCCTATTAAACTTACAAATGCCATATTTAATACCGGTGCCGGTGGAACTTTTATGTTCTACTTATTCTTGTTTGGATTTATAAAAATTGCTCGCAAGATTGATAGTTATGCTTATACCATGGGGCTTAGTGTCGCTATTACCGGTAACAACGTTTTGGATTCTTGTAAAGGCACTGGTTTAGCAATGCTTGGCATGGCAAGAGGATTAAGTGGAGGAGCTCGAACGGCTGGAAATGTTATGACATCCATTGGTGCTACTATGGGAAATGCAGGCGTTTTAAATGCTGGTATGAAATTGTCTTCGTTAGCTAATGCGGGTATGGGACGAGGTGTTGATACCTCCATGTCCGGAGTATTAAAAGAAGCTTCTATGCGCGGTGTTACTGAAGAAATTGCCAAAAACATCAAACCAGAACAGCTTGATCAGAGTATGATCAACTCTGCAAGATACGGTGATATTCGTACAAATACCGCATTTAATTCACTTAGTGATAATACAAAGGAAGCTTTAGTTAAAAAAGCCTTTGGATCTGGAGTATGCCCGGACGGCTCTACTATGAGCAATATTCATTTCGATATGAGAGGCGGTTTTTCTGCAGACTTTACCGATTCCAATGGTGTCACAACGGCTATGTCTGTTTCTCCTACTGCAAATAACCGTACAATTGGTTCCTTTACTGATCCGGATGGAAATGGATTCTACTTTAATCCAATCAAGTCCGATAACTCAGCCACGGCAACTTATACCTTCGATGCAAATAATCCTGAATCTTTACATCAGGCAGAATCACACTTTGGACAGTCCTTCTCTTCACTTGGTAGTTTGCGCAGCGATGTAAATGCAGTACAAAAAGCTGAAAATGGCGATTTGTTATTCTATGGTCAGAATAAAGCAAAAGGTACAGAAGGCGTTCTTGCACGTATGGATAGTAACGGCAAAGTATCTTACAACGATAAGCCTTTCACTCTCTCACCGAAGACGCTTGGCAAATTATCGACATTCAGCGATTACAGTGATTTACGAATGAAAGATAACGGTAATGGTTCTGTTTCAGTCTACGGAAAGAATACCAGAAAATCCGGTACTCCTGTTGAAACAGCAACCTTATATAATAAAGCAAATTACTCCAAGGAAGAGGCGCAACAGGCAAATGGTGGCGGTTCTGTTACAAGTATTAGTGGTGGAAAATCTTCCGGTAATTGGTGGTGTGTTAAGACTGCACCATCTAAAAATCCTGAAACTATCGCTGATTTGCAGAATGCGCATGATAAGCTGCCCTCACTTACATCTTATGATGATATTGGAAACGTATCCGGATACAACTCTGTTGAAGTACAACCTTTTTATGGTGGGACTGCTGATCCTACAAATTTAAGACCGGATCCCACTCCGAATCCAGATCCGAACCTGGATCCCGCTCCGGAACCAGAATACGATCCTGATCCTGATCCTGATCCAACTCCAGAGTCTGATCCAAACCTTGAACCAGATGATTATAATAGTTTAGAAATGTTTGATGCAACTTTTGATGAAGACTATTATGAGTAAAAAAGAGGAATCATTATGGGTTACGATGAAAATCAAGCGCAAGCTTATGAAAATACCCTTGATACAGGCTCTGAGATCGGCAAACAGGGCCTTAAAAAGGGGTTAGAGTATAATTCTAAGGGTGGAGCCAAAGAAGCGGCTAAAAACGCCTCTAAAGAAGTTGGTAAGGAAGGTGCTAAGACCGTTGCCAAAGAAGGCGGCAAAGAGGCTGCTGTACAGACTGCAGCGACTGGTGCTGCCGCAACCGGTGTTGGTGCGCCTGTAGCAGTAGCCATTGAAGTCGCTGACGTAGCAGCAAGAGTTTTAAAAGGCGGTCTTGATGTTGTTTCTAAATCATTAACCGGTGACCGATTTCGTATTGTTGAATATATCGCAGCTCCAATTATTCTAATTTTTTTATATATGTTCCTAATCAGTGCGGGACGCTATGGAATGGTTGGATCCTCTTCTGAAAAGTACTCAGAAGAACAATATTATAATACACAGGTTGAAAAAGGTTCTGTCAGAGATATCCGCAGTATAATTCGAGATTTTATTAAATTTTTTATTATGGGTGAGGATGAAGAACCTGGCGAATATGATTCGAATTACATTCTTGATGAATCATTGGTAAAAACCAATATTCCTATATTTGAAAAGGCATTTGAAAAATCCTATGAGCTTGCTCAAAAGGAGATTGTCTTGATTATCAGCGAACGAGAGTATGATTACGAATTAACAATGGAATCTTTTGAAGAACAAGGCTATCCCTTTGAAGATATAAATTATGCAGAACTTATTTCTATAATAAGCCAGAAACCGGAATTTAACATTGAAAATATGAAGTTCCGAAAGTTGAAAAAGCTCTTCAGTGATGAGAAAAAAATCAAATATCTATATAAAATGAAGGTTGAAGATGCTTATGCTACAGTCACATATTATGAAATTGATGGTGAAGAAATCCGGTTACGTGAAAACGAATCCCCTCCAAACGATGAAGAAGGAAATCCTTATGAAACCCATTCAAAAGAGGTCAAATATGGAAAAGTTACATTAAAGCATTATGACCTTAAAAACCTTTATACGAAATTTCTTGAGCTGGAACCTAACGAGCCAAATGAACATTATAAGTCCGTAAACAATATTGATATGATTGATTCACAGGAAGAGCGGCTTCGTTATTATGCCAGGGATGATGAGAGACAAATTCTCGGTAGCAAGGAACGCACCATATGGGATTGGGGTTTTGATGCCGAAGATCATGACATTGGTGCTATGGATTATGATTTACTTAGAAAAATTTTGGAAGCACTTGGAATTGATCCAGATGATCTTGACAAAGGGGATATCAAATATTTATTTAATGGTAATATTGAGGAAGCACAGGCTTTTATTTTAAAAATGGCATTTTCAAAATTAGGCACAAAATATTCTCAGGCTTTAAGAAATGAAGAGGGATATTTTGATTGTTCTTCTTTTGTAGCATGGGCATATCGTCAGATTGGTATCGACTTTGGATCCTTCTCTCCTACTGCTGCAGAAGAATGCAGATACTTAACAAATGCTGGACATGAAATTAGTACCTCCTATAATGAATCTATTATGAAACCCGGTGATATTATTTTTTATAGAGATACTACGTCAGATAAGAATTTAGCTGCTTCCAGATACCGCCATGTTACTCATACTGCTATTTATGTTGGGGATGGTAAGATGATCGATGCCTCTTCTGGCAAGGGCGAAGTTGTATATCGAAATGTTTGGGGCAAAGATAAAATTATATCTGTGTGCCGCCCGCTTCAATGAAAGAAATGAGGACTTAATATGAATGAGAAAAAGAAAACCCTTCTTCTGATGTTGATTATTGTTATTGCTGCAATGATTTTTCTTGTAACAAAATTACTGACCGAAAGAGGTACTATTTCTGATGAATCCGTTAAAAAAGGAGAATTGGCATTGAGCGGCGATATAGTTGAAGAATTTACGGATTTTACTCCTAGTGATGATCTTATTGAAGCCGATAATGCTTATTACGAGAAAAGAAAATACCATGTCACGATCAGTGATCCGGAAGATCTTCTTTCAGAAAACAACTTCCTACCGATCAAAGCACATTTTATTCGGAATGAGGAAATTGCTAAGTATCTGGATCAACAGGGTTATCAATGCGATGAGGTGGAAATTGCTACAGATCCGGCCCCATACAAGAAAGATCACAATTCTATTTTCTATTGTATTCTTCCGGGATACGACAACGTTTTACTGAAATGTACCTGGCACGGCATTACAGAAGATTTTAAATTTGAGCTTATCAGCAAAGAAGAGACTACAGTTTCGTAGTCTCTTTCCTTTACTATCCAAGATTGATTCCTTTTCCAAGTTTCCACCCCGAAAAACACTGGGTTAATTCTACACAATCATAAATCGTTTCCAGTTCTTCAAGTGTTATTCCACCCATATATTTTTCTACTTCATTCTTGAATGTTCCAAATTCTTCTTTTGTCTTTGTTTTATTCCATACCTTTGCTGCTATCGCTTCACGGTTCTTATCTAAATTCTCGCGAATTTCATTAAAACCTTCTGCTCTCTCCACACTTCCTTCTACTGTTTCTGTATTTGTATATCCTTTCTCAATACATGAAATAATCCATCCCATATAATTTTTTATATTACTTTGATTATCTGCCATGTAGATAGCTTCTCTTACTTTTTCCTGATCTCCTGCGGCTTTGGTAAGCAATAAAGTAATATCTTCTATTGCTAAATCATTATGACCAACAAACTCTTTATAAAGGGCAGGATACATATCAAGCGGCATTTCCAGTTGTCGGTTCATGCCTGCATCAATTAAGGCTTGTCTATTGTTAAGAATTGTCGGGTTTTTCGGTATGTTTCTGTATATAGTAAATAAAATTCGTTTTGTTTTACGTCCCTCACGGATTCCCTCGTATTCAAACTTAATATCGCTCTTCTCTTCCATTTCCGTCTGTGCCGGTTTCAAAACATATCGCTGCAGGTCCTGCCAATCTTCATATGATTTATCCGATTTGTCTAACTGATCATATAATCCATCCCAGTCTACCTTTTCTCTGGACTGAGATATTGCATCTTTTACGAAAGATACTTCACTATTTGCCAGTCCCACCATAAAGCGCAGCTCACATATATTGTATTCTACCTGAATACATACTTCTTCTTCTGGAATGCGGTAAATATCCTTTTTTAATACTTCATATAATCGAAAGGATGTACTCTTTTTAAAATCTGTCATTATAGCGAGCTCAAAACTCGTATAACTTTTCGATTTTCCAAGATTAAAAACATGTTTCTTTATCTCATTATTAAATTTGATGGTGAATACCCCGTCTTGATATTCAGCATTTGGAACAACAGCGAATGCTTTGAAATTTCCATTTCCATCTTCCAAAAACATCGTTCTACCTATAATTTTTTTTGAGAGCTTTTTTAGATCCCTGTATATATGCGTAGGGTCACTTATTAAGCGTACTAGATCACCTGGATATAAATGCGCTTCTAAAGAATAGTCTCCATCGTTATCTGCGTTAACTTCAATTCTTGACAATGCTATCGCCATAACTTGATTTTCTAAAAGAGATGCCTTGTATTTTGCAACAATTAGATCATTTGATTTTCTTACTTTAAACCTGGTAATCGGATCGTTGTTTTTCCCCATATTAACCTCATAATCTTTAATCCGGAAGATTTGGCTTTTCACTTTTCCCCATAAGCCAATCTTTCCGAATTAATAGCTAAAAATCGGAACGATTGGCGGTTACTGTTTATAGTCTAAGCCTTTTTTTCCGGTTTTGTCAACTGATTTTATCAATTCTTTCTTGAAATAAGCCAATTTTTCCGGATTAAAACTCTAAACACGTAAAATTTGGTTATTGCAACTTCTATTAAGCCATTTTTTCCGGATTATTTTTGCTTTCCTTGCTTCTTAATCTGCTGTTTTTTCTGCTATACAGGCAATTATCCATTTATTTATATGATTCTATTACTTTATGCAATAACATAGACAAAATTATAAGCCAATCTTTCCGTGTTTATTATTTAATCCGGAAAAATTGGTTGTTTCTACTATATAAATAAGCCAATCTTTCCGAATTATGATGTTATTACGGAAGAATTGGCTTGTTTAATTGGAGGCATTCTACTACCAATCTTTCCGGATTTATTATAAAGAACCCGTTTGACACAAATTAAGCTGCTATTTGTTCTGATCCTTTTTTTATAATAAAAAAAAAGAGGGCTACAACTAATGCTGCAACCTTCTCTTTACCAAAACGGCTATTTTTTCAATCCTATTGATTTACGGAAAGATTGGCTTGTCCACACGTAAAAAATGGTTTGTCCATATTACCAATTCTTCCGTATTTCACACCATTTCTTCCGTATTGATCATCCTTTCTTTCCGTAATAAATGTCATAAAACCGCGATTTTACAAGGGTTCTGGCTTCCTAAATAAAACAAAACAATTTTTGTTGTTGTCAATCTTACTATATATATTACTTACTTTCTTAGGAAATGCCGAAAATTTAATTTTTAATCTTCATGGAGCCAAACATTTTAACATAGGACTGATAGATATCATTCTTTGTTGCAACTTCTTTTTCAAGAGCTGCAGTAATATATGCTGATCTTGTTATTCCAAGAATATTACTAATGACATCAATTTTTTGTAAAAGTTCCTTTGAGCAATAGATGCTTGTCGTGACCACATCATCAGAAGATGTTTTTGGTCTACCTCTCTTAACTTTTGAATTTTTCTCATCATTCTTTTTAAGAGTGCGGTTAACGATTTCATCCATTTCATCTTCTGTAACAGCAGGCAATTCCTCAAAAGGTTTTGTGTTTGATGGAGCTTCTGATGGAGTTCCCATGGGTGTCTTACTATCTTCTTTCTTAGGAGTAGTCTCCTCTACTACAGGTGGGTTCATAGGAGGTTGAGACTCCTGTGCCGGTCTACCCATTAATGCTTCACTCATTGCATCTGCAAATCCGGTTAGTTTTTTTGCCATGTCTTTAGCCCTCCTTTAATAATTCTTCAATAAACATGTTGTAGTCAATCGCTGTTGTGCTGTTTGGCGCATATTCAAACAGGCTTTTACCGTATACCTGCGATTCCTGACATTTTACTGATTCACGGATCTTTGTCTCATATACTTTGGTTTCAATTTGAGCAGCAATTTCAGGAATAGTTGCTTCTTCAAGGCTTTGCGTAAGGCTCTGTCTGCCTTTATACTTAATAATTAATACACCGGAGATATGAATTCCCGGATTGATACGTTTCTTGTAGCTGCACATGGAGTTATAGAAGTCGATCATACCCTGAATACCGAAACGGTCACATGTGATTGGCATGATAACACTGTCTGCACAACTCAGTACGTTTCCTAATAAAACACCGTTACCTGGAGGCGTATCGAAAATAATGTAATCGTATTCATCTTCGATACATTTGCAGGTATCCTTTAGGTAGTAAAATCTATCAACATCATTAGGAATACGAGTTTCTGCTTCTTTAAGCAGAGAGTCGGAAGCTATAATGTCTCCTAATGCTGTTTTCTGAATACACTCTGAAGCTGGGGTGTTTGAGAATAACATATCTGCTAATGTACAAGTATCCTCTTCTCTTGCGCCATAAACGCTTGTTGCACTCTTCTGTGGATCGGTATCGATGAGAAGGACTTTGTAACCTCTGTTTATCAGGCCAGCGGTTAAACAAAGAGCTGTTGTTGTCTTACCAATTCCACCCTTTTGATTTGCTATTGCAATTTTAGTTGCCATTTTTTTTCACTCCTTTTTATATTTATATGTTTAATTAATAAAAAAATATAATAATTATCTATTTATTTAATATAAATATAGCATAATTATTAAAATTTGTAAATAAAAAAATATATAAATAGATAAACAAAATAATAGAGAAATATATAAATAGTCAAATATAATAATATTAAAATATGTAAATAAAATAATTATAAAATACATAAACAAAATAATTACTAAATACTATAATTATAAATTAATATAATAAGTAAATAACTAAACAAAGAAATAAACAATTTATAAAATAATATATTTAATTACTAAACAAACATATTAATATTAAAATATATAAATAGCAAAATAAATAAATATTATAATTATATAATTAAGAAATAATAAAATAAAAAAACAAACAAATAATGATATAATAAATTAACATAATTGATAAATAAAAAAAATATTAAATAGGATAATTGAAAAATAACATATTTAATAAATACAATAATATAGAAATAAAATATTTAATAAACATTATAATTATCATATATATAAATATAAAAACAGAAAAATTAACTAATTAATAAATATATTATTTAAAAACAAATTTATACAAATTACCCGATAACCTCGGTGGATAGCAAGAATTCCCTGCCTTTAGGCATGTGGAGTGTCAAGATATACACATATAGCGCACAATAAGTTGACAATCATACACTAAAAGTGTACTATGTGGATATTAAAAATAAAATTAGGAGGGCGGTAATATGAAATTGATAAAGAAAAATAAAGGTAAGAAGTGGAATATAATAGTAATTATTATACTGCTCATAATCATTGTTATAGTTGGAATTATGATATTCATGTTGAATTATCATTCCAATAAGCAGGAAAACCCTAAAGTAAGTGAAACAATTGAGAGACCGGAGACAGAACAAACAGAAGATTTACCAGAATACATAACGGAAACTTGTTATGATGGATCAAAAGAAGTAGATCCGGTTCTGTACAGTTTTCCATTTGATAAAGGAATTTATGAATATATAAATAATAAGGAGCTAGTTCAGAAAATTAATTCTAAAGAAATTGACTTGCTGCAGGAAAAAGCAGATGGATGTATTAAGATGATGTTCGGGACAAATAGTAACACTATATTATCAGATTATGATAATACAGAACGCTCCATGCTGAATCTATTTAAAGAGGGAACTACCTGGCATGACGAAGCTGACAATGATAAATCTATTGATATTTATGTGGCAGATTATCTTAAGGCACTTGCTGATAATAGGTATCAGGCAGATTACCAGTATCAAACGGATAAATCGCTTATATGGTTCAATAATTGTTATTATGTAAGAGGTTTGGTACAGTTAAAGGTGCAGGAATGCAAAAATGGAAGATCTTTAATTGATTATTACCCGATCACTTTAGAAAAAGGAAAAACATACAGGTTCATCGTAGATCTGGGATTTTCAATCAGTGTTGTTAATGAGACAAAAGAATATACGTTAACAGAAATTAATTATATTCTGGCAGAAGAAAGCGAAGAGGATATATCTGATCCTGAGCTTTTGGAGGTAAACTGACTGCTCTGCACATTTACAAGAAATGGCAGGTTCCCAAGACAGACAACATCACTTGAAATTGAGTCATGGCGTAAGCTGTGGCTCTTTTTGTTTGTTATAGTTGTCGCTTTTCTGCGGAGTTTCGCCACAAATCCTGTCCCATTGGACTACTTTTCCGTGGCCGGATCCAGTCGAACCCGTGTGATTATTTACTGTTTAAGCTGCCCGGATGCCAAAACTGGACGGCAGCTTTTCGTTACTGTATTTCAGATTTTCAATGCATTTATTGTGATTTCTTACAAAATTTTCATAGGTTGCAAAGCACCGTTCCCGGTCAGCGTGGGAAAGATCTTTGGCTGCGTTCATTAACAAAAATGCGGAGTAAAGATCCCTTTGGATCCATATTCCGTTGATCTGCTGGCCTCTCTGGGACAGCTTTTTCTTGATGTAATCGTCTGACACGTGGTTGTACTGGCTTGCACGGAAGGTCTGGGTGTTTACCTGATGGATTTCGTTTTCTTCATAAGAAAGCTTCCGGTCCAGGATTTTCAGAAATTTTGCCGGTGCACGGTTTCCAATGGATTTTCCATAGCGTGATTTCTTTTTGCAGCGGCCATTTTTGTCCGTTTCGGTCTTTGCGGAACGCCTTGCCAGTCCGGAAAAGGTCATTTTCTCCACGTATATTTCGTTTCCGTTTTGAAGTACCTGGTTCGCCAACTTTTCGTGTGACTGCCGGACTACATCTGTACGCTTCCTCTGCAGTGTGCGGAGTCTTTGTCTGTCCTTCCGGTAGGTATTGGATTCTTTAAATTTATGCGGTTTTCTTACAACCGTTCCGTCCGGATTGTAGTTGTCCGGGTTCGCTGCCCGGCGGGAGCGGTCCATCTTACGCTGTAGTCTGCGGATGCGCTGCTCCACAGGAGCCGCCTCTTTCGCAAGTACCGTCAGGTGGCAGAAATCTTCCCCGACCACTGCCACGGAAGATGTTCCGATATCAATGCCGATCCGTCCGTGGTTTATGGGATGTTTTACCGGCGGCAGCCCTTCCAGAATCAGCTGCACGTAGTATTGGTTCCGTGCACCAACCGGTTTGCGGATAACCCGGCAGTATTTAATCCGGTGTTTTATTGCTTCTTTTGCGTAAGTATCTTTTGACCGCACCGGTGCAGCAATCGTAAGTTTATTCCAAACGAGATACCCGTTCCGGTACAT
>OGDY01001188.1_pt1 | contig 30776 bp, 32 predicted proteins | sample 1570341 | NCBI WGS metagenome assembly OGDY01 (sample SAMEA2581972, study PRJEB24529) | metagenome | biome: Human gut stool | place: China | collected 2011 | reverse complement strand
AGGTGCCGATATTTCAAAATATTCTAAAAAGTTCATAAGATATATCCAACACTGGTTGAACAATTATCCAAGGAAAAAGCTCGCATGGTTTTCTCCTTTCGATGCGTCACTTCCACTAAATCTTTCTCCAAATCTTTGGTGACATTTTATATTGCAATTTTCAGTTTTAAATAATTATCAATTTAGGTATTGATTTTTAATTTAAAATATGATATAATTTCTATTATTAAAAAATAATACGGATGCAGTTATAACACAAACAACTAAAAATATATCATGTTTTGAATTGATTTCTGCATTCCTAATTACATCTGCGTTTATGCGTTTATAAGTATACATCATATACTTTCATAAATTTTTATCCCATAATTCGCTTTTTATCAGCTTGTGCTGTAAAAATTTAATAAGGAGAGTTATCGAAGTGGTCATAACGGGGCTGACTCGAAATCAGTTGAACGGCTTATACCGTTCCGAGGGTTCGAATCCCTCACTCTCCGCCATATTAGCACCCCAATTTTGATACAATCGAAGTTGGGGTGCATTATTCTGCCTAAATGCAGATAATACGCAGTTTTTGAGGGCAATCGGAAACGATTACTTATGAGGGAGAGGACTATACGCTCCTAAAAGTAGTCAAAACAGGGCAAAAATGCGGAAATATACCTCAAAAGTCAACGATTGCCCAAGTTACCGTTGATTATTGTAACGAAACGCAAAATCGAGAGGGTGCATTTTTCGATTTTTTCGGGTTATCGTTGATTTTTGTAACGAAACTCGAAAAAGGCTGTAAATAGGCATAAAAAATAGGGGCTGTGAATGAGCCAATGTGAGGATTATCACATCGGTATCCACAGCCCCTTTAAAATAGTATTTACACTTCAATCTCCATGCCGTTCCGCAGTGTGAAGGTCAGCTTGCCGTCCGTACCCACAGTTGCTTTTTCCACAAGCAGTAGCCAGAGCTTTCTGTCAAAGGTGTCGGTCACAATACCCTCGTTACTTAGCGTTCGAATCAGCCCTTCGAGCAGTTCCTTGCGTGAAAGACGAGCGGCTCTTTTGTCCTGAAGGTCGTGCAGAACCTTTTCAGCTTCAGCTTTCTGCGCGTTGTACTCCGCCATTTTCTTTTTGTAGAAGTCCTCGTCCTGCGGTTTCATAGCATTTTCTTTGATGAACTCCTGCATCGAAACCGCCAGCCCGTTCAGGTAGATATACTGTGCTTCGATTTTTCTGTCCAGTGCTGCGGTGTTGGATAATACGCCAATGATCTGCTGACAGGAAATCAGAAAATCCTCTTTGTCAGCTGCTATTTGATTGCACACCTCAATGAACCGCTTTTTTATCTCATCCTCATAAAGATGCGGTGTTGTGCATTTTTCTCCGTTCTTGAATTTGTGATTACACTGCCAGATCACACGGCGGTACTTGCTTGTACTGTGCCAGACCTTTGAGCCGAAGAAACCACCGCAGCAGGAGCAGACGAGCTTTGCCGAGAAAATAGAGCTGCCGCTGTACTCTTTGCCGAGCTCCTTCCGTCTTTCGATTTCCGCCTGCACCAATTCAAACTCCTCCGGGTCAATGATCGCGTCATGACTGTGTTCCACAAAATACTGCGGTACTTCGCCTTCATTGACTTTCTGCTTTTTCGTTAGGAAATCCACAGTGAACTTTTTCTGCAACAGTGCCGAGCCTTTGTACTTCTCGTTCGTGAGAATGCTTTCCACAGTTCGTGTGTACCACTTCTCACCGCCGGCAGGGGCGAGAATCTCCCTCTCCATCAGCATTTTTGCGATTTTGTAGTAGGACATACCTTCCATGAAGGATTTGTATATCAGTCGGACAACTTCAGCTTCCTCCGGCACGATCTCAGGAAGCTCGTCCTCGCCCTTACGATATCCTAGGAATCGTCCGTAAGGCATTGTGACCTTGCCGTCCGCCATACGCTTTCGCTGTCCCCATGTTACATTTTCACTGATGCTTCTCGACTCCTCCTGTGCCAATGAACTCATAATGGTTATAAAAAGTTCGCCTTTAGAGTCCAGCGTGTAGATGTTCTCTTTCTCGAAATAGACCTCCACGCCTTTTTCCTTCAGCTTTCTGACGGTCATCAGGCTGTCCACGGTGTTTCTTGCGAAACGGGATACCGATTTCGTAACAATAAGGTCTATCTTCCCATCAAGAGCATCTGCAATCATACGATTAAAACCGTCTCTGTGCTTTGTATTGGTCGCCGAGATGCCCTGATCCGTATATACGCCCGCAAACTCCCAGTCGTCACGCTTTTGAATGTATTCTGTATAGTAGGAAACCTGTGCTTCATAGGAGGTCTGCTGTTCTTCCGAATCGGTCGAGACTCGTGCATATCCGGCAACCTTACGCTTTTTGGGCGTGTTCAATGGTGTGAAGGTAGCCCTGTCAAGTTTTGCCGGGATAAATGTTACCTTGCTCATTGCTTCTTTCTCCTTTCTCTCGCTGCAGCGCCTTTCTTGCCGTAAGCTGCCGCTTTAGCCCTCTTCTCCGCCGTCCATGCTTCTGATCTTGAATGGTCTTCCCAGTGGACTGTCTGCTCGTGACCATCTCTAAATAGAAATGTTAACACATTCGGTTTAGGAACTGTGATAGACTCAATCTCAGCCTGAAAGACCTCGTTGTCAAATTCATCGAGCTGAAGAACCTCACAAGTCTTGTCATACAGGATATCTTCCGGAATCTGCTTGGATTTCGGACAAAATCTCTTACCTCTTGCGTTATAAGTCCAGCAGATCCATGTTATCCGGTAAGGCTGTACCTTCCTGCGATAATATTTCCCACAGCAGCCGCAGTGAATGATACCTGTAAATGGGTAGGTACCGGTTGTCGGTTTATCCGGCGTGAAATAGTCACGTTTCATCTTCAGAAGCTCCTGCGCACGCATAAATGTTTCCTTGTCAATTATGGCTTCATGTGCTTCTTCCACATAATACTGTGGCAACTCACCGTGGTTGGGCATTTTCCGCTTTGTGATATGGTTTTCACGGTAGGATTTTTGCAGCAGAAGGTCTCCGCAGTATTTTTCGTTTTTCAGTATACGGCGAATCGACCATGCAGTCCATATGCCGCCGCCCTTTGTTGGTACTCCGGCTTCAAGCAGTTTGTTAGCAATTGCATTTTTGCCCATGCCGCTGAGATAATCGTTGAAGATCATTCTGACAATCTCCGCTTCTTCGGGAACAATGATAAGCGTGCCGTCATTGCTGCGTTCATAACCGAGAATTGTGATGCTGCCGAGCCGCCCCTGTTCAAAATCCTTGCGGATACGCCACTTCTGATTTTCACTTGCGGAGTAGCTTTCCTCCTGTGCATACGAACCTAAGAGTGTCAGCATGAATTCACCGTCCGGGCTGATAGAGTGGATATTCTGCTCCTCGAAATAGACATCCACACCCAGTTCTTTCAGTTCACGGATGGTTTCCAGCAGCGTAACGGTATTGCGGGCAAAACGGGAAATCGACTTTGTTATGATAAGGTCGATATTTCCGGCTCGGCATTCTGTGAGTAAACGCTGGAAGTTCTCTCGGTTATCCTTGGTTCCGGTCAGGGCTTCATCCGCGTACACGCCGGCAAATAACCACTCCGGATTACTTTGAATAAAGCTGTTGTAGTAGCTGACCTGCGCCGACAGGGAATGCAGCATGGCATCCTTGCCGCTGGACACTCTGGCGTAAGCTGCCGTTCTCAGCAGTTTGACAGTGGGCTTGTTGGGGAATTGAACCCTCTCTACTATGCGGTCATTTTTATCCACACAGCAACACCTCCTTCGCTTACCATATTACCGTCTATCGAGCGATAAGTCAACGATTTTACGCGGTTTTCAGCGGAATATGCTGCACGAAGATACGCCGTATTTCTTTGCCATCATTGTATCAATTTTAGCGTACTCTGCCTTGGTGATAAGTGACTTGGTGAGTAGAGAACGCACCCATGACATAACCATCTGGTAGCGTAAGAGCTTGTCGATAAAAGTACTATTTGTGGTCATGGTACACCTCCTTCGATTTTCCGTAGCAGGTACGGGAACAGTAAATGCGCTTCTTACTTTTATATGATAAGAATGAGGTCTTACACACAGGGCAGATACGTTCAATTTGTGAATCTCGTGGAATCAAGGCGGTGTTTTCAGCCCACCACAGTTGGCGGCACTTATCTGAGCAGAACTTCTTTTCTTTACGATGCTCAGTTTGCGGAATCTCTATGTGGCATTGCAGGCAGAACAAGATGTTTTTACGAGACTGATTGCCGGAGTGAATGCTGTGCCGCTTGCAGAAGGATTTGACCGTATTTATAGAAAGTCCGAGCTGTGCTGAAATTGCAGGAATTGCTACTCCTGCATCACGCATGGAGCAGACTGCTTGCTTTTGCTCATTTGTCATCGCATACCTCCTCACAGATGATAAGGAATCTCCGAATATGAAAAAAGAAGGGCAGAGAATAATCCCTGCCCCTCATGCGGATCACGCTTTCACGAGCGTACCCTTATAAATGTCATCGCCGATTTTGATAGTTGCGGTCATGGTGGTGTCGCTCTTATCGTCAGGTACAGGTGCAGGTGTCGGATCTGACTTGTCCCAGCCGTTCAGCCCCTTACCCTTGATGATGGTCGGGAAATCCTTGTAGCAGATGTCCAGATCAACATTGCCGTTGATGCCATCCACATGACCTTTCTCGGAATACTGCCACACAGCATATGCGCCGCTGTAATTAGTCTGGTTCACCCAATGCGCCAGCCAGATCGTGTAGTGGGACTTGATATCATCGGCGGTGTGCGTGGTGAGCGAGGAGGCAGAGCCGTACAGACCGACAAAGTAGCCTGCCTTTTCCACCTTTTCAAGGAAGGCTCTCATGATCGCAGAGACCTTCTCCTTGCCGAGATCAAACTGCTTCTTCTCCTCCAAATCGAAGTACACAGGCATCTCGAACTGCTTTCCCTTGATGACCTTAAGGAACACATCGGCTTCAAGCTCTGCCTCCTCCGGTGTCATGGCGTAGCTGTACCAATAGGCACCGACAGGGATACCTGCCGCCTTTGCCCCGGCATAGTTCTGCTCGAACTTCTCGTCCTTCTGCTTTTCAAGTCTGCCGAAGCCTGCACGCAGAATGGCAAACTCGATGCCTGCACTTTTCACATTGTTCCAGTCGATATTGCCGTTGTGTACGCTCACATCAATACCCTTCATATCCTCGCCTCCGAAATACTTGTAGAAATCATCGGTCACAGTGCTGTTGCCGTGGACTTCATCGCCGTACCACTTTGAGTCCGTGCGGACATCCACATGGGTGTACTGATAGGCAGCGGTGATGTTTGCAATGCCTGTGAATCCGATATCCTGTGCCTTACAGCAGACTACCTTCGAGCTGATTGGCTGCCCGTCCTGCCCATAACAGCAGATATCAGCCGCATTACCGAGTGTGTGCTGACCTGTGCCGGAACCGCCGACATTCTTATCGTGCTGTTTACAGCGATAGCCGCTTGTCACGATGATCTTGGAGCAATTGAGGGCAGTAAACAGCTTTTCGAGCTTCTCGATCAGTTCCGGGTTGTTCAGTGTCTCATGCTCCTTACCACACTTACAGCGAAACTCGCTGATATTAAAATGCGGAGAAAGCTGTGTAGTATCCGAATACTTGTAGGTTTTACTCATTTCTTATCATCCTCCAAATCATCAATCATTTCCTGAATCTCATCATCGATATGTGCCGCCCTTTTCTGAAGCACCTCAATTGCCTTTTTGATCGCGGGCGGATACGGGATACCCATAAGACTGGTGTTCTCAATAATGGAGAGCAGTTCATTCACACAAAATCCGATGCACGTTGCATCCCTTATATAGGTCGTTCCGATGAGAATGTCCATACGGACAGCTACCACAACCATGAGCAGGATGCAGAACTTTTTTGCAAGTCCGACCCAACCTGCCTTTGAACTGAGCCTGCCGGTCTTGCTGTGCTTGCTTCTGCCCATAGATGCAGCGATCAGACCTGTCGTGAAGTCGATTGCCATAAAGATGATAAGCGTTGCCAGTGCGGAATCCCACCCACCTAGCATCGCTGCGATAAAACCGCCAACCACTCCGGCGGCAGTACAGATATTTTCTTTCATATTCAGACCTCCAATACCTTGATATTCCGGATATACGGATGTGTATTGTCTGTGACAGCCTTCCACGCAAGATAATAGTCACCGGCTGTGATGTTGCCGCAGTCGATCAGCACAGTTGTGTAGTTGTCTCCCGTTTGCAGCCATGTGAACGGGACTGTGACAGCCTGATTATTCAGGATTGCCTCGTAGATATATCTTGCAGTATCAGCCGGGGAAAGCGTTTCATTACTTCTTGGCACGAGCCACATCTCACCGATATCCGTTGCTCCTGACTTATAACTCAGCATGATTTTGTTGGAAGAACTGATGTGAACGGGCTCAACACACATCGTGTAAATGGTCTGTCCCCAGTTAAAGTCAGGTTGATTGTAGTAGATTGCGTACCCGTTTTCCTCGCAGCAGAAATGTGGATAATTCTCAGTGAATCCGGCAAGAGAGCGATAACCGTCATTGTAGAAGGTGTACAGCTTCTCTCCATAGTCGTGGAGTGTATCGATGGATGCTTTGAACAGCGTAATATCCGGCTTGGTCTGTGGAATTTGCAGCACCTTCGGCACGAGCGTATTCAGCTTTTCATTTTCAGATGCTTGCACGCCCATTGTTGTAAGATTTCGTGCTAAAGCATCTCTCTGCTCATCAAGGGCTGTCAGATAGTTTGCAATACTCATTCAGTTCACCTCCACGATAGCTGCCAGTGTATCCTCCACACCGGATAGCGCAGTCTCAACAGCAGCGAGTCTTGTGTAGATATCTGTGATCGCAGTCTTATTTCCCTGCATATCATAGAGAATTTCCGTCTTGAAACGTTCAAAAACGCCCTCATTGACACCCACACGCTCGTTCAGGTTCATTGCTGCGGTGTGTGCCTCGTTCCAGCGGGTGACATGGGATTCAGTGATGCCATTGAGCACTGTCATGTTGTGATGCCAGTGTGCCTGTCCAACTACGGTCGAGATCGAGGCAATGTCATCAAGCATATCCTGCGTGATGGAATCCAAAACGGCTTTATTGGCATGGGAATGTGCCTGTGCAGAAACTTCACTGAGACCTGTGGACAGTCCGTGCAGAGCGTTTGCGGTCGATGCCTGAAAAGCGGTTAGATCACGCATATACTGCTCTGTGATAGAATCCAACACATCCTTGTTTTCGTGCGTGTGCGCCGTATTGGAGAAATTGTTGACGGATTCAAAGAGCGTGTGAATCTGCTCTCTCGTCCAGTCCTCAAAAGGTCCGTATTCCTCAATTGCGGCGATCATCGCCACGGTAATGCGGTCAAGCACAGCCTGATTGTTGTGGCGATGCTTGTACTGCTGCAGGTTCAGGATCTCCTCGTTGACCGTCTGAATGTCGTAAACAGTCTTATCCTCGAACTGCTGCAGCTCATAAAGTTCTGCAAACAGTTCCGGCGTCAAGCTGTCCAGCGTAGCCTTGTTGTCATGCGTATGAGCATCCTCTGCCACAGGGGCAATCTGCTGCTCGACAATCGTCTGCACTTCCGTAGTTTTTGGATATTCAGACATATCCGGCGTTACACCGTCCTTGCCCTTCAGACTTTCAAGCCATTCCTCCTCGGTGCCAACATAGCCGTGATCCATAGCAATTTCATAGGCGGATTTACCGTCAAGCCCATGCTCCGCATCCTCGATGCGCTTCAGAAGCTGTGTATACAGATCAGGTGTCGGCGGGATAGGCGGCTCTTCGCCTTCAAAGCCGGATTCACGGATATTGAGCGTAACAGGAACAGTCGTTGCTCTCACAGTGGTATCCGATGCAGTATCATAGCCGTAGATGCCCATCTTCACCGCACCCGCATGAAGCTCCGCAGGCAGATAGCAACTTGTTCCGTCTGTACCGAGAACAATGCTATACACCTCATCGCACTGCGAGAACTGCACTACCTTGTGAAAACGCTTCCAGTCGCCGTCAAATGTGAACTTGAACTTCACATACTGGATCTGGTGATCCGCCAATACTTCTCTTTCGAGAATCTCAATGCTCTGGTTCTTTACAAGGAATTTCCACATTATTCACGCACCTCCGACCATTCTCTGGTTTCTGTATCATACTGCATATATCCGTCCAGACAGATGACCTTTTCAAGAGTGCCGTCAACCTGACCACTTCTGCCATCCCAGTTTCCGCCCTTTACAATAGCAGCCCATTCATCAAGGCTGCCCTCATAAGTGATTTTCGTCAATCGGTCGCAGTAATTGATCCAGTGAGAGCCGATTTTCGTCACATTATGGCTGAGCGTCACGTTTTGAAGATTCGGACATGACACAAATGCAAACTGAGGAATTTCCGCAGCTTCAATGCGAACAGTAGTCAGGTTCACGCAACGAGTAAATGTGCGTTCCCCCATGTTAGTTACCGTTGCAGGGACAGTGACCTGCGAGAGGCGATTTCCAGCAAAGGCGCAATAACCAATCTCAGTAATATTGGACGGAAAGGAAATAGCAGTCAAACCGTGCGATGTCCTCGGCGGTATTCTGTCATCAGAATGGACATAGAATGTCATCTCACCAATTGATGCAACCGAGTTAGGCAGAGAAACAGTTTCCAACTCATCACAAAAGCGGAATAAATAGTTTCCAAGCTTAGTAACACCATTCGCTACGATGACCTTCTTGATGTTTTGATTATCTGTAAACGGAGATTCAGTCGAGTCACCATCAAGCGACCATGTGTAATCGTAGGTTTCACCGGTTCCTTTCAGAATCAGCTTACCGTTGGAATACAGAGCATAGAACACATTCTCTCCGCACTGACCGACAGCAACAATATCTCCGATATCCTCGACCTCGGCTTCAAGCTCCTCCACCTTATTGGTCAGTTCTTCGATAGTCTCGTTGTTTTCCTGCACCTCTGCGATAAGTTGCTCCATTTGTGCCATAAGGTCAGTGACCTTGCATTTGCCAAGGATGCATTTGCAGTAACCACAGACGTTCTTGTCCTCACGGTAGTCGAACCAGTCATTTTCAGTCAGCGATGTTGCTCCGGGATTAAGGCGAACCGCATACATTAGGAGTCTGGTCTTATTCTCATCATACGGCAAAGAAGGCAGCGTCGGCGATTCCGCAGGCGTGCCGGGGACAATCTCCAGAGAAACGGAGCGAACCGATTCTCCGACATCAAGCAGAATAGAGATAGCCACAAAACGAGGCAGTGACTCATCCTGATATGCGGACAAATCGATAGAATAGCGTGCGTCATTGATAAAGTAATGTCCGTCTATCCACGCTTTGCCTGTGCCAAGATTGACCTTCAGTCCACTGCTTGCCGGTGTCAGCTTGAAATTCTGACCATAGGTATCGAGGATACCGTTGCAGATAATACTTGACAGATACGATGTGAAGTCCTCCGCTGTGTAGGTGCGGTCAAGTCCCTTTGAATTGAAAAATCCGCTGTAAAAAGCCATAAGTTACCCCTCCTTAAACGTGGGCGTAAGGCTGCGCCCGTTCTGGTCGAAAGCTTCTATCATGCCGATGAGCTGAATGCAGGGCTGTATCATGCCGAACCTCTTATGCTCTACAGTAACGTAGTCACCGACATAATAATCATGATTGTATACATACTGGGTGCTGTTTGCAGCAATTTCTGATTCGGATGCAGTCTTTGGAGATTCCAGACGTTCCGAACCTCTCGTTTTCAGCAGCTCGATATACTTTTCCTCCGGAATCGGCACCGTCTCACCCTCGACCTGTTCTGTTTCGGAAATATCGTCTGCATCCACATACAGTTCATAGCGGTCGAGATAGGCCGGCTCAGTACCAACACAATATGTGGTACGCTTTCGTTCCTCGCCCTTACCCTGACCGAAGATGTAGGCGAAATTCCGCTGCACAGAAGCATCTGCGGCATAACTGAACGAGAGCAGGTTACTGTATGCATCGGAAAAAATGATGTGGGGATTTTCCTCCTGCATCAGACTTCTGTCCTCTCCCTGTGCCAGATCAAATACCATACGGTACTGCTCGCCAGTATCCTTCACAAGCCGGATATTTGCTGTGCCGCCGATCTTCTCACAGATGGTATATATCCATTCCATCAGATTGGCATAGGAGATTTGCAGCGTTGTGTTCTGTTCCCAGCAAGTGCCGGATACAGTGCCGAGCGATAAGCCGGGGATTTTCCGTTTGTCAGATAATAATGTGTTCTGCGTGACTACCTCTCGGATGATCTCGCTATATGCTTTCTCCGCTGTAGTGGAATACATCGGATTGATGATGCGGCGCTCCAGCAGACACATAAGAAATCTGCCTCTGACAGTCAGGTAGTCGCCGTTCTCGACATCCGTGTTGATCAGAACAGATTCAATGATACCAAAGTGCTGACTGTCATCATCTCTGCCGACAATGCGACCGGGCTGGAAGATATCCACGTTCTGCGGATTGGCTGCGATATACACCTCAAAGCTGCCGCACTTATAATACTCTATATCCCACAGGAGCGATGAAAATGTGTCGCAGATCGCTTCAAGGGTTATCGTGAGGGTATCATCCTCCGCTGTCATCTTGTAAACTTCAATCTGCATCGTTATACCCCCAGATACGCATTGGTGTGAATGATCTTCACCCTCAGTTTCGTCAGCCCTGTGCCGCGCAGATAAAAACGATTCTTACCCTCACGCAGCGTCAGCCATGTCGAGCCGGATACAAGGCGATTGATGATGTTGGTCTTTACGCCGCCGCGATCGAGCGTGACGGTCTTGTTGCCTGTCTTGGTTGTGATCGTCACAATGTCTCCCGCAAGCAGGTCGCCTGTGATCTGCAAATACTCGTCTGTATCCGCATTATACAGCGTAGGAGAACGAACATCTTCGAGGGCTTCGATTTCAAGAGTGAAGCCTGTTTCATCTCCGTCATTCACGATAATCATTGTATTTTGCGTGTTGTACTTGCCGAGGATGAACGGCTCCGGATTGCTTTCAGTCGGGAACGGGAATGTGAATGCGCCTGTGATCTGGCTGTAATACGCCATGACCGAGGTAGTGGAATACCAATATATATCCGGACACAGAATAGAGATCTGCCCGGTTGTCAGCATCTCAAAATTCTGCACCTCGCAAGTCTCTACATAGCCGGTTGTGAACACATCGATGCCTGCGGTTGCGTAGTAGATTTTGATATAGCGGGACGGTTTCACCACCTTGTAGAGCTGATGACGGCGCTTTTCTACACCAATACCACGCATCTCGAAGGAAATAACCACATTTCGCTTCTCAATAAAGGCATTGTTAAGATAACTGCCGTCCATTCCTGCGTAGGAGGAGGTGCTGATTGTGCCGGGCGGCGGAGAAAGTCCCTCAATCTTTGAGGTCATATACTGGTTTGCGGTCGCCGTCATATTGATCCGGTCTCCGGTGGAGTTTTCTAAGATAAGGCTGAAAAACATGGTTACCCCCCCTTTACAATTTCATGCTAAATGTGTTATAATTATACTACAAATTAAATTTCAACAGGAGGAACAATATAAATGAGTAAAAAACTTGATCGAGATATAATTGCTGACAATAATAACGCCATTTCAGAAGCCTATAATGCTATTGATGGCCCGCATAAATTCAAAGCTTTCGTAAGCGTTAATTATTTCGGTGACTTTACGCCTCCACTGACATTTGATACTGAAGCTGGAATATTGATTGATAGCTTGAGCAATGGAATGTGGATTGATTTCAAGGAATTTGAAGATAGGTTTTATTTAGAATATAGAGCTGATTATCAAGTGTTCAAATTTTATAATGATTTTATGATAATAGAATGTGAATCAAAACATGGCGATCGCATTCATATTACTATTACACCCAAATGATTATTTACACATTCAGTGCATTCCGCGTCTGACGATAGATATCCAGCCGTGACAGCGACTTAGGCGAGTTGTTCGTCTGATTCACTGTGCGGCTGTTGTCGTTGTTGTAGTAATTATTGACCACACCACCGCTGCCGCCGTCCAGCATTGCGCCAGAAATGCCGTCAAACTTCATATCAAAGCCCGACTGCATTGTGAGCGACATCGCATCGGCTACAGAGGATACAGCCTTTTCCACATACTTTTTGCTCTTGTTGATGCCTTGTGCCAGTCCTTTCATGAAGTCCGGCATCCATGATTCGAATTTCGACAGAGGACCTTTATCCGGCACCGAAAAGTGCAGATAATCGCTGATGGCTCGTGCCACGTCCGCAACAGTATTGATGAGGTTGCCGAGCATATAATTCAAACCGTTGATAAGGTTCTGCATGAGGTCGCGTCCCCAAGACCACGAGCTGTTGACCTTGTCCATGACTGCCTGATATACAGCGTTCATTGCACCTGATACCGCATCCCGCACACCGTCGAGCCTGTCGCTGATGCCGTTTTTGATGTTGGCCCATATCGACAGCACAGCGTCTTTGACCTGATTCATCGGCTGACGCACGATATCCGGCATAGCATTCCAGATGGAAGAAACCACAGACTTAATGTCGTTTAGAACTGTGTTTACTACATCCTTTGCAGCGTTCCATGTGGTTGTGATGACGGATTTGATGTCAAGCTGTCCTGTCTGAATCAGATTTTTCAGTGCCGCCCATACCGCAGTAATAATTTTCTTGATGCCGTTCAATGCAGAGTCAATAACAGAATGAATCGCTTTCCATGTTGTAGTTATGACGCTCTTGATGTTATCAAGGGCATTTTTGATTTTGGATACCACAGCCTTCCAGCCCGCAGTAACACCGCAGCTGATCTGTGCCATCGTTGCATCAATCGCAGCATTGGCGTTTGTCCAGACCGTTTTCACGGTATCGAACACCTGCGTCATAAAGCCCTGCACCGAGGTTACCACAGTGGACAGTGCGTTTTGGATCACACTGCTGATCTTCTCAGCAAGACCTCCGGCAAAGTTGTTGACGGCATCGCCCACAACATTGGTATTTGCGTTAATACCATCGGCAAGTCCCTGCATGAAGTCCGGCATCCAGCTCTCGAAATCCGCAAGAGGTCCCTCATCCGGCACACTGAAATGCAGGAAAGAGCGAATCTCGTCAGCTACGCCGGATACCGCATCGGAAACTTTGTCGATACAGCTCTTGATGCCGTTTACGATACCGTCGATAATATCAGCGCCCCAGGAGAACGCCTGCGATGCAAGGTTCTTGATGAAGCTGACTGCCGCATTAAAGCCGTTTTCAATGGTCGTCTTGATTGCAGTGATCTTCTGAGATACTGCGGATTTTACAGATTCCCAGATATTCGAGACTGTGGTCTTGATCGCATTCATCACAGTTGTGACTGTATTTTTGATGCTGTTCCAGATGTTTGAGACTGTAGAGGAAATAGTGTTGAGAATAGAAGAGATAAACCCGCTGATAGCGTTCCAGACGGAAGATACTACAGAATAGATCGCATTCAGAACAGCCGAGATGTGTGCGCTGATACTGTTCCAAATGCTTGAAATCACTGACCAGATCGCATTGAGAATCGTTGATATAAAGGAACTGATAGCATTCCACACGGTCTCCACACCACTTTTGATCGTGTCAAGGACTGTGCTTATCGTTGTACAGATCGCATCCCAGATGCTTTGGAAGAAGTCGCGGATGCTCTCAAGAATCGGAGTCAGGAATTCGACTATCGCATTCCAGATTGCAGAGATTTTCTCATGAATCCAATCCATCGCTCTGCCGATGAGAATTTGAATCGCCTGAAAAATGGTCTCGAACAGATACCGGAAAGCTTCGAGCAGCGGAGAAATAATGTCATAGATCGTCTGCCATACAGTCGTGATAACTGACCAGATGGCGTTCATGACAGTTGTGATTGCTGTATGAATCGCATTCCACACAGTTGTAATAACGGTCTTGATGAGGTTGATTTTCGTGGTTACATCGGTATAGATCGCCGTCCAAATACCAACAAAAAAGTTCTTGATGCCTGTCCAGATGTTCGTGAAAAATGTTGCAATGCCATTCAGAACAGAGCTTACAAATGTAGTGATGCTGTTCCAGATGCCTACAAAGAAGTCTTTGATTGAGTTCCACACATCCACCCAGAAGGATTTTACTGTTTCAAGGTCAGTGCCGAAAATATTGCAGAGCAGTTCCATCACACCGGACAATGCGGACACGATAGCATCCCAGATACCGGAGAAAATCTCCTTGATACCCGTCCATGCTTTGTCCCAGTCGCCGGTGAAGATGCCGATAAATACATCGACAATGCCAAGGATAATGTCCACCGCCGCTGACAAAATGTCACCGATCAGCTTGAATGTGGTTTCAAAAACAGGTGCGAGATAATTGCAGAGTGCCTCCCACACCGCATGGATCACTTCGCCGATATTTTTGAAATCAAAGCCCAGACCGTTGAGCCGTTCCACGATGCCAGAGGTCAGCTTTTCAAATGTCGCCTTGATGTTGTTCCACGTCTCGATGATGTTATTGCGGAAATCCTCGTTGGTGTCCCACAAATGTTTGAATGAGGCGATCAGTACAGCAATGACAGCTACGACCGCAACCACCGGCGCACTGATTCCGCCGATAGCCGCGCCGAGTTTGGCGAACACAGCCTTACAGCTCGCAATGATCTGCGGCATATTGGATATAAGCTGCATCAGCTTTCCCACAGTCGAGATGGTTTTTCCGACAGCAACCAGTAACGGACCGATTGCCGCCGCTACAAGTGCAATTTTTAGAATGGTCTCCTTGGTTGCCGGGGACAGGGCGTTGAGCTTATCGACAAACGCCTGAATCTTAGACACTATGGCACGGATCGCAGGCATCAGCAGTTCACCGAAGGAGATCGCAAGCTCCTCAAGCTGAGATTTCAGAATGGTTAGCTGACCTGCAAGGTTATCCTGCATGGTCTCCGCCATATTCTGTGCCGTACCCTCACAGCCGTAAATGGCATCGGTCAGATTGTTGTAATCTTCTTCGGTCGCATTGATGATAGCAAGCATACCGGAGAGGTTCTGCTTACCGAAAATGATCGCAGCGTTTTTGAGCTGTTCTGCCTGTGTCAAGCCTTCCTCAGTCGATTCCAGCTCTGCGATAATATCGTCATATTCACGCAGATTACCCTCGCTGTCTACAAGGTCAACATTGACAGCACCGAGGTTTGCACGCAGCACGTTCATGATCTCACCGAGAGATTTCATGTTGCCGTACTCATCTGTAAACGCAGACTGCCCCGTGCTGATCGTTTTGATCGTGCCCTGCTGTGCTTTGGTGAGTGCTTCCTGTGCCGTTGTCAGCGCATTTTCCTGCTTTTGCAGATCCAGCATTTTGGTCTGTGCCTGCGAGGACTCTGCGCCGTATTTTGCGACAGCATCGTTGTATGCGATCTGTGCTTTCTGCACATCAATGGTCTTGCTTTCGACCTTCGCCATCGCCTTATCAACTTCCGCTTGGTCGATCACATTGACAGTCTCTGTTGTGATAAGACCGAGGGCTTCCATAGCTGCCGCCTGTGCATCGGTCGGTTTTACAAGATTGACAAGTGCATTTTTCAGCGAGTTACCAGCCTGAGAGCCTTTGATACCGCTGTTCGCCATAAGTCCGAGGGCGATCGACAAGTCCTCTGCGGAGGCACCCATTGCACCTGCAAGAGGCGCACAGTACTTGAAGCTCTCACCCATGAGAGACACATTGGTATTGGCGTTTGAACTTGCTGCTGCAAGGATGTCTGCGAAATGCGCGGAGTCATCAGCACTCATACCGAGCGCCGTCAGAGCGTCAGTCACGATATCCGATGTGGTCGCTAAGTCCTCGCCGGATGCCGCCGCAAGGTTCATGATACCCTCAACACCATCGAGCATATCCGTAGTCTTCCAACCTGCCATTGCCATGTAGTTCATGGCATCTGCGGCTTCCGATGCAGAGAAATTCGTCTGACTGCCCATCTCACGGGCTTTTGCACGAAGCTCCTCCAAGTCCTCACCGGTCGCACCGGACACAGCGGAGACCTCGCTCATGGAATCATCAAAATCCGCAGTCGTTTTCACAGCAGCGGTACCAAGTCCGAGGATCGGGGCGGTCACATATTTTGTCAGGTTTGTACCGACACCTGCGATCTTGTCACCGACCTTTTCCATTGTCTCGCCGGCTTCACCGATCTTCACAAGTGCCGTGCGGGAGTTATCCGCTTCACGCTGTAGGTTCTGAAGCTCCTGTTCCGTCTCGATGATCTCACGCTGCAGGGAATCATACTGTTCAGGGCTGATTGGATTGCCGAATTCATCGGACACATCTTTTGCTGACTGTTTCAAAGAAGATAGTTCATCAGATGTTTCTTTGATCTCCCTTTGCAGAGCGTCATATTTCTCCTGCGAGATTTCGCCCTTTACAAGCTGTTCATCGGCAGTCTTGCTCTGCTCCTTGAGGTCATTGAGTTTGTTCTCAGTCTCGCTGATCTTTTGCTTCAGCGGATCGTATTTTGCCTTCCAAGCATCATAGTTGTCTTTGGTTTTGGCGGCTTCTTCGCTGGCTTTTTTCAGGGTATCAAGCCGTGTCTTTGTATCAGTGACTGCCTGTCCGAGCAATTTCTGTTTCTGTGCAAGCAGTTCCGTATTGGTCGGATCGAGCTTCAGCAGCTTCTCTACATCTTTGAGCTGTGTCTGCGTGTTGCGGATATTCTTATCTACAGCCTGTAAGGATTTTTGCAAGCCTGTGGTATTGCCGTTGATCTCAACTGTGATGCCCTTGATTCTATTTGCCATGCGATATCACCTCCCATTTTACAGTTGACTTTTTCAGAGCTATACATTATAATAGATACAGTCCCTGCCGGGCAGATACCCCTTCATGTGTCCGGTGGGGACAAGCTATGATAGAACTATGATAGTAATGATCAAAAATGAAAAAAATTAGAATTTGTAGGTGAATATACATGAAAATAGAAGTAATCGGACAGCAGATACCACAGCAGGAAATTGACGCATATGTCGCTCGTGCGAAAGAAATATATCCGGATAAGATCATCAATAAAATGACGATCACACCCGATGGGGATTTTGTAGATCTGAAATATGAGTTTGCAGATATCCCGTTTGACAGAGTCCGCCGCATCACGGGCTATCTTGTTGGCTCACTCGACCGCTTCAATAATGGTAAAAGGGCCGAGGTAGAAGATAGAGTAACACATGGAGTACATTAAAAAGCATTCATCTGCTCCTGAGTTGCTTTCTGCGCCCAGCCATCATAGTCATCATTCTCCCTTTCGATGAACATTTCATTGACCATTCCGATAGTGAGCAGATCAAGGTCGGAAAGACTCAGCCCGATCTGCACACATCGGAGTAGGAAGAGTGGTGTAGTCATCGGCCGGTCAACTGGGCGAGTTCTTTTTTTGACTGTGCCTGCGTTTCCAGATTCATGCCCCAGAGTTCAAAAAGCTGTGGAAGGATCTCATAGATGGAGAACGTGTTGAACTGCTCCAGCCATTCATCGGGGCTGTCCGGAACATTCTGTGGATCGGCGTGCTTGGCCATTGCCCAGCTCAAGTTTTCAAAGACCTCAAGGCTTTCAATGCCGAGACCAGAGTTGTTCTCATCGCTCTCATCCACGGAGTCCTTCAGTGCAGCGAAATCCTTGAAGATGTCCTTGCGAAACTTAGCACGGTAAAGGCGAGGCAGTGTAGCGCTCGCCTTGAATGGAACCTCGATGCCGTCAACGGTGATGATTTTCTTGATAGCCATATTCTTTACCCTCCGAATCAGTCAGTAGCGGCTGCGGCAGCAGACTTCGTGGTGCTTGCCGAGCGTGTGTTGGTGGTGCTGTTGGTGGTTGCCGCAGTCGGGATATACACAGCGTTGTACCAGTTGTTGTAGGTGGTCTCGTCCGTGTTCTCGCAGGTCTTGGACTTCACCAGACCAGACGGCAGTGCGGTCGCCTTGAGGCTGAGTGTCTCCGTCTTGACCTCGGTCTCCTCCTCAGTAGTGGAGCTTTCCGTTGCGGGGCGAGATGCCGAACAGCAATACAGCACATGACGGATCTTATTCTTGTCGCCCTCAAACTCGAAAAGCAGTGCGAACTGTGCAAGCTCCGCATCGTTGCGCTCAACCAGCACGCCCTTGCTGTCGAGCTGTTCGCCGAGGATCTCCGTGGCAAAATCCGTGGTGATGAGTGCAACTTCAAGGTCGCCCTCATAGCCGGAGTTGTTGTTGATGACGTAGTACACGCCGTTATCTGCGTAGAAATTGTCCGCACCGCCGCTTGCATCCACGGACAGCGAGACCGCACCGGGCAGGCGCACAGGCGTTGCAAAGGTCGGAACGCCATCGTCCGACCATGCCGTGATCTTTGCCCAGTGGACTTTGTTCAGACCGAACTTGACCTTATTCTTCTTCAGAGCCATATTCATACCTCCATAGTGTAAAGGACCTCGTAGAGCTTTTCGCTCTCGATCCATACCTCAGATTTTGTGTAATAAATGTTGTGCTGCAGGAGGACTTCCTCCACACGCTGCTCTGTATCCGTCGATTTTTCATCCGTATAAAGCTCGATGTGCAGCTCTTTGAAGCTGTGATACATCAAGTTATCCGCCGAAAATGTGTCCTCGCCGGGAGACAGGAACAGTGTGAACGGAGGATCAGGGCTTTCACCCTCTGCGAAATGATGATACGCAAATGGCAGCCCGATCTCCTGCATCATTTCATTGATTTCTTCATAGGACATGATAATTCCTTTCAATGGTTGATTTTTTCGCCTCAATCGTTTATAATGTGATAAAGGTGGTGATTATAATGAGTGTTGGACATGGTGCCTTTTGCAAAAAGCTATCCGAGAATGATGAGTGCGTTACATATGCTTACTCATCGTTTAACTATAATAATAAAAGATTCCTTAATGACGAGCGTATTTGCGACGGAAAAATTATTATATCCAAGAAAGCATTTTCTGACAGCTTAGGCATTCTGCGTGATTCTTTTCCTGTGCTTTATGACAAGGGTGATATTGTCATAGAAAATTGTTCAAATACATGGATGAAGCACTCAGTTGGCTATGATGTTATGGCGATACACCTTTTGTGTAAACTTCTCCGACAAATTCAGAAATTACAATGCTTTCCTGATAAATGCAATTATGAGGTATAGTCCATCATCATGAAAGCGCCTCCTCGATTAGATGTGTGAGCATCTGCTCACCATTCGCTTCGGCAGGAGCGATATGCGGGATAGCTGCCACACGACCACCGCCTCGTTTCGCATGACCGTGCTCCAGCAGGTGTGCGATCTGGTAGCGGTCTTTGCTGTGAACGGTCATTTCAAGTGTATGGCTGTTCTCTTTTGTTTTCTTAGTTGTCCAGCTTCGCTTGTAGCGCCCGGATTTCACCGGTGCGTTTGCAGAGATCTCGTTCTTGACGGATGTTGCTGTCTTTCGGACAGCCTTTTTCATTTCGGTATCAGCAAGCTCCGCATATTCCGTCAGTCCTTTCATGACCTCCGATGCCAGATCGTCAATAGATGTCATCTTTAGCACCTGCCTTTCGGGATTCGCAGATCAGCTTCATATAGTCCTGCGTCTGGAAATTCGGCACAATGCCCTTGATGTCGTAATCCAGACCGTCAAAACGAATCTTATACACAGTCGATGCCATACGTTTCGTCTGCGGAGTTTGCCGGATGATGACCTCGATCTTCTGAATCGCTCTGGTCACGCCGGTATTGGTCTCCTCAGTCGCATCGCCGACGGTATTGGATACAGTCACAGAAGCCCAGAGGGAGAACACCTCTTCCCACTGAGCCTTGTGATTGCCGATGGTATCTTTTTTGACATGATTTTCGAGGACAGCGATCCGCTGATTCAGTTTCCCGATCTCCATCAGACGATGCCCTCCCTCTGTGCGAATAACAGCGCACGCAAAGTGAGTGTCAGCGCATGATAGTCAGCAGTATTGCGGTTTTCATAGAGGTACGAAACAGTATACAGCATAGCCTGCCGGGAGGTTTCCTCATTTTCCGCGAGCTGTTTTTCATTCATGCGTCCCACATCCATCACGAGCCGCTGTGCCGTATCGATCAGAGTGAGGATGAGCTTGTCATCCTCGCAGTGATCTACACGGAGATAATTCTTGGTTTCAGGAAGCGATATCAGGTTCATGACTGACCTCCGTTCTCAGGAGATCAGCCGTTACCGCCTGCACCGCCGCCGGTAGTACCGCCACCAGTCGTATTCTTATTGCCAGCCATCTTGAGGACCTTGACGGACTCCGGCAGGATCAGACGACCGTCCACACGCTGCGTGGTCAGGAAGCCGACCTGATCGGTGCGGGCATACAGCTCGTTGAGACGGCGGAAGGTGCGGTTCTGGCGGTCTGCCACCCAGTAATTCTTCATGTCACCGAAGAGGAGAACACGCTCGCCCTTGGCGATGGTCGGCATGAAGGAGGAGGTGCGGATCGGTCTGCCAAGCAGAGTGTCCGGCTTTGCGATGTCGAGCGACGGCTTCCAGAGGTAGTTGTCGTTCTTGTCCTTCAGCTTCATGAGCTGAAGCAGGATGGTCTCGTTGCAGACGAACTGTGCGTTGCGGCGGTAGGGAGACTTCAGGCTGTAGTAAAGGTCGAAGATCTCATCAAAGGTGATCGCAGTCTGCGATGCAGTCTCCACGCCGAGCTGCGCACCGCCGGTCTCATCGAGAATGCCGAGGGGCTTCTTGTCGCCGTCGCCCGTAAAGAAGGCACGTTCCTCGGCGTTACCCATAGCCACACCGAAGCGTGCAGCGATATAGCTTGCGAGGTCGAAAGCGGAATCGTGCAGAAGCTCGTTCGAGATCTTGATCATCGTACCCAGCTTGTACGCAGACAGCGTGGTCTGACCAAAACGGGTATCGGTCTCCGGGATCTCCTCGCCCTCATCGATCCACTGCGCCTCCATCGTGTCATTGGCGATAGGAATCTTGCGGGTGCCGCTGTTGGTCTTGATGACCGTTGCCATCTGGCGGAAGATGTTGTTTTCCTCAAGCGCCTGAATCAGTCTGCGCTCGAACTCGTCCGGCACGGTATAGCCGCCCTCGGTGTCCTCGCCGACAGAGAGCGCGTTGCGGACTGCAAGCTGATCGCCCTTGTTGCGGATCATATCCCAGAATGCGCCCTTGTACTCGTCCGTGGCGGTCGGCGCGGCCTTTGCGGCAGTCGGTGCGCCGGGGGCGTTTGTGACGGGCTTAGAGGTCGGTGCGGACAATGCGGCATCGAGGGCAGCCTGCTGTTCCAGACGCTCGATCTCAGCACCGAGAGCCTGCACCTCACCGGCCATCTTGTTGTACTGCTCGACATCGGAAGCCTCCACGAGACCGTTCTCACCACGGTGCTTTTCGAGGAATGCCTTAGTCTGCTCCCACAGGGTATTGCGCTTAGTGCGAAGTTCCATGATCTTGCTCATATTCATTTCTCCATTTCTCCGGAGATGAAACTCCGGCGGTCATAAAAATACAGCCTGCTTATCTCATAAAAGCAAGCTGTCGCTTCAGGATTTCATACGGCATCGAGCCGTCAGTGGTTTTGCCGTCCATGCCGATCACAGGCATATTGGGGACTGTGACCACAGGTGCAGTGTTTTCAGCCACAGATGCAGTCAGCCCTTTTTCGGTAGATTCCGGTGTTTCAGTTTCGCCATCGGGAGTGTCGTTCGTGTCGGCTGTGTCTGCGGCTGCGGTGATCTTGCCCAGAATGGTCTGCCCCATGATACGGGTACTGTACTGCCAAAGGGCATCGCCGGAGTCCAGTTGAAACGGCTTCTTTTCGGTTTCCTTCTTTTCATCCCCGTCCTCGTCACCGCCTTCCTCATCGGGCTTGTCAGGCTCGTCCGGATCTTCTTCCTCCTTCTTTTCCGGTTCAGGCTTCTCGTCAAAGAGGATCACATCGGCAAAGCCAAGCTCCACCGCCTTTTTCGCATTGATCCAAGTCTCATCGGACATGAGCTTGCTGATGCGGTTATGGGAAAGCCCGGTTTTCGCCATATATGCGTTGATAATGGACTCTTTGACTTCGTTGAGCGTAGCGATGGTTTTCTCCATATCACGCGCATTGCCCATAGCAATTGTGCTGGGATCATGCACAAACAGGAGTGCGGTCGGAGACATCTCCACGGTGTTGCCCGCCATTGCGATCACGCTTGCAGCCGATGCCGCGATGCTTGCGATGCGCACTGTGACATTGTGCGGATAATCGCGGATCATCGTGTAGATCTCCGCAGCGGCGAACACATTGCCGCCGGGCGAGTTGATCCAGAGCGTGATATCACCGTCCTCGGCGTACAGCTCATCGCGGAAGTCCTGCGGCGTAATTTCCGAACCCCAATAAGACTCCGAATCAATCGGTCCTTCGAGGCGGAGGACTCTGCCGCCGCTGTCATCGTGAATCCAGTTCCAGAATTTCTGCATATCACATACCCCCTTATTGTGTATCATAGTTTCCTAACATCCTATTGGTTTTTGCAAACTCACCGAAATAGTAAAGTGCTGCCTCATCGTATGCTTCTGCTGCTTCTCTTGAGGTATCATATGAGCCGAGCCGAATGTGTTTTCTATTCACGGTAATTTCGGCACGCCACTTTCCTCGGTCAGAAGCCCAATGAACACCTTTGAATCCGCTTGTATTGTTTTGCTGATTTCCGATATTCCGATTATTTTCAGTATACGAGCATAACCGCAAATTTGCTTTTCGGCAGTTACCTTTGTTGCCGTCAATGTGATCCACATAGACACCCTTTTCAGGTTTTGCAATTAGCCTGTGCAGGAAGATGTGATTATCCTTACGCCCCAATGAGGCAATAAAATATCCCGCATTATTGGTAACCCATCTGTGCTTTGCGGCTATTGGATAATCCTCATGGTCGATTTGGAAGCGCATACCAGAGGGCAAAACACACTCCATATAATCGGTGTGATAATGATAATGGCCATAATTGCAGTCACCGCATTTCGTTTTCTTCCCATATAGCAGTGCTTTTCCGCCGACTGTACACAAACGGCCACATGAACATCTGCAGAGCCATGAGGCTCCACCGTTTCTGCTTTTCTTTTCAAGCCATAATACAGTAAGCTCACCAAACTTGCGGTCTGTCAAATCTTCCGTACCATACACAGTATATCACCCCTTGGAAATGCGTTTGCGTTTCTTCCGCAGGAATCTGTCATCGGTTTCCTCGTCCGGATTCTCATCCGGCTCATCCTGTTCCTCAGTGTCCGGCTGATCGTCCGTATCATCATCGGACTGTTTCGGCTGATTCAAAGCATAGGCCGCACCTGCATCCTGCAGCTTGTTATAGCTGCCGTTGAGGTAGTAATCGTTACCACCCTCCTCGTCAGGAATAAGATCCATATTTTCAAGCCTGCGGACATCATTCGGAGAGAAGAATCCGTTTCCGACACCGATCGCATAGGCGTTCATTCGGCTCTGATAATCTCCGCGCATCAGACCGTCCACATTGAATTTCGGGAAATATACATCCTGTTCCTCTTCGAGCAGCAGGTCTTTCATGATGCCTTTTTCAATCCGGATGATCCACGGCATGAGGCTGTATTGCACGAATGCGATGCCCTGATGCTCGATGTTGTTGAAGGTGCTGCGTTTGAGGTCCTGTACCAGATGCGGCGGAACCTGAAACATTCGGCAAATTTCCTCCACATCGAACTCGCGGGTAGACAGGAACTGCGAGTCCTCCGGAGGCAGGGAGATCGGCTTATACTGCATCCCTTCTTCGAGGACTGCGATGCGGTGTGCGTTTCGTGCGCCGCCGTATGCTTTTGTCCAGTTGTCTCGTATTTTCTGCGGATCCTTCAGTACGCCCGGATGCTCCAACACACCAGCAGGCTGCGCTCCGTTTTTGAAGAAGGCGCTGCCGTATCGTTCCACAGCCATCACTGCGCCGAGCGCATTTTTCATCATCGCTATCGGAGAAAATCCAACCAGACCGTTGAATCCGAGACCGGGGATGTGCAGAATCTCATCCCTGCGGAAAATGATATCCTTGTCATGCTCTCCCGGTTTTTCATCGGTATAGGCATGGTAGGTGTAGATCAGGTCGCCGCTTTTCGGATCACGGTCGATTTCGACATTTTCGGGAAGCAGGGGATAGAGACCGAGGATGCCGTTTTTGCCGTCCCGGACGATCTGCGCATAGGCGTTGCCCCAGAGCAGCAGATGACACATCAGTGCTTCCCAGAATGAGAATGAACTCATTTCGGGATTCGGCTGTCGGTAGAGTATTTTATACAGCGGATGATCGGTCGCCAGTTCCTTATCTTCGCCCTGTCCGGTGTATCTGTACAAATGCAGCGGAAGTCCTGCGATAGTATTGGAGAGCAAGCGAACACAGGCATATACGGTAACGATCTGCATTGCAGTTCGCTCATCCACACGCTCTCCGCTGTGTGTCATGCCGAATACGAACAGGTTTCCCGAGTCGCGTACATTGTCCTGAATATCCGGGAGCATCGGCGCATCTCTCGGCTTACTGATGCCGAGCCAGCTCAAAAAGCCCATAAACATTACCTCCTGTCAGATGACCACAAGGTCGTGGTCGGGTTCATCGTATACAGATCCCTGCATTTCGTGTCGGATACATCTGTCAAGTGCCATGATCCATGCCACGATGCCGTCGATCTTTTCTGTACTTTTCTTTTTACTCGGTTTAATGTTTTCTGCCGCATCAATTTCTGCTACAACATTACCTGCCATCCAGCGGAGTACAGGGTTGCCACCGTGAATAAACTGCCCTTCGAGTATAAGCTTGTACAGCTCTTTCATCGGCGGCGACATATCCTTGAAGCCCATGCCCATTGGAACAACGGTAAATCCGTCACCCTCAAGGTCGGTTATAAGCTGTGTAGCGTTCCAGCGGTCTGCAGCTATCTCTTTGATGTTATACATAGTGTGCAGCTCGTTGATCGTTTTCCGCACGAAGTTATAATCGACCACATTGCCTTCGGTGATGTGGAAAAGTCCCATGCGTTCCCATACATCGTAGGGAACATGGTCTCGCCGCACTCGAAGCAATTCCTTGCGAGAAAGCCTTGCAGCCTTTTGGCTTTGCAGGTCTTTCAGCCGTGTTTCCGCCTTCAGCGCATTGCTTTTCGTATTCCGCCAGTTTTGTGTCATAGAAATCTTCTCCCTGCGGATGCATCGCATTTTCTCGGATGAACTGCTGCATTGCCGACGCAAGCCCGTTCAAGTAGATATATTGTTCCTCGATCTTCCTGTTGATAGCCGCAGTATCAGAAAGCATTTCCACGATCTGCTGACAAGATGCTATAAAATCATTCCTGTTAGCGGCTACTCTTTCGCACACCTCAATGAACCGCTTTTTGATCTCGTCTTCATACAAATGCGGCGTGCTGCATTTCTCACCGTTCTTGAACTTGTGGTTGCACTGCCAGATCACATGACGGTATTTGGAAGTAGAATGCCACACTTTTGATCCGAAGAAACCGCCACAGCAGGAGCATACCAGTTTTGTTGAGAAAATGTTACTGCTGCTGTAGACCTTTCCAATTTCCTTGCGCCTTGCTATTTCCGCCTGCACAAGCTCAAATTCCTGCGGGTCGATAATCGGAGTGTGGCTATTCTCGATGAAGTACTGGTCGTAATACGCTTAGTGAACTCGCCATTTTCCAATTAAAAGATGCCGATACCCCAGAAAAACACCGAAACTGCGTTATCCCTTTTGGAGAAAGGCAGCTTTTTACTCGTGTTTTGACATTTGCCGACTTCAATATGTTCAATAAAGTCAGCCAATACCTGCGGAGTGAGTTCCGTAACGGCATCATACTTTTTGATTGCCTGCATAAACAGCTTGATCTTGTTGACAGACTCATTTTTCTCATGAAGTTTTCCTATGAGTTTTGCAACCAATGCGTTAAGCTGTTCTTTTTCCTCATCGTAAGTCCTTTTCAAACTTGCAAACAGCGAGCCATCTATTTCACCTCTGACCTTTGCCTCAAACAAACCTTGAATTTACTTATCGATTACCGTAATACGAAGCTGGGATTTTTCAAGCTCCGCTAAAATAACTGCTTTACAGTCGTCAGACTTCTTCTCAACACGTTTCTGAATAGTCTTGTAAAATTCATCAGGATTGGCATTTGCCTTATAGATCACTCTCCGAATCGCTTGCAAGACCTCAGCTTCAAGATATTTCTCAGGAGCACCATGGAAGTAACACCCTTTGTTTTTCCTGTAAGTTGTACATTCATAGCAATAAAGAGCGTTTTCGCTTTTTGTCCCACATCTTCTGCCGTGCATTCTTGCATGACAGTCCATACAATACAAATAATCACCAAAAAGATACTTATGTGGTCTTGACGGATGACGTATTGTCTTTTCACGTCTGTCCTGTGCCATCTGGAACAGTTCACGGCTTATAATTGCAGGGTGCGTGTCAGGAAAAATCCTGATCTTGTCACTTTCGTTGTAGATCACAGTCTTATTCTTGTAAGAAGCAATCTGTGTGCGGAAATTGACCGTATCACCGACGTATTCCTGACGCTTGAGAATGGAAGCAATCGTTCCGCTGTTCCATAAATAAATGTTCTCAGCAGTAACCACAATCCCTTTTCGTATTTTCTTGTGATATTCCACTCCAATACGTTTTTCAGCCTGCAACTGCAATGCGATCTGCTTTGTTCCCATTGCATGATGCACATACAGTTCAAATATTTCTCGGACAACTTCCGCAGCTTTCTCATCCACTTGCCAATCCTGTTTGTTCTCAGTAGTGTTATAATACCCGTAAGGCAGTTTTGAGGTGATATGCTGACCACTGTTTCCTTTTTGGCGTACCATGGAACGGATCTTCTTTGAAATATCTCTGCTGTACCATTCGTTCATCAGATTATTGATCGGCAGTAAATCATTCATTCCTTTGGCAGAATCCACATTATCGCTGATTGCAATAAAACGAACATCGTACTTTGGAAAGTCGATTTCCACATACTGACCTACCATAAGATAATTTCTGCCCAGTCGGCTCATATCTTTGACAATGACCGTTCCAACCAGTCCGTTTTTGATGTCATTCATCATACGTTGAAAGTTTGGACGGTTAAAATTTGTGCCTGTATAACCGTCATCTGCGTAGTAAGAAAGATTGGTAAAGCCATTGGATTCAGCATAGTTTTTCAGCAACGCTTTCTGGTGTTCAATGCTTCCGCTTTCCGTGTCAATTCCGTCATCGAAAGAGAATCTGACATATAAAGCAGTGATTTTCCCTGTCTGCATACTTGTTTCCTCCTATACCGACAGGCTTAAATTTGCTATTTCTATTTTAGCGCAGATCAGAAATAAACGCAACCAGAAAAGAGAAATTGTCGCTGAATCGTCCCGACTTTGCCACTTGTCCATAACAAAACCTCCTCAAAGAATTCTCTAAATCGCCGTTAAATCGGCGATTTTCTATTGACAAATCGCCTTTAATGTGGTATACTAGAGAGTAGAGCTATAAGAGCTATTAAAAAGGGGACTTTTCTATGTATATCGCTGTATTCAAAAATAATGGCAAGGATTACCTTCGCCTGATGGAAAGTTATCGCACCAAGAGTGCGAACGGAAAAGTTTCTATTCGCAAAAGAATCATTCATAACATCGGTCCTCTTTCCAAATTTGATGACGGTGAACCTAACTTTCTTGAAAGGCTGCGTGAGTCATTCCGGCTTGGTAATCCGATAATTCCGGAGCTTGAAGAATACACAGGAAAGAAGCCTCCGATCGAAAAATATACGATACGTTTGCAGGAATGTGATCCTGAATGTGTCGGTCATCCCCGGCTGTATTCCCATGTGTTTCTGGACAAGCTGCTTGATGAGCTTGGCTTGAAGTATTTTTTCAGCTCGTATAAAGGCTTTTCAAAAATCGAATATGACGTTCTGAATTTTGCCAGACTGTTGATCTACGGCAGAATATTAAATCCCGATTCTAAGATGGCAACGCTTGAACAGAATGATGATTATTACACACCGCTGCTAAAAAAATTCAATCCGTATAATGTCTATGACACGCTGGATTTCATCTATGCCAACAAAGAAAAGATCATCCGCCGGATGAATACATCTCTTGTAAAAAAGTGGCATCGGAATCCTGAGATCATTTTTTATGATGTTACAAATTTCTTTTTTGAGATAGAAGAACCAGATGAAGATATCCTTGATGATGACGGAAATGAAGTTGCAAAGGGATTTCGTAAAATGGGTGTCAGCAAAGAAAACCGAAAACAGCCGATCATTCAGATGGGGCTGTTTATGGATGATCAGGGACTTCCGATCTCAATTGAATCATTTCCCGGAAACACCCTTGACTGCAATACGTTCAAGCCTGCAATTTCAAAAAGTATTGACGGTCTGGATTATGCAAGATTTATTATGATCGCAGACAGAGGTATGTGCAATTATCAGAACGTATATCATCTGCTTGATCAGAACAACGGTTACATTCTTGCCAAAAGCCTTCGCAAAAGCGCCGCTGATGAACAGGAATGGGCATATTCTGATGATGATTTTACTGAGGTCAGCAAAGACTTCAAATACAAATCCCGCATTATGAAACGGACTGTAAAAGACGCAAATGGCAAGAAGAAAACCATCACCGAAAACGTCATTGTATACTGGAGCCGCAGCTTTTATGAGCGTGACCTTCATGAAAATGCCAGCTTTCTTGAAACGCTTGAAAAGATCATGAAGAACCCGAAGGGGTTTCGTGTCACTGATATACAAGCAAGAAGAATGCGTCAGTTTTTTAAAGGTGACTTTCTGAATTCTGAAACCGGCGAGGTCGTTGAAGCCTCGAAACTCCGGGCGTTGCTGGATAAAGAAAAGTTGGAGCAATTCAAAGCACATTTCGGCTTTTATCAGATCATCACATCCGAAATCAATATGCCGCCGCTGGAAGCGATTGAAAAGTATCATGGACTTTCCCGCATTGAAGACCAATTCCGTGTTATGAAAAGTGATCTTGAAACACGTCCTGTTTATGTCCGTACACGGGAGCATATTGAAGCACATCTTCTGATCTGTCTGATTGCACTGACGATGATCCGCATGATCCAGTGTAAAATTTGCCGCAGTGGTCTTGTGTCAAAATCAGATGACATCATACTCTGGTCAATGGGACTGCCTGCATATCGTATCCAGAAGGCACTGAACAAATGGAAGGTTGAACTGCTTGCCGATGATCTGTATCGGTTTACAGATCTGGATGATCCCGATCTGAAGCTGATCCTTGACTCGTTTGGAATTAAAATACCTGTGAAACTTTTTCATAAAACTGACCTGAAATCACAAATCAAGGATATCAACATGGGTATATGATAGTGGTGCTATTTTATCAAAAATATCAATCGGCTATATTGCGTCACTTTTGATGCTATATAGCCGATTTTCTATTCCTTAACGGCTTGTTTTTGCTTTTTTAAGTGGCAAACTTGGGTATTAACTCTGAACCAAGGATATATCAAGCATTATCGGCAAAATAAATGTGACAAACATCGCGGTGGAAATGCCGCTGAATTGTACATCGCACAAGAGCCGCACACGCGCCCTGTGTGGGGCGGGTTACCGAAAGGGATACTGTTTGGAGGATATCCGTCCCGCGCCACACGTTGCAACGTGGCGGCTCTGTGCGCCTTATTCTTCGCCTTCGTACTTCTCGTGGATGATGCCGAGAATCTTGTCCTGTTCCTCGCGTCCGACGCCGATGCTTTCAAGCGCCTCACGCGTTCCGCAGTCGGGGCAAATCGGGCTGTTATCCACACGGGAAAGTGCTGGTCGGGCGGTGTACGTCTGCCCGCATTTCGGGCAGATGTGCGGCTCTTTGTTGCGGTCTTTCATCGCTGTACCTCCTTTGCGCTGATCTCGTAGGCGGCATCAAGGAACTTGGTGTCGAAGCCGAAGTTCCGGTAGCCTTCCTCGCAGGTGCGGATGTATGTCAGCGAAGGAATCCCGTGCCTGCGCTCCTCGTGCATGATGTAGATGAAGGCGTCCACCTTCTTGGTCTTACCGTTTCTCAGTTTCACCGGCAGCCGCAGCTCCTTCTTGTAGTAGAAGGTCGGGCAGCCCTCGTAGGCGTCCAGCCGCTTCTCGTCCGCTTCCGTGACCTCCCAGACTGCGATCGGTACCAGTCCGTCCTTCTTCGGTTCGATGGTGAGGTAGGCTCCCGTGCCGCTGCCCTTGTAGAGCAGCTCGTAGTCGGAAATCGCCGTGATGCCGATGGGCTTGGCTGTCGGGCAGCGGTACCGCATCTGGCGGATGTTCAGGTTTGAACCGTATGCGAGGTAGTATCTTTTCATTGCTTTTCTCCTTTTGTCTTGGATTCCGTTTTCGTTCCGGTACGCACATATTAACTCTTTTCCGGCACTATATCAAGCCGATAAAACTACAAAAGATATGTGGATTTCCGGGCTTGCAGTTGTGTAGAATATGCCTTGCCGCTGTTTGCGCCGTGTGCGCCCCGTACAGGGCTTTTTACCGAAAGGGGCAGTTACCCGGAGGATACCACTCCCGCCCCACACGGGGCAACGTGGGCGCTGTGCGCGGCTTGCGCCCCAGCCGCCGTTGTTGGCGGCTGGGATTCGGCTTCCCTCAAGGTCTGCCGAATCGGAAGGCTGCATTATGTAAAGCTTTACATAACAACGCTTATCGCAACTTCCGAGTTATGTAAAGTTAAAATGAGGAGAATGAAAT
>OGDY01001177.1_pt1 | contig 30977 bp, 52 predicted proteins | sample 1570341 | NCBI WGS metagenome assembly OGDY01 (sample SAMEA2581972, study PRJEB24529) | metagenome | biome: Human gut stool | place: China | collected 2011 | reverse complement strand
TATGTTTCATGATAGGGTATGTATGTGGAATATTAGCAGGGGATAAGTCAGAGGAGTTAAAGAATAAAGACATAGAAATAGAATCATTAAAGGACACTGTGTATATGTTAAGAAAGGAGAGAGAAATATGAGTGAGATTGAAGTTGGAGAATATGTGAGAACTGAGGAAGGTTACATCGGAATTTTAATTGAATACATTCCAAATGCATTAAATTATTTAAAAATTGATGTTGGCAAAGAAATACGAAGAGATAATGGGATGTCTGATAATTATATATACACTAGATATGGATTTCAATTGAAACACAGTAAACAACTAATAGATTTAGTAGAAGTTGGGGACTATGTAAATGGAGAATTAATAACAGATAAATGGGATACAAGAATATCAAGTATTAGAAGTAATTTTAGTGAAGAAGACATAAAAACAATACTAACAAAAGAAATTTATATGGCTAATTGCTATAAAGTAGGAGGAGAAGATGAATAGAGAAATAAAATTTAGAGCTTGGAACAAAGAAAAAAACATAATGGTATACAACAATGAAGATGATACATATGGATATTGGGATGGTTGTCGTAACAGTAATGTTGGAATGGTAAATGAAATTTTAAATTCAAAATATTATGAAGAATATGAATTTATGCAATTTACAGGACTACACGATAAAAACGGAAAAGAAATATACGAGGGAGATATAGTGCAAGGATTGTTTGCAGACCAAGAAGAACTAGAAATAAAAGGACGAGTTATATATAGCGATGGTCAAGCTTCGTATATAGTAATTGCTAGTAATAACGACGAGTGGGAGTTAGGCTATTTAGATAATTTGGAAGTAATTGGAAACATCTACGAAGATAGCGAATTATTAGGAGGAGAATAGATATGTGGAAAATAAGAGATGATGTAGATTTAAAAGAACTTGAAAAGTTTGGATATACGAAATTTGATATAGGACTATATGAACCATATGAAATATGTGAAAAATATATAAAACCTTATTTAAGCATAAGAATAAGACCAGATGGAAATATTGTTGCTAATAATAATGATACAAATGCAATTTTAAAAGAAGAATATATACAAGATTTAATCAAAGCGGGATTAGTAGTAAAGGAGTAAAAATAAATGGAATTTTTAACAGGTGGAAGGCAAAACGAACAGACTATACACAATGCATTAAAACTATATGATTATATAAATTCGCTTCCTGATAATGCGTTAATTAGGTGTGTAAAAAAAGACAATACCTGCTTATTATGTATAGAAAAAGGAGGGAAGGAAAATGAAATATAAGTACTTTTTATTAGCTTTACAATGCAATAGATTATATAGTAATTTTATGAGAAGTTGCGGCTTACGGAATAAGTGATGTTGGAATATATGTAGAAATATCATTTATTACAGATAAAGAGCCAACAAAAGAGAATATAGAAAAAATTGAAAAACTATTAGAAAGTTCTAAAGAAGAGAAAAGCTTATCAAGTTATTATGCAACTGTAAAATTTATTAGAGCAGAAGTGGTTTTAGGAGAGGAGTAAATAAAATATGAGAATAATAGATATATTAAACATTATTGTTAAAGGAGAAATACCACCAAGAGAAATTAGATATAATATGTTACAAGATGGATATAAAGATTTAATTTATGATGAAGATGAATTAGAGTATAGATATAAGAACTATCCTATGGAATTTTGGGAAATATCTAATCATCATCTAAATGATGAAGTAGAAATAATAAAGGAGTAAATAAGATATGAAATTTATAATATTAAAATCTCATTATATGTCAAAAGATAGAATTGTATTAAAAGAAAAATGTTATCCATATAATGCAAGTGCAACTTTAGGTTATTTATTAACAATGAGAACATTTAATGAAAATGATGATGTTTTAGTTTTAAGTGAAGATACTGATAGCATACAAATAAGACCAAAGGCAATATATAAAAACAATAAAGGATATTATATAAAACAAAATAATAAAAGAATTTTTTTAGACAATATAGAAGAAATAGAAAATATCATAAAAGAATTTAAAGAAATAATTTAGAGAGGAGTGATACATAGTGAAAGAAAAAACAGCAGATGAAATATTTGAAAAGTTGAAGTATAAAAAATATATAACCGATAAATATCAAGGTTATTATCAATACGATAGACAAAGTAACACAATATGTATTTTATTTATACTTGATAAAAAAGCAATAGCGATAAGATATGATGGAAGTAATACACCTGCAATTACTATGGATGAACTCCAAGCAATAAATAAGAAAGTAGAAGAACTGGGGTGGCTAGATTGAAAATAATAAAACACGGAAATAAATATTCTAAAAATAAAATAGCAATTTGTCCGTTATGTGGTTGTGAATTTGAATATGACAACAATGATACTGGAATAGAAAAAACATTTTGCTTTATATCATTTCCACCCCAATATAAAACTTATGTTAAATGTCCTGAATGTGATAAAGAAATATGCTTGGGTACAAAAATTGTTAATTAGGAGGTAATTTAGATGAATGAAAATGATGAAATAGAAGAACTTGATGATGAATATGCAGAAGTAGAGCCAGATGTACACTTTGATTTAAGCTGGATTTGTAAAGAATGTGGAAATACAAATGTAGAATACAATATACCAGTCGCAAAAAATATTATATGTACTTGTGGAAAGTGCAATAAACAATATGAATATTATTATGAACCATATTAGGAGGTGTTTTAAGTGAAAAATCTTAAAGATAGCATAGAATATCTTAAAAAGATAAATAATTATGGAACAGATAAAGAACCATATTATCTTGAATATGAATTATCAGAAAGTCCAGTAAGTTTTGAATGGTATCAAGCAATATTAGAAAAAGTAAAAGAATATAAACCTAAAAGAGTAATAGATGTTGGAAGTAATTTAAATTTATTTGGCTATTTATTTGTAAATGCAGGAATTGATTATATAGGTATTGATATAAATATAGATGGTTGTAATCCAATAGAAACAGACCACATTAAATTTATAAGAGCAAATTATTATAATGTAAGAGAACAATTTAAAGACGATATAATTATTAGTTGCTTATGTGTGGGATATTTAATACCAGTTAAAGATGTATTAGGTAAAATTTTAATTGTAAATTCAGATAATGGTAAAAGCGAAAAAGAATATAAATGCACTGCAAGAGAAATAAAATTAGAAAGAAAGGTGTTTTAAGTGAAAGAAAAAATAAAAAGAATAATAGAAAAAATTAAAGATATATTTAGTTTACATTGCCCTGAATGTGGTGGAAGAATGAAAAGTGAATTTTTAGATATGGAAATAGACCACATTGTATATAAGTGTGAAAAGTGTGGAGAGGAGTGGATTTAATGCAATTATTTGAAGATTTAATAAAATGTAAAGACTGTATGAATAATATAAATAACAAGTGTATTTTATATCAAGGAAAAGATACAAAAGAAGAAAATACAGGTTGTTATGTAGGAATAGATAGAAATAATAAACAAAAGATATTGGGAGGTGTTTTAAGTGAAAGAAAGAGAAGAAATATTAAATAAAATGAAAAACAAATATAAATTAGCATTATTTATGGTTATAAGAAACTCTATGGTAATGCCACAAGGTATTAAATTAGGTAAAACAGATAAAGAAATCAATGAAATGTCTTACGAAACTATGTGTTCAGTATTAACTATGATTGATTATAATAAAGCAGAAAAGATTTACGAGGAGGGAAAAAGTGAAAGAAAATAGTGATGGTAACGACACAAATGTCGGTAGCATAGGAAATAGTATAGAAGAAGATATAAAAATATTAGAAAGTATAATAAAAATAAATAATGATTATTTAAAAGGCATAGAAAATCAAACAATAAATCAAAAAGAAATAAAAGCAATAGAACATATTTTATCAGATTATAAAAGAACATTAAAAGAGAATGAGAGATACAAAAAAAGCGATTATGAAACAATATGTTTAGAAAATAATGAGTTAAGAGAAATAACAGACAGAATACAAAGTGAATACAACGATTTACTGAAAGATAATTTTAAATTAAAAAATGAATTAGAAACAAAACGAAAAGAATATCAAGAAACATACAAAGACGTTAGAGAAGAGCTTAAAGAATTAAGAAAAGAGAATGAAGAATTAAAAAACAAGTTAAATTTAAAACAATTTGATGTAAATATTGTTTATAACGACTATTTGGAAAAATTAGATGAATACGAGAGAAATACTATTCCAATTCAAAGAATAAAAGACATAATAGACAGAATTGATTACGATATAAAAAAGACCAAAGAAATAATATCAAAAAATACAAATATTTATGCAAGTTATCGAAAAAATGATTATCAAATAGTAAGATTAAAAGCAATGAACACAAAATCTTTAGATATAAAAAAGAGATTACAAGAATTATTAGATGGTAGCGACGCAGATGTCGGTAGCATAGAAAGTGAGGAATAAATGAACGAGGAATTATTAAAATCATATGAAGAGTTAAAAAAAAATAGGAATATAATAAACACAATAGACCCAGATTTTTTCTTTAAAATAGTGGATTGCTTATTAAAAGAGAATGAAGAATTAAAAAAAGATTACTATAATGTAATAAATAAAATAGAAAATAAAATAGATATATTGGATATAGCAATATCAGAATGTATATATATAGACGATGACGACAAAGCATACAAAAAAGCAGTTAAAAAAGACAAGCTATGCTTATTGAATCAAAAAAGAGCTTTACAAGAACTACTAGAAGAAGGTGATTTGGAGTAAATATGGTGAATATGAATAATTTAAGTGAAGAAGAAACAATAAAAAGTTTTAAATTATTAATGTATAATGCAAAAGCTAATTGGGATTACTTTAGTTATGAAATATTATTTAATTTTTTTAGTTTATATAATAATGCAATAGAAGAAAAAGATAAAATAATAGAACAAATGACTTATTATATTATGAATTTAGATATTGACGAAGATATATGCAAAAAAGTAAATTGTGACACAAATTCAGGAGAATTAGATTGCAAAGACTGTATCAAACAATATTTTGAAAATAGAGCAAAAGAAATCAAATAAAGGGGGGGTTAATCTATGGGAACAGAAGATGCAATAGAAATGGTAATAATTAAGAATGATACTGTAATAAAGAAGAAATTCAGTGTTATAGACGAAGACGAGATAATAAGCTTTAATTTAGGGAATTTCTTTATAGCAGTGAAAAAAGAAGATCTTAGAAAATTAATGTGAGGAGGTACAAATGAGAACAGATTTTGAATCTAACAGAATAATATTAGAAGGGGAAACGATATATTTAACTGCAACTCAAGGAGAAATATTAAAGATATTATACAATAAAGGGGATAAAGTAGTGAGCTTTGAAGAGTTTGCAAATAAGCTTTATAATTGCAAATTAGATACATACATCAAAAAAACAATTAGAAAACATGTAAGTTTGCTTAATCAAAAGGTGTTTAAATATATAAAAATTAAGAACATAAGAGGAATAGGATATGTTCTGGAAGGAGATATAAATAATGAGTGTTAATATAGGAGCAGAAAAGAGTAAGCTAACGATATATAAAGATGAACAGGGTAGATATAAAATCTACATTAAGGGAAGAGAATTACAAGAAGACGGAACAGAAAAAGATATATTTATGTCTAAAACAATTCAATTCAAAAAAGATGTATTATTAAAAAACCGAACAGTAATAGAAGTACTAAATGGTTGGAATAGTTGTTATAGAATTAAAACAAATGAATTAAATGAAAAAGGAAAAGAGAAATATAAATATTATGATAAATATTTTATAAATGAGTTTAAAATATTACAAGAAGGAGAAGACGGATATTGTAAGCCTAAGAGAGAAAAACAGAAAGACGATTTTTCATTCGAATACAATGGAGATGACTTACCATTCTAGGAGGAAAGTATGAATTTTAGAAAAACAATAAGAAGAGGAATAAAGACATTTAAAGACAAAGAAATGTTCTTATATGGTCGCATAAGTGAGAGACATAGAGCAGTAGCATATTGTATATTACATAAGTGTTATTTGGAATCTAAAGATATAATGGAAAAAGGATGCAACAAGAAGAAATGTAAATATAAAGAAGAGGTGAAATAAAAAGGCGGAAGAAAAATAGTAGAGAAGAAAGTAGAAAAACAACAACAAGAGAAAAAAGAACAGCTTGTGCGTGCAGGGGAAAATCAAATATTAGAAGAATTTAAAAACAATTTGCCGGAATATATGGAAAAACGATTACAAGCGTTAACACAGGAAATAAGTTTAAAAAAAGATGTGGGAGGATTAAGCAGTATTGAAATAAATGAATTATTAAGACCACATAATTTGATAGGAAAACAACCCAAATATACCGCCGAGCAAATGCAAATAGTGTTTGATTATTATAGAGAAGCATTAGTAAAAGTAAATCAAAAATTTAAATACCCACCAAGTAAAGAGAACTTTTGTGCTTTTGCTGGGATATCAACTGCGACATATAATCAATATTTGATTTCTCCAGATGAAGCAAAACAAGAAGTAATGCTGATGATAGATGACTATATAAGAGAAAATATGCTAACATCAGCACAATTAAAAGAAGTTGATAATATAACAACAATGTTTAGAGGAAAGACAGCACACGGTCTAGTTGAGGCAAGTGCGCCAATAGTAATAGAACATAAAAGTGAAACAGACATAACAAAAATAAACTCAATGATAGAAGCTATAAAGGCTGGAAAAAGTTTAAAGAGTATAGAATTAAATAAAAAAGATTATAAGGTAGAAGGAGAGTAAATATGTTAAAAGAATACCATAAAATAGAAACTCTTTTTGAAAGAGATGAAAAAACAAAAAAGTTAGTTGAAGGAAAATACAGATGGAAAAAGATTTAGACTGGAAAAAGATTTCATATCAGAAAATTTTGACAAGGCACTGGAAAAAGATTTTAGGCTGAGTTTTTTTGAAGGTGCCTGCAAAAGATTTTGACTTAAATATTATTGCCAAAATAGCAATAACACAGGAGTGAAAGGCGAAATATTTTACAAGATTTTACAAACATAAAGAAACGAAGTAAATCAACGAAAATATTGAAAAATCAAAGAAAAACGAGCCACGAGAATTGATTCTAAGCGGTTTATTTTTGCAATTAATATAAGTACTTGTTGAAGATGTAAAAAGGCTTAAAATGCCAATAAATAGAAATAACAAGAAACGCAAAAAAAAGAAGCGTTTTAGCTTCTTTTTTTTAATACAATTAACATAAATAACCATTTTTGAAATTTTCAGAGAGACAATTGCCAAGTCCTTCAAAAAAATTTTTGATTTCAATTTCAACAATTTTAATAATTTCGGCACAATCTCTGCTTTTAATTTCAACATTTTTATTATATTTTCCATAAAAATTTTTAAATTCTAAAACCAGCATATCAACGTCTTGATTTAAAGCGTCTTTTTGCCACCTGTTCAAACAGCAATATTCATTTATGCGTAATGTTTGATTTTCACTTTTTAATAAACTTTCAATTTCCTTTTTCATCTTTAATCATCCTTTCTAATTTTTATATATTTATATTACTAATTCATTGCACAACCTAATATCACTAAAAATACTATAATCGCTAATATTATGCCAGCAAACAAAGCGAATTTTATTAAAACCCAAATAAGGAAAACGGCGAAAACAAAGCCAAGTAAAACTTTTAAAGCTGTTGATTTATTTATTTCTTCTTGTTTTTTTGCTTCTTCCTTAATTTGTTGCAATTCAATATATTTTAAATTATTTTTCCATTTGTTACAAACTTCGTTTAATGTTTTATCATATATTTTATCAATATAATCTTGTTGTATAACAGTTGTGCCAAATGTTTTCGTATATTCTTTTCTAGTTTCTATATTATAAAATTGCGCTAACAATACATTTAATTCCATTTCATTTCTAGGATTTGTTCTTTCAAACACTCTATCAAACGAATTTTTTAAATCGTGATAACAGGCTATTAACAAATCTTTTTCATATTGTTTTTGCTCTTTTTCTTGCTCTTTTTTTCTTTCGATTTTTTCAATCTTTTTTAATTCTTCTTGTTCCTCACGTCCTTTATTTTTTTGTTTATTTTCCATAATATACAACCTTTCTGATTTTTTTAATTATACCCCTAATTTTCTAATTTTCTATATTCATTTATTATATTGTCAATCTCTTCTGTACTTAGTGTTGCCCCTGATATATCATTTAAAAACAAATTTGCCTCATATTCGTCAAACTCTTTATCATTTCCCTCAAAATAATAAATTAATTCTTCCACATAATCCATAATTTTTTTACCTCCTAGATATTTAAATATTTTTTATATTTGCAGTCGTTCTAATTGCTTAAATTTTCATTTTCTTTTTTTGAAATCTATTTATTATTATAAACCAGATCCTTACGTTCCTATTATATCAACTAACTATGCAATGTTGCAAGTAAAATTTACTTTTTTATATTCTGCGTTTTTTTCGTTCTTTTTCTGATATTCCTTTATTTTTTTTTCTAAATCTTCCAAAATATAATCTATTTGTACATCTGTTAATTTATTGTTTTTTGCTTGCGTAAATATAAAAGTATTCATGCTTCTGCGACCTGATAATTTGTATTTTAAAAAGGCTAATCTTATAATCTCTAATATATCCATTTTAAATCGTGCTCCTTTCTTAGTATTGACAAGTAAGAAATTTTATTGTATTATTTGTTTAGGCTATGTGGTTTAGTCGTTTTTTATAATATTTACGTAAGTAAAAATATAAAAATACACTAAGCCTATTATTTTTAATATTATTGATATTTCAAAGTTCTTAATTTCTCCGATCAGTAATAAGATTGATGTAATGTATAACGTTGCTAATATATAACTTTTAAAATTTAATATATAGTTTTTCTTCATATTTTTTATCCCTTTCTTTTGTGATTTTTCTTACTTGTCAAAATTGATAACTATTTTATTAAGATATTTTCTATATGTTCAATCAAGTTTTCTAACTCTTCGTTATTGTCTGAAAAATCCCAATCAAGCAAATTGTCGTTCTGTTCTTCTGTTAATTCTTGTATTTTTAATTCTTTTTCAATATAGTCATACATAAAAAATTGTAAACTTTCTTCTAAATTTTCATACAAATTACGTTCATTAAATAGGTAAATCCCTTGTTGAAATATACGCATAAGGTCAATGTTCCCGGTGCTATCTGTTGGTGTTCCAAATTCTCGCAAAGCTTCTTCAATTTCGCCTTGGTATTCTTTTGCCATTTCCCAAATATCTCCATTATATATTGGAACGTTGTTGTCTGCTATTTCTGTTATTATGTCGCAAATATAGCCATTGTCATAATCTCTAAAATATTCTCCGAAATCTCCACAATATAATTCTTTTTTCAAATCTTCTATTTTTAATTTGTCCATTATAAAAACCACCTTTCTATTTTTTCTCAAAAGGTGGTTGATTTTTTCTATATTCTATGCTATATTAAATATAGAAACCACTTTTGAGAGATTAAATTCTTTTAAAAAAGTTGTTTTGGGCTTGTATATAGTGTCTGTCTGCAAACATTCCACTGTATACAAGTATTTTTTTATTAACACCAAAGCAAAGTTAAATCATTTTCAACAAGACATTTACTATATGATGTAGTGAATCTTTTATCTTGATTTGTCTTTTCTAAATATTCATATGTTTCTTTTGCTTCTTCTTCTGTTGTGTAAAGATAATGTTCTACTGATACATCTTTGTAATCTACTGAAACAATATAAATTTCTTTTCCTTTATATTTCTCTAAATCTTCGTTTAAAATTTTCATTTTTTTAATTCTCCTTTCCCTTAACTTGATTATATTATACCACAGTATATATATACTGTCAATACTTTTTACAAATATTTTTAATTTTTTTTCAAATATTTTTCCATTTGTTCTTTTAACCATTCCGTAAAATTTAATTTGTTGTTTTTTAGTTTCTCATCAAATGGATTTGCAACAAATAAAGGAATATAAGCATTATATACTTTGTGTGTTTTTAATCTATTTTTTCTTTTTTCTGCTGGTGTTAACGGCATATTATAACCCCCTTTTAATTAGTATATGTATATTATAACAGTATATACACACTATGTCAATACTTATTTAATATTTTATAAATAAAAATAAAGCTATATTATAATAGCTTTATAAGTCTTTAATTTTTTTTATATATTCATTAATTTTGATGTCGCTTGTTCCTTCGTGACTGTTCCAGCTTAAATATTTTGAAGTTATCTCCCAATCAATTGTAGTTAATGTTGAACTTAACAAATTCAATCTGGTTGATTTTGATAAGCTACTTTCTTTATTTGCTAATAGTCTCGCATCGTCTGAAAGTTGCTCCAACTCATTAATAAGTTTTTCTGTGGTTATTTCATCCTTCTTATATTTTTGAAGTAATGAAATTGCTTTATTTTTGCTCTTTACTACGTTGTTATTATTATATATTAATATTATGCCACATACAATCAATATAATTATAATTGATATAATACCATATAACTTTATTTTTTTATTTACTAATTTTGCTTTTTCTGTTTTCGCTCCGCAATTAATACATACTTTTGCGGTGTCTGATATGTCTTTCCCGCATTCTTTACATTTTATCAATGCCATATTATACACTTCCTTATTATATTATTTATATTATTGTATATTAGAATCATACATATTACAACTATTTTATTCCGACATTATTCGACAATAGGGCGTACATACTATTACAAAATCAATTTATTATATTTTAAAATGATCTTGTAGTATTTTACAAAGTATATATATTGTATTAGTTTTGTGTAAGGTTATGTTACCTTACATTTGGTATATATTTAAGATAAAATATGGCATATAATTTGTTGAATATTTAATTAAAACGTTGCAATGCAGTATTTGCAAGTGTTTGAAGGGATAACGTAAACACTAAAACATTACGCCAAATATTAATTTTGTGCAATGTTGTATACCCTACCCCTATTTTTAGAGGCATAGAGGGGGTTAAGTTACCTCTTCAAAAATTCCCAAGTCGCAAAATAGAGTGAAACGTTTGCGAAAATATAACTATAAATATTGAAAATAGTACAAATAATTAATATAATCTAATTAAAGTAAATAATCTAGCTAGGTTATTGAGTAAGTGGCGAGTCTGCTTGCTTGATAACCATTTTTTATACCTAAATAATTGAATTATAGAAATAAAAGGACTGAAACTTAAAAAAGTGAGTTCAATACTTAGGGAGAGTAAAGGGATATAGAATTAGTACATATATCAAAAATGATATATGAAATGGGGTTATATATATCAAATTTGATATATGTTAGGGGAGATTTTATCAGGAACTATGTAGAACTTAATGAAGGAGATAGAATTTTAAGAAAAAAGTCAATAGATTATTTGAAAAATACCGATGAATTACAAAAAACGGAGATGTATGTAAAATTTTTTCTAAAATCAGCAAGTGTGTTAGCAAGAGAGAAACTATCTTCAGCAGAAATGTCAGTATGTTTAGAAATGTTGCAGTATATCAGATATGATACTGGATATTTAGCTTTTGATAATGGTATTAAATTGACTTTAGATGATATAAAAAGAAAATGCGACTTTGTTTCTGACATAAGTGTTGCAAGAGCAGTAGAGGAATTAGTAAGTAAAAAGATATTTGCAAAAGTAAAAACAGGCAAAGAAAACAATTATTTAGTGAATCCATACATTTTTATGCGAGGCGTTAGGGTAAACAGAACCTTGTCAAAGACATTTGAGTATAGTAGATGGGCTAGACTTTATAGTTAAAGGAGGAGTTTGGGATTTTTAAGAAAATAGGAAATTTAATTGGTACAGCAACAGGAGGAACATTAGTAGTATTGTTTATAATACTTATCATTATATTAGGTTTGGCATTGTCAGGATTAGTATTCTGGGGCATAGGAGAATTAATAGTATGGGCATTTAAAATAGGCTTTGTATGGACATACTGGCACGGATTATGCACAGCAATAGTGGTAAATGTATTAAGTAGTATATTTGGAGGTAAAAACAATGAATGATAGAGCAAAATTTATAGAAGTAAGTAAAGAACAGCAAGACAGAATAGATTTAATTAGAAGTTCATTTTCTAATATGTATGATGTGATAGACCATAATTGCAAACCTAGTAGAGAAACATCACTTGTACTAACAAAATTAGAAGAAGCTCAGTTTTGGGCTATTAAAGGAATAACAAGGGAGGAAAATTAAGTGGAAGAAAATAAAAGAAACAATATACTAGACAATTTAGATGAAAACGAAAAAAGACTTTACGAAATATTAGGAGTATTAGGAGAGGTTAAAGCAAGAATCAATGGAAGTATTCCTTTAGTACAAAGAGCAAAAGAATGTGAAATTTCTCCAGAGCAGAATACGATACAAGGCAAAGTTGGAAAACAAGCAGGAGTAATTATAGACATTTTAGAAGAGGTAAGAGAAATATATAAATATGTTTAGTTTTCAACAACTACTAACTATTTTTATAGTTAAAGGGTTGTGAAATAAATTACCTATCTACCAATGAGTAGAAAAGGTTTCTGGGAAGTGTACTAAGTAGAACTAGTGCAGTCCCTGTATATGCTTTTTTAGTTTAGTAAGTAGAACAACGGATTTTAAATCTGGAAACGTATGTGCAATTCATACAGAAAGTTTCATTAAACATATTATTACCCAAGTGCTAAACTGTAATATCATACAGCTTGGAATTGTTCGATAAGTAGTCAGACATACGAATACGTTTGTAAGGTTGCTTTCTATGTATAGAGATATATGTAGAGGAGAGGTAAAACTCAATAATGGACAATGTGCAGGGTTTATCGCTTAATAAAACACTAGAGTTGTCGTAGCCACAATAGACGGACTAGTAGTCAATAAGCCTATACCTCATATCTAGCAAATATGAAGCAATGTAGGTAATGCTAAACAAGGCTATTTCTCGTGATGTTCTTGAAAGAGAACTATAAGACATAACTAGGTTAAAGTAGCCCAATACGAGACAATTTACAGAACAATAGGTATTAGATTGGTTAATACATATAAAATTATCTGAATGATGGGTAAAATTTACGAGAAATCAATCTCGTACGAGCTAGAACGGGGCAAGAAGTATAGAGGTCGCAACTTTATGCTCAGACTTGCTTTCTCGGTGGTCGAATAATTAAGAAGATAAAACTACTGTAAGGGGAAACTCTAATAATATGTTTGTATATCGCGGGGTAGTGTAATGGTAGCACAACGGTCTCCTTAGCCGTAAATGGAGTTTCGATTACTCCCTCCGCAACCATTAGATATATTGAACAAGGTAATTACCTGTTTAATTTGAGAGTTGATGTATCAGTCCTCAACCATATTGGCGATAGTGTAAAAGTAGCACAATATAGGAGTAAACTTTAGTAGGGTATACACGAGAAAGAAGAAACTTATAGGAATAAGGGGTGCAATTCCCCTTCGCCGATGTCAAATGGCAACCTAATTCAAAAAGTTTGGAGCATTCCTGCTAAGAATTGCGTACCTAATAAGGTATATGGTGCAAGTTCATAGGTTGTCGCCAGGTCCTAGGTAGCTCCTAGATATGCGGAGTAAAAAGTAGGGAAACCTCCGTTGAAAATAAAATTAAAATCCCTTACATGGCAGAGTAATTCAAACGGCTTTGAACACTGTCCTGAAAACAGTTGGAGCAGTAAAATGCTTGGGGCTCGACACCTCACTCTGTCGCCAGGAGTAAATAGTGTGCAGTCGGCTATTAAAAATATGTTGAACTAGTGTAACGTATCAGGGTTGCTGAGGCAGTCGTAGTTGATTGCATAGTGTTTATTAAACTAAAAGTCTTTTTGGGAGGTTTAAATTGCACATAGGTACATACCTTAAATTAGTATTAACTAAGAAGAATATGACACAACAAGCCTTAGTAGACAGACTAAACGAATTAGGATTAACAAACAATAACGAAATTGTTAGAAAACATACCATATCAGACATAGTAAATGGAAGACTTACAATATCTCCATTTATGGCAAGAAGGCTAGAAATAGCTTTAGATATGCCGAAATATAGCATTGTAAATTTAATAGGCTTGCCAAAAACGGAAATAGGAATGAAAAAGTTGGAGGAAATAGAAGGCAAGATTACGAAAAAACCATACAAGAAATAATAAAACTTCTAAAAACAAACAAAAAAATAGATGAATATTCTTACTATACAATGTGTGAGAGCTTGTATCAGTTGTTATTACAATACTTTGATAGTGGAATTAATAGTCCAGATAGAAAAGATATAGAGCTAAATGCTTGTAAATATGCGATTATATTCTTATTACCAGCAACAGAAAATAAAATTATAAATAGTAGTTTAGAGTTTCAATCACAATATTATAGTTTATATGAAAAAACACTTGCATTTGCAGGCAGAAGGTCGTTAGAACACTTTTTTGATTATACGGAGATGAATAATTCAAAGAAGGTTTTAGCGGGCAGAAGAGGCATTTTAAAGCCTTTTTTGTTCTACTTAAATAAGATTACATTTTCAGAAAAATTAAAGTATATAATAGCTTCTTACCCCCCTAGTGCTGGTAAATCAGTTACATTAACATATTGGACAGCTTGGCTATATGGAATAAGCAGAAACTATTCCGTGATAAGAATGTCTTATTCAGATGACTTAGTAGCAGGATTTAGTAGAAACGTAAGAGAGATTATAACAGACAAGCGATTCAGAGATGTATTTCCAGAGTATAGACAGTATGGAGATAATCCATTTGCCACAAAAGAGGTATATAACTGGAAGTTAAAAGACAGTACGGTACCAGCCTCACATATAGCAGTATCAAGAGATGGGCAGGTTACAGGTAAAAGAGCCAACAAGGCAATGATATTTGACGATATGACCAAAGGTGCAGAAGAGGCAACAGACAGTACAATACATCAAGGGCTATATAATAAATGGACAGGAAACTGGATTAATAGACGTGACGGAGATAGTACAAAGTTTATATTTGCAGGTACAATGTGGTCTCCGGAAGATATTTTAAATAGAATTATACAAGATAGAGAAGCAATATCAGAACTAGTTCCAAGCGATAAGTTTAAATATGTATGGGAAAGCAAAGATGGAACAACAGTAGTAATAAGAGTACCATTACTAGACGAAAATGATGAAACAACTTGTAAGGCTGTAATGACAACAGAAGAAGCAAGACAGTTGAGGGATGTAACAGATGAGTTCCAATGGGCTTGTGTGTATCAACAAGACCCGATACCAGCAGAAGGACTTGATTTTGCAGATGATTTATTAAATCATTTTGATGATTTGCCAGTAAATGAAGATGGAACACCGGCATATAGCAATTATTCATTAGCAGTATTAGATACAACTAGGCGTGGTAAAGATAATGTTTCAATGCCGATATGTAAAACAGATGGAAGAATTTATTTTATGATAGATGTTATCTTTAAGAAAAAAGCAATGACCGAATTATACGAAGAAATTGTTGCGAAAATAGAAGAACATCATATTACTTGGCTAGTAATAGAAAACAATACAGATACTTCTTTAAAAGTGCTATTAGATAAAATGCTAGAAGATAGAGGAATATATTATTGCACTATAACAGAAAAGTACAGTACAGTAAAAAAAGAAAAAAGAATAAAAGATAATCAAGGAACCTTAAGAAAATTAATGTATTTCAAACCTAAGACAAAATACAAACCAAATAGTGACTATGGACGTTTTATGAAGAATTTAACGACGTATAGTTTTGACTATCCTAATAAAAATGATGATGCTCCAGATAGTGGAACATTGTTCGTAACAGAAATTATATTAGAGAGGGGGAAACCTAACAAACCAAAAGCAATAAATAGGAGTTTGCTAGGGATTTAATATGAAATCAAATAAAGTAAAGATAGGTTATAAAGAATATGAAATAATAAAAAAACAACAAGTAATTGAACTTCCGAGTGAGTGCTATGGAAAAATTGATTATGACGAAGAAATAATCGAAATTTCTAATAAATTTAGCCAGATGCAACAAAATCAAACATTCTTACATGAATTAATACATGGAATACTTGAAAAACTTGATTTGCACGATTTAAGACAAGATGAAAGAACTGTTAATCAATTGGCAATAGCATTATATGAAGTTATATTAGACAATCCACACATATTTACTATGAAAGATATATAGGAGGTATAAGGAATATTTGTAGTAATTGTATGTATCAGTATAAATGTATAGAATTTAGATACAGCAACATAATTTTAAAACATATGCAAGAAGTCACTCGAGTTAAGAACAAAGATGGTAATATCATAATATATGTTCAGAAATGTAAAAAGTATACGAAAAAGGAGTGGAAAACGCGAAAAGAATGCGAAAAAGCTTGACAAAATACGTATAAATAGTAAGGTTGAAAGTAGGAGAACTATTTTGATAGTGGGATAAAGATACATAAATTAATATATGGAGGGATTAAGTATCTAAACTAATTCATCTCCATTTTAGGAATGGGTTGTATTTCGAGAGCAATCCGTTTACAACCTAATTCTGTTTATGGAGGAGATAAAAGGAACTCAGAGGTAGAAAATGTTGAACAAGAAATAATGTCAGAACCAATTGAAAGTACTGAAGTAGAAAATACACCAAAAACAGTACAATATTTTGGCAGAAGAAAACTATTATCTTCATACACCAAGAAAGAAATAAATGAAAAAACATTGGCTCAAATTCTACCAGAAGTTTTAAAAGAACATGAAATTAATGCAGGCGAAATTGATTATTTATACAATTATTACAAAGGAAAACAACCAATTCTGGACAAAAAGAAAATAGTAAGACCAGAGATAAACAATATTACATTAGAAAACCATGCTTTTGAGATAGTAGAGTTTAAAAAATCTTATGTGTATGGAGAACCAGTCAAATATGTTCAAAAAGGCGAAAAAGAAGGAGAAACATTAAACCCAGAAATATCTTTACTTAACAGATTCATGGAAAGTGAAGATAAAGCAAGTCTAGACAAAGAACTTGCCGAGTGGCAGTACATTTGTGGTACTGCTTACAGGTGGGTTGAAGCGGATAGAAGAGGTGAGGAAGATGATGCACCATTTGAATTGTCAGTTCCAGACCCAAGAAGAACATTTGTAGTGTATTCAAATGACATAAAAGGAGACCCCTTATTTTCAGGGTATATAAGCTATTTTGTGGACCATATAATGACTGATGATAAAATACCATTAGTTGTTAAATATAGAGTAGTAACAATATATACAGATGCAGATAAATATATATTTAAAGAGGATAATGGAGAATACAAAATAATGCCTCAAAGCATTCCAATTAGTGAAGGAATGGTCAACGCATACCCTTTAGAAATAAAAGGGCAAAGAATTATAGAATATCCATTAAACAATTCAAGGCTGGGCTTAATAGAACTTGTAATGTCGGACTTAGAAGCAATAAACAAAATCAAATCTGCAGACTTAGATGGGATAGACCAATTTATTCAAAGTTTATTAGTATTTGTGAACCAAGAAATAGATTTAGCAACATTTAAGAAATTAGTTGCAAATGGAGCCATACAAGTTGCTTCATCTGACCCAGGGAAGCCAGCAGATGTAAAGTTATTAACAAATCAGTTAACACATACAGAAACAAAAGTAGTATCGGATGATAGATATGAAAGCTTATTGTCAATTGTAGGTATTCCAAGGCTTAACCACAAAGCAAGCGGAGGAGATACAGGACAAGCTAGACTTTTAGGAGAAGGCTGGACAATGGCAGATGAAAGAGCAAGGCAAGATGAACTTTCATTTAAAAAGTCAGAGAGAAAGTTTTTAAAATTAATCTTAAATATTTGCAAGTACAAGACCAAAGACAAAGATGAGCAAATTAAAACATTAAGATTGTGTGATATAGATATTAAATTTACAAGAAATAAATCAGACAACTTGTTGGTCAAAACACAAGGATTAATGAATATGATGTCAGCACAAGTGCCACCAGAAGTAGCATTTGTAACTTGTGACTTGTTTTCAGATCCTAATGATGTTTACCAAAAAGGAAAAGATTATTTTGGCAAGGACTTTTGGAAAAAAGATTCCAAGTCAACAGAAACCTTAGTTAGTGGGGGTATCACTAACCACACCAATACAAGCACTCACTTGGCAAAAAATGAGGTAGGTGGAGAGAAAGGAAAAGAAGATGGAGAAAGAGGAATTAGTTAAACTATTATCTAATGCTGAATTAGATGATAATGCGAAAGTAGAAGCTATTCAAAAAATGGTTGATACTTCGTATGTACCAGCAACTGTAGTTGCAAATGAAAGAAGAGCTAATAAGGAAGCAATTGCTAATAAAGATAAGGCTATTGCAGATATAACAGCAGAATATGACGAATTTAAAAAGTCAAAAATGACAGAAGAAGAAAAGAAAACATTAGAAGCTAAAGAAAAGGAAAAAGCATATAATGAAGCACTAAAAAAATTAAGTACAGCAACAGCAAAAACAGTATTTGCTAGTGCTGGATTAAAAGAAGAAGATTATTCAGACTTTATTGAGGACATAGTTGGAACAGATGAAGAAAAAACAAGAACACTAGCTGAAAAAATATGTCAAACAATAACAAAACAAAAAAGTGATGTAGCAACAAAAATGAAAGATAGTATTATAAACGGAACTACACCACCACCAGCAGGAAATGCTGATTTTAGTACAACAAGCAAAAAAGACCAATATATGCAATTATTGGAAGAAGCTACAAAGAAAAATGATATAAACAATATGGTTTATTATCAAAGACTTGTAGAAGAAGAAATAAAAAAAGAAAATTAAAAAGGAGAGATTTAAAGGGCAGATAATTACGCAATGAGTTTTTCGACACCTAACTATTCAGGTGCACTATTTAACAAAGGAAATGAGAGAACACCATTCTTATCAATGATAGCTGGAAAAACAGCTTACACAAATTCAGTTGAGTTCGTATTAGGACAAGACTACACATCAGAAGAGGGAGATATACCAAATATAAGTGAAAAAGGTTCTTTAACAGCACCAGATGCTACATCAATTACGAGAAGTCAAAATACAAACGTAACACAAATATTCCAAGAATCAATAGGAATATCTTATGCAAAAATGTCTAATATGGGTACTTTATCAGGAGCAAACATAGCAGGACAACAAGCGAATCCAAAAACTGAATTAGACTTCCAAACAGCAAATAAATTAAAGAAAATCGCAAGAAGTCTTGAAAAAACTTGTATTCAAGGAACATATAATAAAGCTAATGCAGATGATAAAGTAAACAAAACAAGAGGTATGGTTGCAGCCATTACAACAAACGTAGTAGCTGCTGCAGGAAAACCACTAGACATTTGGCTAGTAAATGATTTAATGCAAAAAATTTACGATAATAACGGAGATATAACAAGATTAACTTTACTGGTTGATGGAGTATCTTTAAATCAAGTAAATGCAAGTGCTGTAGAAAATGGATTAACAGTAGCACCAGCTACAAGAAATGAAAATGGAATCCAAGTTACAAAATTAATTATGCCTCTAGGAGAAGTAGACTTAATGTTAGGTCAATTCTTACCAGCAGGAACAGTATTACTTGTAAACTTTGATGTAATTAGATCTATTGAACAACCAGTGCCAGGTAAAGGTAATTTCTTTAGAGAATTACTTGCTAAAACAGGTGCAGGAGAGAAATATCAAATCTTTGGACAATTCGGTTTAGATTATGCTAACGAATTATATCATGGAAAAATTACTGGATTAGCAACAACATTCACAAAGCCACAAGGTAGAAAAGTTGTTGTAGTTAATAATGGAAGTATAAGTGCGTAAGAGGTAGGATATGAAAAAAGTAGTGTTATGTCAGCATTTTTTTAATAAAATAGGTGGAATTGAAACGTTTATTATAAACTTTTGCAAAACGTTTTATAAAGAGTACGATATAACGCTACTTTGCCGAAATATAGACATTGATAATGCTTTGAGATTAAGCCAGTATGCAGACATTATATGCGAACCTACAGATATAGAATGTGATACATTAATAATTACAAGTGTTTTAATAGATAATCCAATGATAGAAAAAGTAAAGTATAAAAAAATATATCAAATGGTTCATTCAGATTGGTCTCAAATGAAAAAATTCTGGGACTGGGAAATGAAAAAATATTCTCCAGATACACAATTCATAGCTGTAAGTGAAAGTGCAAGAGATTCACTAGAAAAAGAATACGGTTACGACAGTATAATAATTCCTAATATTCTTATAAAGCCTTACGTAAGTACTCAAAAAACCTTGAAATTATTAAGCTTATGTAGACTAACAAGAGAAAAAGGCTTTGAAAGAATGAAACAACTATGCGATTTATTAGAAAGGTCAAATATCCCATATATATGGAAAGTATATGGTACAAATGTTTACAATGAACAATCATACAAAAATATGATTATTCAAAAGCCAGTAACAGAAAATATTGGAGAAATCATCAAAGAATGTGACTATGTTGTTCAATTAAGCGATACAGAAAGCTTTTGTTACACAATGTATGAAAGTTTATTGTTAGGAGTTCCAGTATTAGTAACACCTTTTCCTAATGCAAAGCAAGAAATAAAAGATGGAGAAAATGGTTATATACTTCCATTTGATATGAATATTAGTAAAGATAAAATAAAGCAAATTTATAAAAATATACCCCAAAACGTTAAATATAAACAAGAAGGTGTAAAAGAACAATGGCAAGAGTTATTGAAGTAGAAGTTATAAATCCATATTTTGATATAAAACTTAATAAAGATATGAATGTAGGAGATAGAATCAAAATATCTTCTGACAGATTAAGAGAATTAGAAGAAGCGGGTAAGAAAAATAAGATTCAATTGGTAAAGGTTGTGAAAATAGTGAAAAAGGAGGGCTAAATTAGGATTTCGGAACAAGAACAAATAAAAGAAATGCGTTTAGAAATATTCGAAGATAAAGATGATGATAGAAAAGACGATATATTTAAATTGAAGCTAAAACAAGCAAAGCAAAGATATTTAAATTTAGTTTACCCTTTTGATAAAAAAATAACAGACTTACCAAATGATAGAGCCAGAGAATGGCAAACAAAATGTGCCATAGAATTATATAAATTAGCAGGAAATGAGAATCTAACTAGTTGGTCAGAAAATGGAGTTTCTGAAAGCTATGCAAGAGCCGGACTTTCACAAGACTTATTGAACGAATTGCCTCCAGCAAAGGCAGGTGTTCCTAGTTGAGTAGAAGAGATTGTCAGAAAAAGGATTTATATGTTGCAAAGCTATTAAAAGAAACATTAGATGATTATGGAAACAATATCAATGAATATGATAAGCCTAAATATTATGGAAAGTTCAATATACAGCCATTAAGCGGAGAAAGTGATGTTGCAGAATATGGGAGTAAAACTTCTAAAATGCAAAGAGTATTTGTTGATTATGACAAATATTTAGGGGAATTTAAAGAAGGTGATGTTGCATATTTAGACAGAACAACACCTACTAATGAGAGCGTTTATGGTGACAAGGCTAATTATAGAATAAGCTCCGTAAGAGAGCAAAATAGAAAAATAGCAATATATTTTGAAAAAATAGAGTGATATAAAGGGGCAAACAAGTTAATGAAGTAAAATTATCTTTATCGGATTTAGATAAAATGATACAAAGATATGAAACTAAAAAGAAGAATATGCCAAAAGTGGCTTTAAGAATTGTAGATAGACTAGCAGATATAATGATGGAAGACGTTTACCCAGATACAGAAAAAATACCAGCAATAACAAAAGGTAAAACAGCGGTAGCAGGAATTAGAAATACTGAAGAGAAATGGACATATCATGAATATGGGACGGGTATAATAGGTTCTCAAATACCACACACAGCAGAAGCTTTAGCAAAAGCAGGGTGGAAATATGACGTGAATGGACATGGAGAAAAAGGTTGGTGGTACCCAACTACTGAAAATGACCCTAATCCATATAAATGGACAGATGAGAGTGGAACATTAAGGGCTTGGACAAAAGGTTTACCAGCAGAAAGAGCTTTCTATGAAGCATTAGAAAGAGCAAGAGAAATGTTCCCACAAATAGCAGAGGAAGAACTACTAAGAGAAACAAGGAGTTGATTTAAAGGGCAAGACCAGATGTATATGATGAAATGTATCAGTATTCAAAAGAATATATACAAGGCAAGTCTAAGTTTAGTCCAGAAGTATTAAAATCAGCACCTCAAGAAATAAACAAATTCCCGTTAGTAGTAATACCAGAATGTAAATTAATAATTAAAGATGAAACATTAGCACATAAAGAAAAAGAATATCGTTTGATATTCGATATAGAAGTTTATTCGACAGATAAAACTGTTGGAAATAAAAAGGTTGCAAGGCAAAGCATTATAGCTGAGCTAGAAAAATTAATATATGATGTTTTCGAGGGGCACTATCTAATGAAAGTGGCAGAACCTAAACCAACACCAAATATTGACAGAAACGTAGACAGGCTATATATGAGAGTAGAGGCAACAATTAATGAAAAGAAAATTATTTTTAGGAGGTAATTTAAAGGGCAGATGAAAATGTAAAAGCAATAGCAGACATTGGAACAATGTTATATGGAAAAAAGAAAGGTGCAAACTCATTTACAGAGTTAGTAGAAATTAAAGATGTACCAGATACTGGTTCAGACCCAGAACAAATTGAAGTAACAACATTAAAAGACAAAAACAAAAGTTATATAGGTGGTAGAGGAGACAATCCAGCACAAAGCTTCTTATATAACTATACAGAAGAAAATTTCCATAATAAAGTAATGCCTTATTGTAACGGAGAAACACATGATTTCTTAGTAAAATTCCCAGATGGAACAGGTTATACAATAAAAGGTAATGCAAGAACAAGAATAAATGCAGTATCACAAAATGCACCAATAGAAGCAACATTAACAATAACACCAGAAGCAATAGATTATAAAACATCAAAACAAGTTACAGCATTGTTACCAACAGTAAGTGCATAACTAAAAGGTTTAAATGGAGGTAAATTAGTATGAGTAAATTTATGAAATTAGTAGTTAAAGAAAAAGAATATTTAATAGGTTTTTCTAGCAGAGCTTCTGTTTTAAAAGCAGAAAAGGAAGGCTTTATCAAAGCATTAAATTCAATGGATGAGGCACCAGTAGAAGGAACAGCAAAATTATTACATTTTGGTATGTTGGAAAAACAACCTAAAAATACAGTAGCAGAATGTAATCAAATATTAAATGATTATATAGAAGAAAACATGAGTGAAGAAGAAGGCGTAGATATTGGACAAATATCAAGTTTCATTATGGAACAATATTCGACTTTTTCAGGAGCCCCAGCTGGAAAGAAGAAAATCAAGGAAATAGAAATAGTAGAAATTTAGAAACAGATGGGGAGAAAGTAAAAACGCTTCAAGAACTGTTTTATAAATATTTAATACCATTAGCAATACAAGTTCGGTATGCCCTTGCAAGAATTTTGGAACGATGAACCAGACTTGCTTTGGACATACCGAAATTTATATATAAGAAAAACAGAAGAAGAAGCAAAATTACAAAAAGAAATGATGAATACAAGTGCTTGGCTACAAGGCTATTACACCTATATAGCGGTAACATCAGCTTTTAGTAAAAGCGAAAATTACCCTAACAAACCGATTGAACTTGAAGACAAGCCATTAAATAAATTAGAAAAGAGCAAAGAAGTTGAAAACAAAATAAAACAACAACTTTTAAATGCAAAAATAATGCTAGAGCAAAGGAGTGCTAAAAAGGGCTGATTATAATGTAGATACATTAGAAGACAGAGTAACTTTGGATTACCAAAGTGTAATAACAGGGATTGATCAAATAAAAAATTCTGTCAAGGGACTTAAATCACAATTAGACAAAATTGGTAAGAACACAGGCATTCCAAAATTAAACAGCCAAATAAAAAAATCTTCTTTTGGTAACACAGTCAAAGGTATTGCAGGATTGGGCACGGCAGTTGTAACTGGTAGAAAGATGATTAAAACTTTACAAGGAATGACAGATGAGAGTGTAAGTTTTGTAGAAACTGCAAACCTTTTTAGTGTATCTATGGGAAAAGGTTTACAAGGATTAAACCAGTATTATGAAAGAGCAGTAAAATTTCAAAATGAGTTAAAAGAAAAACTAGGTGCAAACATAGAAGAAAGTATGAACTATCAAGCATTATTTAATTCTATGTCAAAATCTATGGGAATAAGTGCAAAATATGCATATATTCTGTCAGAAAATTTTACTAAGTTAGGTTATGATTTATCATCCTTATATAATATAGATCCAGAAAATGCAATGCAAAAATTAAGAGCGGGCTTAGCTGGACAAACTAAACCATTAAGAGATTTGGGGCTTGACATAACGCAACAATCATTACAACCTATTGCAGATAGTTTAGGAATAGAACGTAGTGTAAAAAATATGTCACAAGCAGAAAAGATGGTATTACGTTATATTGCTGTATTAAAACAAGCACAAATAGCACAAGGCGATTTTGCAAATACCATGGAAAGCCCTGCAAACCAATTAAGAATATTTAATGCACAAGTAACAGCTTTTAAAAGAAATATGGGTAATTTATGGCAGGGATTTTTAGGTGGAATATTACCCTATATTAATGGTGTTATGATGGTAATAAACGAACTCCTAAAAATGGTTGCTAAACTATTTGGTTTCAAAGTTTCGGGCCAAAAAGTAAATTTAAGTGCAAATATAGGAGCAGATGATTTGGCGGATGACCTTGGAACAGCTAGCGGAAAAGCAAAAGAATTAAAAAATCAGTTGATGGGATTCGACGAAATAAATAACATAACATTGCCAAGTAACTCTGGTAGTGGCTCAGGTGGTGTAAGTGGTGGTATAGACCAAAGACTATTAGATGCAATGCAAGAATATGACAACTTAATGGATAAAGTAAAAGGTAAAGCTACAGATATTAGAGATAAAATAATGGAGTGGTTAGGATTTACTAAGAAAATAAACCCATTAACTGGAGAAATTAACTGGGAATATGCTGGAATGAGTAAACAAGCAAAAACTATGTTAGGTATTTTAAAAACAATATGTGCATTATATATTGGAACAAAAACATTGAAATTAATAGGCTGGTTAAATACCTTAAGAAAAGTTTTGTTAGGAACCAAAACGGCAACTACAAGTTTTCAATCAGGATTGGCATTATTAGGCAAAGAAACTAGAACAACTTGGTCTGCATTAAAATTAGGAGTGGAACAGTTTAAACTGTACAGACAAGCTGGTGATAGTGTAACAAAGTCTCTTGATAAAACAACTGGTGCAATGTTATCTCTAATACCTAACACTGTGAAAGTAGCAGGGGGCATAGCTGGATTGGGTGGCTCATGTGTATTAGCGTATAAATCAATGGAAGATTTGAAAAGTGGAAGTATAGGTACTACAGAAGGATTGTTAAAATTAGCAGGGGGAATAGCTGGAGCAACAGCAAGTGGAGCATTAATTGGTTCAGTCTTTGGTCCAGCAGGAACAGTAATTGGAGCTCTTACAGGCTTAGTAGCATCAGGAACCACAGCTTTACAGAGCTATAACAATGTTTCGAAAGACTTGAGAGAAAGAATAGAAGAAAATGGGAAAGCCATAGAGGAAAGTACAAAAACAATAGAGGAGAGAACAAAAGCAACACAAGATACAATTAATAATCAGATGGCAGAACTAGAATATACTGAAAAGTTAACAAAGGAACTAGAAAATTTAACAGATTCAAATGGTAAAGTTAAAACCGGTTATGAGGAAAGAGCAAATTTTATATTAAATCAATTAAATAAAGCCTTTGGAACAGAGTATAAATTAACTGGTAATAGGATATATCAAAATGGGAAACTTATAGAAAGTATAGATGGAATCACAAGCAGTATATATAAAACAATAAATGCCAAAAAAGCAGAAATAATCTTAAATGCAAATGAAGGAAATTATGCAAAAGCTATCCAGGAAAGCACAAAACTATACCAGGCAAAAGAAACAGCAATAAAAGATTGTTCAGATGCGCAATCAAACTTTTCAAAAATATTGGAAGATTATGGACTTACAATGGCTGATTATACTAATAACACATATAAGTATCAAAAAGCATTAGTAAGTTATAAGAATATTTGGACTCAAAGTTTGGCAAATGCAAAAAATACTTACGAAAAAGCTACACGAGAAGTAGATGAAAGTACAAAGAACTGGACTAATTGTTGTAAGACTATAATGGATTTTGAAAACTTAAAAACTGCAACTATATCAGCTAATCAGGAAGAAGTTGATAGAATTTTACAACAAATGACTAAAAGCTATGAAACGGAGTCAGGAACACAGACTCAAACAATAAATCAGCAAATGAAAAAAGAAATAGAAATTGCAAAATATAAGAAAGAACAATTGATAGAAACTCAAGGGGAAATTAATGAGGAAACTGAAAAGTTATTAAATTCTCAAGTTGAAATAGTTGCAAATTCATTAAAGAACCAGACACAAAAAATTGAAAACTTAACACCAGAAGTTGTAGAAGCTTGGAGAGCATTAGGCGAAAATAACTATGAAATATATAGAAAAAAGGTTAGTCAGTTATCACCAGAGGTACAAAAAGAGGTCCAAAAGATGACTGGTGTAATTGTTCAAGAGACAAACAATGCAGTACCGAAGGTTGAAAAAGCTTCAAATAGCATATATGAAGCAATTACTAAAGATTTAAAAGGAAATTTTAAAATTGATTTTGGGGTAAATGTTGACTTTAAGGAATTAAAAAGTAAATTAAAATTAATTAAACTGTCAGTAGAAAAGATGAGTAGAGTTCCAATACTTGGTAGTGCCTTTAAAGGAATTTCAGGAAATATAGATAGCTTAATTAATCAATTAACAGTGAACGGATACGAAAGTGGAGGATTTCCAGTAAGTGGAGAGATGTTCTTAGCAAGAGAAAATGGATTACCAGAAATGGTAGGAAAGATAGGAAATAAAACATCTGTTGCCAACAACGGACAAATTATTGAGGGAATAAAAGCAGGTGTATATGAAGCTGTAATGACTGCAAATGCACAAAACGGTAGCACAAGAGTAAATTTAGATGTCAGGGCAGATGAAGGAATAATAGTAAAAAAAGCTTCAAAAGGATTTACAGAATATGTAGAGCAAACAGGGGAGCTACCTTTCCCTGTGCCAGTATAAAGGAGTGAAATAAAGGAGTAAACGATATGTATCAGACTTTGTAAGCAAAACTTATGTATCAGGAGACTTGATTTCAATAGAAGGCTATAAACCAGACTTTATAGCAGGTTATGAGATAGAAGAATATGACTTAAGTTTAGAAGCGGGAAGAAATGCAAAAGGTACAATGAGATTAAATTACATTGGAACAAAATATAAAGTTATATTAAAAACCACTCCTTTATTCCAAGCACAATTAACAGAATTTTATTCCCACATACCAAGAAGAGCAATAAGCGTTACATTTTTCAATCCTTATACGGGAGAGAGCAAAACAATAAGTGCATATAGAGGAGATAGAAAAGTATCAATGTTATTTGACATAGATTGTGTAGGAAAACTATATGACGCAGTAAGTCAATCATTAATAGAATTGTAGGTGTGAAAAAGGGCAAGTAATGAATTTAAACAGGAATGCAAAGCAGACGTTCAAAATTTAAAATATGCAACAATAAATATAAAAGGAACTGCAACTAATATAACAGAAAATAATGACTTACAAGAATTTGAAATTAACTCCAACTGTTATGTAAACGACAGATTTATTGGAACTGCTGTCGCTAAAAAGGCAACAGTTAAGCTATTAGATGATGGTAACTATTCACTAGAAAATAAAGATATAAATATAAAAACAGGAATAGAAATAAACAATGCAAAAGAATATCAAAAATTAGGAACATATACTATTCCAAAACCAGACACAGAAGAAGTATCAGGAAATATAAGTTTCACAGGGTATGACTACATGAAAAAATTTGACACTCAATATGTAGATAGTAATACATACCCTATAAGACTAGACGCTTGTTTAGAAAATTTATGCAGTCAAGTTGGTTTAACACTAGGGAATAAAAATTTTCCTAATAATAGTTATATGTTAAAAGGAAATCCTTTTACTAATAAAGAAACTAGAAAAACAGTATTAAGTAACCTAGTTCAATTAGCAGGAGGATTTGCAGAAATAGATGTAGAGGATGGTAAACTTTATGTAAGAAATCTTGATGTAAGTGGAGAAGCAGTAGAAACTATTGATGGAAATAATTATGACGAATTTAAACCCAACAATGTATTTGGACCAGTAAACTCTGTAAGAATACAAATGAATAGTGGTGTAGATGGAGAAGAAACAATAAAAGAAGCAGAAGGAGTAACAGACGAGAATAGATGTCAGATAACAATAGCAGATAATTATTATTTAACATCAGCAGAAGAACGAGAAGCGGTTATAAACGGCATTTTCAACGCATTGAATGGCCTTACATATCTTCCGATAGAATTAAGCTACTATGGCTACCCTTGGCTCAAACTAGGGGATAAGATAAAAGTAAAAGACAAGAATGATAAAGAATATATAACTTATGTTATGGAACACACTTTTAAATATAACGGAGCATATTCTGGAACAATTAAGGCAATTGCATTAACTAAAACACAACAAGCATATAAAGAAGTTTTGTCTTTAAAAGATTGGAGAAGAAACACAGAATTAGCAGTTGATAAAATAAACGGAAAGATGACAGCTGTAATTGAAGAGCAGTCAGAACAAAGTGAGAAGATAACCAAAGTAGAGCAAGACGTAAATGGAATAACCAGTAAAGTATCATCAGTAGAGCAATCAGTAGAAAACATAACCAAAATAGAAGGTACAGCAGAAGGAAAGAACATATATATAGATGATGCATCTGCGGAACCATTAATAGATATAATGCTAGAGGGCGAGAGCCAACAGGCAACGAGGAGTGGGAAGAACTTACTTGATAATACTGCGACGACAAAAATATCAAACGGAATAACATTTACTGTGAATAGCGATAAAACAGTAAATGTTAATGGTACAAATGATACCTCTGCTAACAGCAGTTTGATTATCAATAGATATGATTTAAGCCCAGGAACATATATTCTAAACGGCTGTCCGAGTGGTGGTGCTAGTAATACTTATAGATTAGCTATCCAAGAGACAGGTAGTTACAGTGTTTTAGGTTCTATAGATATTGGCAATGGCAGTGGAGAATTTACAATAGATACTACAACAAGCGTTCAAATAGCTATATTTATTCAGAAAGGCTTAACGATAAATAATTTATTATTTAAACCAATGTTACGAGAAGCAACAATAGCTGATGACACATATGAACAATACGGATCAAGCCCCAGCACAGATTATCTAAGCGAAATAGAGAATTTGGAGGGAGAAAATATTTGTCCTTCTTTGAATACAACAAGAACAATAAATGGAGTAACGTTTACAAAGAACAAAGACGGTTCAATAACAATGAATGGAACTGCAACAGCAGAAATAACGTACCCAATTAACGTAAATACTACTACGAATACAAGGACAGTATTGTTGAAAGCAAATTCAAAATACAGAATGTTATCAAGTTATGAGAGCGGAAAATATACAACACAGGTATTCTATTTAAAAAATAATATTACGACATATTCTTCTTCTTTGATAGAAACAGTAGAAGAAACAAAAGCTGGTATGTATATTAGAGTATATAAAAATGCGGTATTAGAGAATGTAACAATATATCCACAAATTACAAAAGGTGAAGAATATAAACCGTATGTGCCATATAATTCGCTTGAATTTAAAGATGAAGGGAAGAATTTAGCTAGGGTTGCAAATGGTAAAGAAAAAACAGATGTTACGTTTCCTATTATAAAAGTCGAAGACGATACTATAAAAATAAACGGAACCTGTGGAACTAAAGTATCGGGTGAGTCAACGATAAAGTTTAGTGGTAACAATATAATATTTGCTAACTATATTCATTATATCCCCTTAGATAAAGACGATATAATCCTAAAGCCAGGAGAATACAAATTAAAAATTTTTAATGTAACAGGTGCAATATCAGCTCAAGATCGAGTTCGTTTTGGAGTTAAATATCAGAAAAATGGTGAAAGTCAAATAAAAGGCTTCGTTTTTTCAGATGGTTTAGCTTCTAATAATGAATATAGTTTTACATTACGAGAAGAATCTCAAATTGGAATAGTTTTAAACTGTACCGTGAAATCAAGTCCTATAACATTCACTAATGTATCCTTCAAGTGTGTTTTATACAGAGCAGCAGCAGAAACTATGCCAGAATTTGAACCATATAAACAACAAACAGAATACTTCCCTCTATCAGAAGGGCAAAAACTAATGAAAGGCTCTTATTTGGCAGATGACGGAACACATCACGTAAGAAGGCAAGTTGTACTAACTGGAACAGAAAATTGGAGCTTATATTCAAATAAAACAAAAACATTTAAGCTTTCTATTAGTCCGTGGTCATATTCAGGAGTTTGTACACATTATCAAGGAATAATTTCTTCATCTTTTGATGTGAAAACAGGAATTTACTTATCGAGTTCAGCTATGGTAATTATTTCAGACCCAAGATTTTCAACAGTAGAAGAATTTAAAACATATTTAGCAGAACAATACTCTGCAGGAACTCCTGTTGCATTTGAATATATAATGATGACAAATAATTCAAAGCCAGTTGAAAAAATAGTACCTTACACAGAAACACAGCAAGAAGCGTGGGAGAAATTAAGGCATTTTACATTATTTAAAGGTATTAATAATAT
>OGDY01001172.1_pt1 | contig 31086 bp, 29 predicted proteins | sample 1570341 | NCBI WGS metagenome assembly OGDY01 (sample SAMEA2581972, study PRJEB24529) | metagenome | biome: Human gut stool | place: China | collected 2011 | reverse complement strand
AATCTGATGATCGGCTACTTCAAATATCGACTGTCTGCTATGCTGCTGTTTGCAGAAAAGTCACTTGATATTTGTCGTCAGCTTATATTGCTATGCCTGAAACAACCTGTGCCTATCATTAAGGGAAGGTCTTCCCCTCGCCCTGAATTTTCTCATCAGCGCAAAGTGTTTTGTCCTAAATACCCTATTTGATTTTTTTGCGGGGTAAATGCCAATTACGCTTAAGTTGTTGGCATTGTATACGGGGGTAAATACAGATAGGTTACTTTTGAGCTGTCCAGTAGCTGTCTCACTGCTTTTGCATGATGAGAACGCATATTATCCATAACGATAATGTCTTCTTCTGAAAGCGTCGGCAGTAACTTTGTTTTCAGGTATTCTGCAAACCGCTCTTCAGTAGTTCCTCCCGGATAAACCGTATAGGCACACTCTCCATTCAGACGTATGGAAGAAAGAACCGTTGTATTGCAGGGCGTGTTGAGTGGAGTTTTATCTACTGCTCTCTGGCTTTTCCATGCTCTGGCATAATGCCGCGTCATATTGATGTTTACTCCGCTTTCGTCCAGAAAGACCAGATGATTTATGTCTTTCTCCAACATATGTTTTTTCCAGTTTCTGCGTTTTTCCCTGACATCGGGGACGCTCCTGTTCTGAGGCATGAAGAGATTTTTTCTTGTAAGAATATCCGAGTTTAATAACTGCCTTGCGGACTGTTTCATTACAAACATGCAGGTCAAGTTTATCAATGATTTCATCAATTGTGATATCTAGTTTCTGCTGAACCACCTGGTCAATGTTCCGGATATCTTCCGGTGTCAGAGCATATTTACGTCCTCTCTGTGATGTCCTTGTTTTCACAGAACCTGTTTCACGCATTTGTTTTTCCAGGCGGTAAACAGTACTGGTATTCACAGAAAAACACTCTGCAATTTCTTTTGCATTGTGTGTTTTATTCCAAGCTTCAATAAGTAGCTTTCGTGCTTCGTCATGTAACATAACCATCACCTCTTAACTCTATTATAGACCTGTTGTCAAGAGTATGCAATATTTTTTGGGAGTGCTATAGGTTAATTTTTACAGATTAGATAAATAAAAACGCCTTATACTTTATTCTTTATCTTTCAGAAAAGTAAGGACACTTTCCTGTACTATTCATTGCATAATACCCAAGTATCTGTGATGCATCAATTGAATCTATTACTCCATCCTGATTTACATCACAAGCCTGTTTTTCCTGTAAACTAAGACTCATCCCATTTCCCGTCTGCATTTGTGCATAACACGTTAATGCAATTGAAGCGTCTACAGCATCTACAGTTCCGTTTCCGTCAGCATCTCCTATACTGTAAGCTGAACCGTCATTATATGCAGGTGTATACTCTCCGCTGTAAGACGGCCCACCAACCAAAATCTGTACCCAATAGCAGCGTCCGTCAGACGCTTTATAAAATCCTGCACCAATATGAGTTGCATTGCTGTTCAATATATTATTTCTGTGACCCTCTGAATTCAACCACTGATTAAATACTTTATCAGGTGATGGATGATAGTTGTAAGCAATGTTCTCCCCTGCCCAATAATAGCTTACATCATTTAAAACAGTAAAACAATCCGAACCATTCGGACGAGTATGGTCAAACTTCTGCACCAGCTCTTTAGCTCTGATATTCGCCAACTGACATAGCTTGGGATATAATTTTAATTCCTGAAGTCCGTTTGCTCTGCGTTTTTCATTGGCAAGCCGTAACATTCTTTCACTTTCACCTTGATTTTCATAAGCATAGGCAGAAAGTTCATAATCAGTCATAAAATAATCAATGTCGCCGAAGAAAATTCCCGAAAATAAAATCAAGCCTGATACAGCTATAGAAATCAACTTATTTCTTGTCATATCACACTCTCCGAATTACAAGTCGTCCGGACTCAAGGGCAAAGTATCACACTTGCGATTTATATAACGCACAAGTATTACTGCGTCAGATACACTGACAACGCCGTCCGCAAGACAATCAGCACTCTTCATTTGCAAATCATTAAAGATTATTTTATTATTAAAATAATTTGTCAAGATGACATAATCAAACATATCCACTTCACTGTCACCATTTATATCTCCGACACACTCGGGAATAACATAATATCGCTGAGGATAATATTCTCCATCAAACTTTTTATTCGACTTTATAAATATTTGCGACCAATACCAACCGTAAGTTGAGTCCTCATCATAATAAACACCAACTCCGATATGCGTATAATCAGGATTCATTATATTTTTTTTATGACCTTCAGAATTCATCCATTGATGCATGGTGTCATCTGCCGTAGGCATTCCTGCGGCTATATTTTCCGCACAAGAAAAGGTGATGACCTTATTTTCAGTTAAAACACTTGCAAACAGGTCGCCATTCGGGCGATAATGGCTGAATTCATCTTTTATTTCAACAGCTCTTACTGCTGACGCATCATTTAATATGGGGACAGCCTTTAACGGAGTTAAACCCTCTTCCATTCTTTGTTCATTGACTATAACAATAACTTCATCTGCCAATGCCTGATAAGCTGTTTCCTGGTCAACAGCTGCGGCATTATTGGCAGTGGGTATAACAGAAAAGAACATAACAACAGCCAATAGTAAAGATAATTTTGATTTTCGTTTCACGTCACTCACTCCTATCATATATAAACATATTTGAGTTTTAGTGCAGCACCGTACAATTTTTGTGCAGTGCTGTTTTTTTAGAACTTATCCCCGTATATACTATGAGAATAAGCCCTAAACGTTCCATCCAATTCCATTCACCCTGTGCAAATTACAGCAATGCAATAAATGTGACTTAAGATGACAAAAGCAAACCGCATAGTACAACGCAGTAGTAAACGGTTTGAATTGTCAGATTGGTTGCAGTATTTTTTGTATTGCTATAAGCCTGTCCACAGCATATATTTATCATAAGACAAGCCTTTAAGCGGCAATATTAATACCATAAAATATAGAGCTGTGTACTTTTTCTTTTTTTATTGCAAAATCAATTCAGTATCTTACTTTACGGTTCACAGATAACGATACATATTATTAACGGCAATATGAAGCATTATCTATTGTGTAATATTGCATCAGAAATATTATTGTTCTATGATTTCTTCAAGCATTACCATACAAAAAGCTCCTCAAATTTTTCTGCATGGTGTTGACTTAACACTTTTCACACAAAGTCCTTTTAAATTATAATAGCATATTTTTGATATTATTTATACAAAAAAAAGAAACTTTGTTGATTATGACGATTTTTTTCTACAAATTAACCAAATGTAAATAATAATATAGCAACAATTTAATAACATTTTGTTCATAAAATAAAAAAGCGGCATATATGCCGCTTTTTTCATATATTCAATTACTTCAATTCAACTCTGCGAATTTTTCCGCTTATTGTTTTTGGCAGGTCGTCCCTGAACTCAACTATTCTTGGATACTTATATGGTGCAGTATGCTTCTTTACATACTTCTGGATTTCCTTTTTAAGCTCATCTGTTCCGACAGTTCCCTTTGTAAGTACAACTGTTGCCTTTACAACCTGACCTCTGATTTCATCAGGTGCAGCAGTAACCGCACATTCAAGAACATAAGGAAGCTCCATTATAACGCTTTCTATTTCAAACGGTCCGATACGGTAGCCTGATGACTTAATAAGGTCATCAACACGTCCTACATACCAGAAGTAGCCGTCCTCATCACGCCAAGCAGTATCGCCTGTATGATAAATACCGTCATGCCATGCAGCCCTGGTCTTTTCATCATCCTTATAGTAACCCATGAACAGTCCGCATGGAATACCCTTTTTGGTACGAACAACAATTTCTCCCGTTTCACCGTCCTTGCAGGAGTTGCCCTCTGAATCAACAAGGTCAATGTCAAAAAGTATGCTTGGCTTACCCATTGAACCCGGCTTAGCCGACATTCCTACAAAGTTGCCGATTGCAAGTGTGGTTTCGGTTTGACCAAATCCCTCCATTAGCTTAATGCCTGTAGCCTTTAGGAATTGATTATAAACCTCAGGGTTAAGTGCTTCACCTGCAACAGTTGCATATTTAAGTGAACTAAGGTCATATTTTGATAAATCCTCTTTTATAAAGAAACGATACATTGTCGGCGGAGCACAGAATGTTGTGATATTATACTGCTTGAACATAGGAAGTATTTTATGAGCATCAAATCTGTCAAAATCATATACAAATACAGCAGTTTCACTCATCCACTGACCGTAAAGCTTGCCCCAGAGAGCCTTGCCCCAGCCTGTATCGGAAATGGTGAAATGAATACCGTTCGGGTCAACATTATGCCAGTAACGAGCTGTAAGGAAATGTCCGAGAGGATATTTGTGGTTGTGTGCCGCAATTTTCGGATAGCCTGTTGTTCCTGATGTAAAGAACATCAGCATTCTGTCTGAACCAAACGCACCTTCCTCAGCAGACGGACGTGGAAATTCATCGCTGAACTTTTCAAATTCTTCATTAAAGCAGTACCAGCCGTCACGCTTGCCGTTTACTATGATTTTGGTAATCGGATAATCACAAGTATTTGCCGCAAGGTCTACCTGATGAGCTACGTCACCGTCAGCAGTACAAACAATTGCAGAAACCTCAGCAGCGTCAAATCTGTATTTAAAGTCATGCTCAACAAGCTGATTTGTTGCAGGAATAACAACTGCACCAAGCTTATGAAGTGCAAGAATTGAGAACCAGAACTGATAGTGACGCTTGAGAACAAGCATTACTCTGTCACCTTTTTTAATGCCTAATGAACGGAAATAATTTGCCGTCATATTGGAATATTTTTTGATTTCCGCAAAATTAAACCTTCTCTCCTCCATGTCATTTGAAACATAGATAAGAGCTGTTTTTTCAGGACACTTTTCTGCAAGTCCGTCAACAATATCAAATGCAAAGTTAAAGTTTTCTTCATTAAAGAACTGAATTGAGTCCAAAGCACCATCTTTATTTTTTGTAACCTTAACAAACTTATCTGAAATAGGGTCGGAAATATTGGCAAGCTCGAAATTAGTTTGTCCCGGAAGTGAAATATATTCAGAGTGGTGATGCTGCTGTACATTTTCACCTATTACAATAGCATAGATAACACAATCCCTGCCGTCACCTGCCCAGACATCGTGAGGAGTTGTACTGTCGTAGTAAATAACATCGCCCTCATGGAGAACCTCAACATTGTCACCGATTTTTGCGTAAAGTGTACCGCTTACAACAATATCAAATTCCTGTCCTTTATGTCTGCTTGGCTTTGGCTCTCTTGTTTCAACGTCAACATAAGGAATTGTTACAAGGAACGGTTCTGCCATTTTCTTCTTGAACATAGGGGCAAGACGGCTGTAAACAAGTCCTTTTTTTCTTGCAATTGGAGTTCCCTCGCCCTTTCTTGTAACCGTATATGATTCAAGGCTCGGACTTTGTCCCTCCATAAGATCTGTCATTTCAACATTGCAGAGATTAGCCACCTTATATATAAATGTAAAGCTGAAATCTCTTTCACCGCTTTCGTATGAGAGATATTCTTCAACTGAAACGTCAATTTTTTCTGCCATTTCTTCAGGAGTAAAACCTACTGATTCACGAACGGCTCTAATTCGTTCAGCGACCTCTCTTATTTTATTTTCAGGGTCTGCATTCATTTTGCTCATAGCAAGCTACTCCTTTCTTAAAATTTCATAAACTATGATGTAATAAAATAGACCAAAAATTTTGGTGCTGCCTGAAAGCAGACTTTTCGCCGCAGCAGCACTTATGTATTATTATACCATTCGGCTTATCTTTTGTCAATAAAAAGGTTTTTGTATTTTCACGCGTGAAAATTGTGCGGTGTTGCCTTGACTTTTAAGAGTTTATATGGTAAAATTATCAACGTAATCGCAGAGTTTGTTTTGATGAAATAATTTCAGGACTTGCTAAATAAATATAATTCGAGAAAAAATGGGTATCCAAAGGGTTTGCTAACCCTTTGGTCAGGTCAAGGGCTGAAAGACCTTGCAGAGTGTGGGACAGAGTCCCACAATGCCTTTAAGCGCTCCGCAAAGGGTGAATTAAAAACAGTCTTGCAGACTGTTTTTAAGAGGGAACGCCCTGCAAGAGAGGGCGTTCCCTTGTTTCACCGAATTTTATTTTCATAAACTGAATATTATTTCCTGTCAAACAATTTCCGATATTTCATGTTTACGGAGGATTTTATTATGGCATTTTGTAAGTATTGCGGTAAAGAGTTGCCTGAAAGCGGCATTTGTGACTGCGCAGAAGCTCAGCAGGCTGCAGCAACAACCGAAACTGCTGACGCAAATCAAACGTCAGACACTGAACAGGCATCAACAGAAGTTGCTGTATCAGAAAACAAAAACAGCAACAAATCTTTAATAATTATTGCTGCCGCTGTAATTATCGGACTCATCCTGCTCTCATCTATTCTTTCTTCACTATTCGGCGGATATAAAAAGCCTGTTGAAAATTATTTCAGCGGATTGCAAAAAAGCAATTCAAGCAAGTTCCTGAAAGCTTTCCCTGAAGATAAGGCTGATGACTTCAAGGATATGATTGAAGACGATTATGATGACGATTTTGACGATTTCTTTGATGACTTGATTGAGGTCTTTAAGGACGATTACGGCAGAAAAATAAAGTTTAAAATCGACTTTGAAGATAAAGACGAAATGAAAAACCGTGACATTAAAGCATTTGAAGAACTTTATGATGTTGAAATTTCAAAGGCTTATGAAGTTGAATTTACACTGACAGTCAAAGGCAAAAAGGATAAGGACGACCTCGATTATATCGCTTATGTAGGCAAAGTAAAGGGTGAAGGCTGGAAGCTCCTTGCAACACCTTATGAAGATTAAAACAGGTTCTGATAAACGCATGAAAAATCACCGAACAAGGCTCAGCTTGTTCGGTGATTTTTATATATCTCAATTATTCTGCTATGCATAATTATCTGCCTGTAGCTGTTGTCTTTTCGTTATTATTATCGCCTGTAACACCGTCAATAATATCCTCAGCAGCATCACCTGCTCCGTTAATTATGTCTTCTCCTGCATCTTCAACTCCGCCGATAATTCCATCTCCGTTTTCATCAACCATTTTGCTGTCCTTTTCCGACTTGTTATCCTTTTTAGATGTTTCTGTTTTCTTTTCCGTTGAAGCTTCGGTTGACTTTTCTGTTTCCTTTTCTGTTGCAGCCTCGCTTGAGGAAGCTGATGATTCTGTTCCGTTCATCGAGTCTGCATTTGAATCGCCGTTATTTCCGCAGCTTGTCATCATACAGCAAAGCATAAGTGCAGCCGCATTAAATGCAATAAGCTTTTTCATATATCAAAATTCCTTTCTGATTGCGGACTGTTTTCCACAATGTAAATTTATTATTTACAGGTTTTACTCATTTATCCACATTTGTTTTCAACTTTTAAAAATGTAAAAATCTGCTTAAAAGCTTTAATTTTCCACATATTCCACAGACTTTTCAACAAAAGATTAACGATGTTTCAACTTCACTTTCCACAGTCTGTTGAAAGTTTTTCAACCCAATTCCACCGTAACACTATGGACTGCTGTTTCATAATATATAACAGGTACAAAACAAATTTACGGCAATACCGCATAAAGATTATGCGTCAGAAACGCAGATACTTTTTGTCAGATTACATAGAACTTTTGAAATCATACTGTCGTATGGTGAGAAAATTAGGTGTAATATGACGTGCTTTGTGCGGTGTTGCCTTACAAATCAATTATGCGATTGGAGAAGTTAATATGTGCAATAAACGAAAGCTGCTCATTATCGGAGGCGATTTAAGGCAAATATACTGCGGACGCCGTCTTGCTAAGCAGTATGATGTATATATTATGGGTTTTGATGATGAACTTCTGCCTGTTTCAGATATAAAAAAAGCTGATTGTACTATGAAATCATTTTTTGATTACATAGTTCTGCCTGTTCCCGCACTGCAAAGCGGTGAAATTATAAGCACGCCGTTCAGCAAGGAGAAATTTACCCTATCGGACATAAAAAAGCTTTCTAAGCCTAACGGAGTCATTTTCGGCGGAAAGCTGGACGAAAAAGTCCTTTCATATTTAAAAGGCAATCCTATTGCAGATTACATGGAGCGTGAGGGACTCAACATACTTAATGCTGTTCCCACAGCAGAGGGTGCAGTCCAGATTGCTATGGAGGAACTGCCTGCGACAATAAACAGTCAAAAGGTATTAGTAGCAGGCTACGGACGTATCGGAAAGGCTCTTGTGAATATACTTAAAGGACTTGGAGCTGATATTACCGTCGGCGTACACAGTTCAGAAAGTGAAAGCTGGGCAAAGCTTGCAGGACTTAAAACATGCAGTACCAAAAATATTGAGGGTGATTATGGTCTGATTTTTAATACAGTCCCAAAATTAATTTTCACTAAGGACGTTTTTGACAAACTTAATCCCGATGTGCTTATAATCGATCTTGCCTCCAAACCAGGCGGTGTAGACTTTGATACAGCGGCTCAGCTTGGTATAAAGGTTGTCTGGGCATTGGGTCTTCCGGGAAAAATTGCTCCTATTACTTCGGGAGAAATTATTGCAGATACAATAAGCGGAATAATTCAGGAAAGGAGTGAAGCTGATGTCAAAGCTTAAAGGAATTAAGATAGGGTATGCTCTCACAGGTTCATTCTGTACGTTTGAAAAGTCATTCAAGCAGGCTATGATACTCAGGGATATGGGTGCAGAGCTTATTCCGATAATGTCTGAAAATGCGTCCTCAATATCAACAAGGTTCGGAACTTCTGAAAACAATATTCAGACAATTGAAAATATATGCGGAAGACCTGCAATACTTACGATTGACAAAGCTGAACCAATTGGCCCTAAAGATTTAACCGACCTCTTAATTGTAGCTCCATGTACATCAAATACAGCAAATAAGCTCGCCATGAGCATTACTGATACAACAGTTACAATGGCTGTAAAGTCACATTTAAGAAAAGGAAAACCTGTTTTGCTTGCTATTGCGTCAAATGATTCGTTAATGGGTTCTGCAAAAGGACTCGGTATGCTTTTCAACAGCAAGAATTATTATTTTGTGCCGATGCAGCAGGATAATGTAATGGAAAAACCTGCATCTCTTGTTGCAGACTTCTCTATGCTGCCCAAAGCGGCAGAAGCTGCACTTGACGGAATACAGCTAAGACCTATTATTAATCATGAGATTTCCTGAAAAGTACAATTTCTGTGCGGAAGAATAATAAAACAGGCGGTCATTGCAGACCGCCTGTTTTATAGGCAAGACCGCAGTTATTTTAAAACCATCACCACATTTCTTGAAATTTCAAAAAAAAAACTGTATAATAAAATAGATAAAAAGAATTTCTGAAAACAGAATGGAGAAAATTTATGTCACTGATATATTGTGTGGAAGACGATACAGGTATTCAGGAGCTTATTTCATGTGCCTTAAAGTCGGGAGGATACGAAGTAAGAGGATTTGAAAACAGCCGAAACCTTTTAAACAGTCTGAAAACTGAAATCCCCTCACTAATTCTTCTTGACGTCATGCTGCCGGGGCAGGACGGCTTTCAGATATTAAGCGACCTGAAAAGGAATCCTGCACTTTGTGAAATCCCGGTAATAATGCTTACCGCAAAATCTGGAGAACTCGACAAGGTAAAAGGACTTGAGCTTGGTGCTGATGACTATATTACAAAACCGTTCGGCATTATGGAACTGCTTTCAAGAATCAAGGCAGTTCTGAGGAGAACAGGCACAGCCGTTTCTACCTCACAGCTTATAACAATAGACAAGCTTGTTATTGACCTTCAGAAACGAAATGTGTTTTATGACGGCAAAGAGGCTGTTCTCACCTATAAGGAGTTTGAAGTTCTTTCCTATCTCGGCAGACACAGAGGAACAGCAGTTTCAAGAGAAAAGCTCATGCTTAACGTGTGGGGCTTTGACTATGAGGGAGAAAGCCGTACCGTTGACGCTCATATCAAAACACTCCGCCAGAAGCTTGAGGCTGTCGGCTGTATGGACATTGTAACGACAGTAAGAGGCTTCGGCTATAAGATAATATAGGAAGCTGCCATGAGAAAACATATTTTAAAATTTATTCTGAGCATTGTCCTTATTTCTCTTATTATTTTCGGCGGACTCGAAACATGGTTCAATTATCAAAGATACTGCAAAATGGCTGAACAGGAGCTGCAATGTGCCGCAGATATTTTGTCTGACTCGAAAAAATCACCCGATGAGATTTTTCAGCAACTTAAAAAAAGTCTGAATTATAATGTAAGACTTACCTGCATTGACTTTGACGGTTCTGTTTTTTATGACAGTGAAACAAAAGCAAATAAGCTCCAAAACCATTCACAGCGAAAGGAATTTAAAGAGGCTCTTAAAAACGGCAGCGGTGAAACCTCCCGAAACTCTGAAACGATAGGTAAATTTACATATTATTATGCAGTTAAAACCGAAAACGGAGTTTACCGTTTCAGCAGAGAGATAAATACAATGTTTACCGACTTTGCAAAAACCTGCTCCCACCTTATTTTAATGCTTGCAGTAATCGGCTTTGTATCATATTTATTGTCGGCATGGTTTTCAAAAAAGCTGGTTGAACCTCTTAATAACATCAGCTTTTCCGATAAGGACGGCAAGGTTTCAGCTAAATACGAGGAGCTTGTACCGATTGCCGATACAATTTCAGGACTTAACCGCAAACTTGATAAATATATGGGCAGACTTAAAATAGAAAGCGAAAAAATTGCTCTTATTTTTGAAAATATGGTTGAGGGACTTGTTATTCTTGATTCGGACGGCAATATAATGAGCATAAATAAAAGTGCCGCCGCAATGATGTCTGTCGATATTGAGAATGCGGACAAGCTTCACATTTCAGAGCTTATACATGACCCAAATCTGCTTGACGCCGTATCCTTGAAAGATGATGACAGAGTTCAGGCTTTAGCTGAAATAGGAAATAAAAATGTATGTGCATACATTAATAAAGTAGAAATAGCATCATCAGTATGCATAATTATGATTTTAGCGGATATCACAGGAAAAAAGAATGCAGAGGAGCTGAGGAGAGAATTTTCCGCAAATGTATCTCACGAGCTTAAAACTCCTCTTACAACTATTAAGGGATTTGGTGAGCTTTTCGGCAGCGGCATGATTACCGAGCCTGAGGACATAAAAAAATACGGTTCACGAATAGAAAGAGAAAGTCAGCGGCTTCTGTTTCTGATAAATGATATTATAAGATTATCCGAGCTTGAGGAAACAAATGAAATAGTTACAAGCAATATCAACCTCATGGCTTCAGCAAGGGAAACAGCAGAACTTCTCGCCCAGAAGGCTGAAAAAGCTGAAGTTTCAATAATTTTCAGCGGTGATGATGCTCTTTGCTGCAACTGTAATGAAAGCTATATCAGAGAGCTTTTCACAAATCTGATTGATAACTCCATTAAATATAACAAAGCAGGCGGATATGTTAAAATAAACATCTCCAAATCAGATAACAAAGCAGTCATATCGGTAAAGGACAATGGAATAGGCATTCCTGAAAAGGACAAGGATCGTATTTTTGAGCGTTTCTATCGTGTTGACAAAAGCCATTCACGTCAGACGGGCGGTACAGGTCTTGGACTATCCATTGTAAAGCACATTGTTTCATATCACAATGGTACTGTAACTCTTGAAAGTGAGCTTGGCAAAGGCACTGAAATAAAAATTTACCTGCCGTTGAACTTATTTGACGAAAAAGGACAAATCAATGCTTTATAATCAGGTTACTTAAATCAAGGGAAAGCTGAGTAACATTCATTATACTGATAATGGGTTTCCAAAGGGTTTGCTAACCCTTTGGTCAGGTCAAGGGCTGAAAGCCCTTGCAGGGTGTGGGACAGAGTCCCACAAACAGCCGCAGGGCGCTCTGCAAAGGGTGAATTAAAAAACAGTCCTGTGGACTGTTTTTTAAGAGGGAACGCTCTGCAAGAGAGAGCGTTCCCTTAAACACAATGCACATGCAATCTTTGTGCGGTGTTGCCTTAAAAAATATACATCAGCCTCAAAAACTTGTATATATTGTAGGATAAACTGCATTTTACTCAAATTTTACATAAGACGCACATTGGTTTTACAAATTCAATGTATAATTATCATTGGAATTTTGGGAAATAATTTTAAGAGAGAGAAAACGATAGGAGAATTTTTTAATGAGTATTTTTGACGTGTTTACCCTGTTAGGCGGTCTTGCTTTTTTCCTCTACGGCATGAACCTGATGGGCGATGCCCTTGAACGCAAAGCAGGCACTAAACTTAAATCCATTCTTGAAAACCTTACTTCAAATACCTTTAAAGGCTTTATGCTTGGTCTTGTTGTCACAGGTATCATTCAATCCTCATCTGCAACAACGGTTATGGTCGTAGGCTTTGTAAACTCAGGAATTATGACACTTCATCAGGCTGTCGGTGTTATTATGGGTGCTAACTTGGGTACATCCGTTACGTCATGGCTGCTTAGTCTTACAGGTATCGAGGGTGAAAGCTTCTGGGTTCAGATACTTAAACCAAGCAGCTTTACTCCGCTGCTTGCATTTATCGGCATTATTTTCATAATGTTTGTAAAGAACAGCAAGCAAAAAGATACCGCACTCATTCTCATAGGCTTTTCCATTTTAATGTTCGGTATGGAAACAATGTCGGCTGCTGTTGAACCGCTGGCACAGTCAGAGGAATTCAGCAAGATTCTTCTTCTGTTTTCAAATCCTGTTCTCGGGCTCATTGTTGGTACTGTATTTACTGCCATTGTACAGTCGTCATCAGCGTCTGTCGGAATTTTGCAGGCTCTCACTCTTACGGGTACTGTAACTTACTCTACTGCTGTTCCTATTGTAATGGGACAGAATATCGGTACTTGTGTAAGTGCAATGATTTCTTCCGTAGGTGCAACTAAAAATGCAAAAAGAGCCGCTGTAATCCACCTCAGCTTTAACCTGATAAGTGCTGTTGTATGGCTTACCGTTTATTATACGCTTGAAAGCATTTTCCAGTTCAGCTTTGTTGAAAAAGCGGCAACACCTCTCGGAATTGCCATAGTCCATACAGTATTCAAGCTTCTTGCTCTCGGACTTCTTATGCCATTCACAAAACAGCTTGAAAAGCTTTCATATAAAATCATCAAAGAGGACGCTTCCGAAAAGGATAAAAAAGAACTTCTTGACGAAAGACTCCTTTCAACTCCTGCCGTTGCCATTGAAAGAAGCCGAAATGTTACATGCGACATGGCACAAATTTCTGTTGACATTCTCAAGGATTCCCTTGCAAATCTTTTCGACTTCAGTGAAGAACGTGCCAAAAAAATCAGAAACGGTGAAAACGCCGCTGATAAATATGAGGACGCTTTAGGCACATATCTTGTAAAAGTCAGCGGAAAAACACTTACAGATGATGACAGCCGCGAGGTTTCAAAGCTGCTCCATATAATCGGCGACTTTGAGCGAATAAGTGACCATGCTGTCAACATTCTTGAATCAGCAGAAGAAATAAAAGAAAAGAAAATGGAATTCTCCGAACAGGCTAAATCCGAAATTACCACCATGATGTCGGCAGTAAGCGAGATACTCTCTCTTGCACTTGGTGCGTTCGTTGAAAATGACCTTGAAAAAGCATATAAGGTTGAACCGCTTGAACAGGTTGTTGACAATCTCCAGTCCTTTATTAAAAAACAACACGTTACACGTCTTAGAAAAAAGGAATGTACAATTGAAATGGGATTTGTTCTTTCAGACCTGCTTACAAATCTTGAAAGAGTTTCAGACCATTGTTCAAATATTGCCGTATGCATTATAGAAATTGCACATGAAAGCTTTGATATGCACAGCTATCTGCAAAACCTAAAAGACCTGCATAACAAGGAATATGAAAACAATCTCAAAGCATACAGTGAAAAATACGCTGTTAATTAAAGCAATACCGCACAAAGTCTTTTGACATGCTTTGTGCGGTGTTGACTTATATTGCTATAAGGGCAGAGCCGTTTCGGTTCTGCCCTAAGTCTGATTTTATAAAAATGGTTGACTGATTCGGCAGCAGTCACTTTTATGTCAGGCAGGGAAAAATTTATAAAAAATTAAAAAATAACACTGGACAAATTTTACTGTCAGTGTTATAATAAATATACAAAAAAACAGATAAATTAATGGTAAATTCATACAATATGTATTTTTTATTGCAATAATTACATATTGGATTTCGGGGAATGCTTTTTCCAAAAATACAGATTGAAAATACCGCTGAAGCACCGCAGAAATATCTCCGATGCCTGCTTGGAACGCCGCAGTAAAATTTCAATCTGAATCATATCTGCGGCAGAACGGAGTTAATTATGAAAAATCAAAAATTTTTATCCCTTGCTGTTTCAGCCTTGGTTGCAGTTTCAGGTGTTTCAGGCTGTCTTGCTGTACCTGCTTTCTGCACATCAGCTGAAAGTGAAACGCTCACCTTTGAAATGACAAACATCGACTATAACCCTAAGGACAGCGTACAGTATGTTGATGTTTTTGTAACTCAAATCCCTGACGGAACAGAGGTTTATGCAATGCAGGGCAGTATCAGCTATGACGCTTCTGCTCTGGAGCTTGTTGAAGTACCGGCAGATTCCTGCTACGGATTAGTTGTTACAAATGAGAGTGAAGGCTGTCTGAGGTGGTCAATTGAAACAAATGACCCGAATATGATGCCGCTTGAGGCAAAAGAGGGCGATACCGTTATTTACTTCGGTTTCAAGGTAAAGGATACTGCCAATAACGGAGTATATCAAATAAAGTGGGACAGGGATTATACAATGGCAAGCAGTCTGGAAAATCTGCTGTTCGGAGGAAGTCTGCCTCTTACCATTACAGACGGCTCTATAACAGTCAACAGAAGTACCACAACGACTACAACTCCTGCTACTACAACCACTACAACAACTACTCTCCCTGAGACCACAACTACTACAACGACTACTATTCCTGAAACCACAACCACTACAACTACTCTCCCTGAAACCACAACCACTACAACTACTACTGTTCCTGCAACTACTACCACTACAACTACCACTATTCCTGCAACCACAACTACTACTACAACTACTCTCCCTGCAACCACAACCACTACAACGACTACTCTCCCTGAAACCACAACTACTACAACGACTACTGTTCCTATGACTACTACCACTACAACTACCACTGTTCCTGTGACCACAACCACTACAACTACCACTGTTCCTGCAACCACCACAACAACTACTACCACTATTCCTGCAACTACTACCACAACACCTGCAACTACACTTCCTAAACCGTCACTTGCCGGTGACGCTAACTGTGATAAAACAGTTGATATTGCAGATGTTGTATTAATTAAGTGCTACATTATTAATCCTAATGAATACAAATTGTCAGCTCAGGGCTTTGCCAATGCAGACGTTCATGGAAGCAGCAATGGTTTAAACGCTCAGGACGCTGTTGCTATTGCAAAGCATATTCTTCACGTTATTCCGTCACTTTCCGAATTAAAGTAATAAAATAAAGCAAAAAGCTTGAAATCCTGAATTGGATTTCAAGCTTTTTATTATAAACAACACTACATAAAGCTTATGCGGTATTGCCTTTATTATTCAAAATCATAGTCACTGAAATAATCGTCCAAAGCATCGTTTACGTCATCATCTTTCAGCTTATCCCTCAAGCTGCTTTCTTCATATTTTTCAAGAAGTTCAAACATTTCATCGGTATCATCTTCGTCCATATATACCAGCTTCCAGCCCTCGTCCTTTACCTTGCCCACGAAAACCGTAAATTCAATATCGTCCTTATCCTCTTTACCCTTGACCTTTACTGCTAAGTCAACCTCATAAGCCTTTTTCAGCTTTATATCCTGAATGTCCTCAATCTTTTCAAGCTTTCTGTCAGAAATTTTCTCCTTGTAGTCAACCTTATACTTGAATTTAAGATTTTTTCCGTACTCATCTTCAAGAGCATCAAGACAGTTACCAAATGCCTCATCACCGTCATTGTCGTCCATATCATCGGCGATATCTTCGGGAAAAGCCTCTGCAAATATATCAAAATCACCTTTGTTAAGACCTTTTTTCAGGTCATTCAGCGGTTTTTTATAGCCGCCGCCAACAATAGCAGAAATAATCATTACAATAATAGTAATTGCTATTACAGAGCCTATGCCTATAAACGCAAATGTTCTTATGTCACAGGCAAGTAAGCTGAAGTCACTTTGATTTTTGGACGGGACCCCCATATCAGACGGCAATTTCATTTCCCCTGCCGCCAAATCAGCTTTTTTATCATCATCAGTTTCGTAAGCCCTTGCTTCCGTCTGCTTTTCATTTAATTCCTTCTGTGCTTCCTCACAGGTGCAGACTGCATCATCATCTAATTGAGTTCCGCAAAATTTACAATACTTCATATTAAACCTCCATAAACAAAACATATCCTTACGGTAAATCCGCATAGGAAAACATCCTGAAAGTTATCACAAACCAAGATATATCATACCACAAACACACAAAAAAGTCAATTATTAAGCTGTTTTTTTAAGATTTTATGACGTGCTTTGTATAAGTATTGCCTTAAATAATTACATCTAAGAATAATCAGCATCAAAAGTTATAACGGTAAAGTACTGATGACTCTTTTCAAACAGCTTTGCATCAATCATATTTTTTATTTCTTCATAAGTATACCTGTAATCAAACGGCACTACCAAGTCAAAGATAAGATTCGTATGCATCTCTCCTGAAACTATGCGAAAATCGTGAATATGCAGACAGCTGTCAATGCCTGAAATGATGTCGTTTATCATAGACTTGCATTCTGCCACACGAACATCATCTGTATCAACAGGGTCCATATGAATTGTCATCATTACTCCAAGCTGCTGAGAAATACTGCGTTCTATTTTATCAACAAGCTCATGAATTGCAACAAAGTTGTCAGCGGCATTGACCTCAACATGACAGCTCCCTATCATATTTCCCGGCCCGTAGCTGTGGATAATCAGGTCATGTATACCCATAATTCGCTCGTCCTCTGTTACAATACTCCTTATTTTTTCCGTAAGCTCATGTGAAACGGGTTTTCCTATCAATTCATCAACTGTATCCTTTATAATTTCGTATCCTGATTTAAGAATAAATACAGAAACGAAAATACCCATAACTGCATCAACAGGCAAATCGGTAAAAATTGAGGCTATAAGTGCAATTAAAGCCGCCGTTGTGGTTATAACGTCATTGCGGCTGTCCTGAGATGTCGCAATCATAACAACAGACTTTATTTTCCTGCCCAGAAATCCGTTAAAAAAAGACATCCATAATTTTATTGCTATGGATACCAAAAGTGAAATTGCAGCTGCGATACTGAATTTGACTTCTTCAGGGTGTATGAGCTTTACTGCCGAGCTTTTAAAAAGCTCAAATCCCATGAGAACTATAATTGCAGATATAATCAGTGACGTTAAGTATTCCATTCGTCCATGACCGAACGGGTGTGCCTTATCAGCAGGCTTTGCTGCCATTTTATATCCCAGAAGCGTTATTATGCAGCTTGCACTGTCAGAAAGATTATTAAATGCGTCAGAAATGATTGATATTGAATTAGTCAGCAATCCCATGATGTATTTCAGCATAAATAAAAATACGTTGCATATAATGCCGACACCGCTGCTTAAAGCTCCATAGGACGCACGAGTTTCAGACGAATCAATATCTTCGGGATTTTTAACGAATTTTTTTATCAGAAGTCTTGTCATGTAAAAAACCTCTTTTCATGTTGATTATCGCACTATTTGCTATAATTTATGCGTTATTCACAAAAAAGGTGCATAAAATACAAAAAAATATCGACTCACATTGACTCCCTCTCAAAAAGCCAATCAAAGCCGATATTTTCAAAATCGAACAAATGCACCCTCTATGCATTCATCCAAAACGCCCCAAAGATGACTAAAACCCGATAACGTCATCATATTGCTCTTGCAAGTTTAACCATTAGGAAAATAAGTTGAAGAATTAAACAGCTGTTCATAGGCAATTAAACATATTATAGGCGTCAATGTTTAATAACAGCTGCATAAGCTTGGAAAAAATCAAAAAGATTTTCGGGTCGAAACATACATTAAGCAGCGGAGGAGTTTTAACCGCTGAAAAATGCTGTATTAAGAGCTTTATGGGCAATTTAAGCAATGCAGTAAATGCAGTACTTAACGCTGAAACGCAACGCCGGATAAAATCTGACATTTATCAAATATATCCAACAATTGTATTATAACGCAGTTCACATATATTTTCAATTGACAATGTTGCGTTTTTTTATAACTATATTGCTCAATGTCGCAAAAAGTTCATATATTGATAAATTATTCTAAAATCAATTCTATTCAAGATGATAGAATATTTTCGACTTTATATGCAGATTATTTTCACCTTGATTTTTAACAATCCATTAAAATCTATATAACGATATTGTCTTAATACGGCAGCCTGAATTTTCCTACCCTTACATTCTTGCCGTCAATAACCATGGAAAACTCGTCCTTTTCCACAGGTTTAAGGTATGGATCGTCTTCGTCAACATCATAATAATTTTCTACCGTAAAGAATACTTCCTTGTCAGTTCTTGATGTTATCCCCGTAACCTTTGAACCCTTATAAAAGATACTTGCACCTCTTTCACCTGCAAGAGCATAAACCTTTCCGTCCTTTTCAGTATAAATTTCAGAAAGGTCATTGCCGTATGAACTGCTGAAAACCTTATAATAGTCATTTTCCACATCTGAAAGTGACTTTATTGAGCTGTCAGTAATCAGATAATAGTCCCAGCCGAAATCTCCGACTGATATGCTCGTATTATAGTCAAGTGTATAAGGACAGCCTACATGAAACTTCCATTCAATTTTGCATGCAACATCAAAAAGCCGGTCGGCTGCTGCAATAAGAAGCGAATCATTTGCATCTTCATCAGGTGAAAGTATATCAACTCCGTTATCGCCGAATGTAAATGAACCGTCTATTGTATTTGCATCTGATGAAGGCTCAGTTTTTGCCTCTGTTGTTGATGTCTTGGCAGCGGCTTCTGTTTCAGATGTCTGCTTTGTTTCACTGACTGCAGCTGTTTGTGACGTAGTATTCGTCTGAACCTCACTGTTTACGGAAGCTGTCGTTTGATTTGCCGATTGACTGCCTGTTTCAGCAGTTTCAGTATTTGCATTTGAAGCTCCGCCGCTTTCAACCTTAAGAATTTCATTTCCGTTTACACTTAAACTGCACCCAAAGAATGATGCAGAGCAGATTGCAAGAGTCATGATTAAGATTATTTTTTTCTTCATTTTACGTTTCCCCCAGGTGTTTAATTACTTTCATCAAGCACAAAATCAACAAGTCCGTCATTGACGCTGACTGCTGCACAAATTACATTTACTTTATCCCCAAGCTTGTATGTCACACCGCTGAATTTTTCGGTAAGCATTGCAGGCTCGGAGTAGTCGTATTCACTTCCCGGAAGTGTTCTGATGTGAACAAGTCCCTCAACAGTATTTTCAAGCGTAATATAAAAGCCGAACTCGGTAACACTTGAAATTTTGCCCTCAAAGGACTGTCCCACCCTGCTTTTCATAAATTCCGCCTTATAGCAGTCCTCGCACTCTCTTTCTACGGTTACTGCACGAATTTCTGCGGAAGATGAGCGTTCTGCGGCATTAAGTGCAAATCCGCTGTATCTCTTGTTAAGCCATGCTTTATCATAACCTGCAAGAATATCAGTCAGTATCCTGTGTATTGCAAGGTCTGGATATCGTCTTATAGGCGAGGTAAAGTGGGCATAATCATCAAGAACAAGTCCGAAATGTCCAAGCGGTTCATTAAGGTACTTAGCCTTTGCCATTGACCTTAATGCAATGAGATTGACAGCCTCGTAAACGTCCGTTCCCTTAGCATTTTCTATAATTTCAGCTATGTGAACAGGCTTTATTTCAGTAAACGGCGGACACTCTATTCCGAACTTCCGAACAATCTCTTTCAGCTTTTCAGCCTTTTCGGGCGGAGGAGCTTCATGCACACGATATACAAAAGGAACTCCCTTTTCCTTTGCAAGCTGAGCTGCCGCTTCATTGGCTTTAAGCATAAATTCCTCTATAATGCACTCCGATTTTCCACGAGTTCTTGGCATAACGTCAACGCAAACGTCATTTTCATCAATTACAAGCTTGCTTTCAATTGTTTCAATCTGTGGTGCATGACGGCGTTTTTTATTTTCAATAAGAATATCCGCAAGCTCATTCATAATGAATATTTCATTTCTTACGTCCTTGTACTTCTCCTTTATATCAGCGGACTCTGTTCCGTCAAGTATCTGATTTATTTCAGAATAAACTCCCTTGACTCTTGAACAAATCACGCTTTTGCAAAATCCGTATGAAATCATTTCACCGTCATTGTTAAGGTCGATAAATGCGGACATTGTAAGCCTGTTTTCATTCGGATTAAGCGAGCATATACCGTTTGAAAGCTCCTTAGGCAGCATTGGGACTACTTTGTTTGCATAATAAATGCTTGTCCCTCTCCTGAGAGCCTCCTTATCCAATGCACTGTTACCCTTTACATAGTGGGAAACATCGGCGATGTGAACTCCAAGACGATAGCCGTTTTTTGTTTTTTCTATTGAAACTGCATCGTCAAGGTCTTTGGATTCGGCACTGTCAATGGTAAATACAGTAAGTTCACGCAGATCCTCACGATTATTGAAATCATAATCATGTATTCCTGCCTCGGCAATACGGGCAGTATCCTTCAAGGCGTCCGCAGGAAAAGCCTCCTCTATGCCATGAATAAGAAGGATTGACTTTGCACAGGCGGCTGCATTTTCACTGTTTCCCAGAACGGTTTCTATCCTGACCTTATGGTCTGCATGACGTCTGCCCCTGTAAATAAGCTCTGCAACAACCTTGTCGCCGTCATTGAACGGAGCATTGTCATCTTCACAGATGCGGATATGATTTTTCGACATTGTATCTGAAACAAAATAGGGTTCACCGTCACAAACCTCTATTTTTCCTGTAAGCCGGCTGCTGCCCTCCTTGAGAATATCAACAACCTCACCTTCAGGTGAGCCTGAACGTGACTTTATATATGAAATCAGCACCTTATCCTCAGGCATTGCACCCAGAAGAAACTTTCCCGGAATAAAAACTTCCGTTCCGTCATCAGTGACAACAAATCCGAATGTTTTGCTCAGACGTGTGACTTTTGCAGGGTAATAGCCCATTTTTGAGGATAAAACTACCTTTTGCTGTTTTTTTATGAAAATAATACCGTCCTCAGCAAGTTCACGGAGAGCAGTATTATAATTTGACTGACAGCCCTTTCTGCTGTGACATTTTGCAGCAAGCTCACTGCATGACAAAACCTTTTTCTTATTTTGATTAAGAAAAACCATTATTTTATTTTTATAGCTTTCCACTGAATACTTTGCTGATAAGGCTGCACCTTTAGCCGCCTTTGATTTTTTATCTGCTTTGGACGACAAATTTAAAACTCCTTTCAAAAAGTATGCCCTATGACGTTTGTCATAGGGCAGGCGGGGTTTAATCGATAAACGTTGGAACAATATTTATAGCCAGCGTAACAACAAAGAAAACAATTGCAAGGAATCTTGTAATCTTATTCAAGATAGCTTCCTTGGTTCTGCCTTCATTCTTTCCGTAGAAAGAATCGTTGCTTCCTCCGGTAATGGCAGAGGTCATATTCTGCTGTTGTTTCTGGTCCTGCATAAGACAAAGGATAATAATTAAAGCACATGAAATAAGGAGCAAAACTCCTCCTATGATCTGTAAAGTTTCTTTCATTTTAAGCTGCCTCCAAAAAATAATAAAAATGCGAACAAAAATTTATATTTATGTGAAATGACATAATTCACATATTAACATTTATATTATTATATCATACCCAAGCAGCATTTTCAAGAGGTTTTCTAAAAAAAAAGTTACAAAAAACGACAAATCAGAGGTAATATTTTTATAATCAATACAATATAAATATAGAAACGAAAAAGGCAGAACTATACAAGGTCTTTTGACTTGCTTTGTTCGGTGCTGCCAAAAGAAAGGAATATAAATTATGATTCAGGAAAAAACACCCAAAACAGCTCAGAACCTTATACTTGAAAACCGCAGGAGTTTAAGCATTTCAGGAATAACCGATGTAGACAGCTTTGACGAGAGAGAAATCTGTCTTTACACTCAGCTTGGGGAGCTTACCATTCAGGGAAAGGAGCTTCATATCGACTCAATGAGTGTGGAAACAGGTGATATGACCATTACAGGTGATATATGGTCAATAGTTTATGGCGACAGGGATAGGCGTGGGCCTCTTTCAATGCTTGGGAGATTATTCAGATGACGAAAATTATACCTGAAACATATTTCACTGTCCACGAACAGCTCACATTGTTCGGAGCATCATGTTTATTGGGTGCGGCACTCGGTGTTATCTATGACGCTTTCAGAGCGTTAAGAATTGCTTTGCCGCATAATAAAATACTTGTTGCTCTTGAGGACATTGCATTTCTTCTGATTTATTCTGTATTTATTATCTCATTTACATCTGCTGCGGCAAGAGGTGAATTTCGGATTTATTTTGTACTTGGCAGCATACTGGGATTTACCGTTTACATTTTAACTGTCGGAAGTGCTGTCATAAAAATCATAAGACAGCTTTTTAAGATTTTCTATTCAGTCATTAATGTTATTTTACGTCCTTTTAAATTAATATATGTACTTATATATAAAAAAGTCATTGCTAAATTTGTGGGAAGTTCCAAAAATAAGCTGAAAGGATGCAGAAATTTAAAAATCCCCTTGATTGAACACTGCAAAATGTTGTATAATAAAAAAGTAAATATTCATAGAAAGAACGTGAATTGCGTTGGCAAAAAAATCAAGTAAAAGGAACAAAAGAAAAGGTCTGTTTAATAACGCACTTACCAGAATGGCCGCAGTCGCTTTTGTAATAAGCTGTGCTGTACTGCTTGTTGTTATCGAAACCGATTGTGCCGAAAAAGAAGCTGACTTAGTAAAAATCAATGATAAAATCAGCGTTCTTGAGGGTGATAACGAGGAAATTGAACGTGTTCTCAGTAACAGTGACGTTTCATCGTATATGGAACAGGTGGCTTTAGAAGAACAAGGCTATGCTTATCCTGACGAACGACGCTTTTACGATACCTCAAGAGATTAGGATTAAAAGGAGTTTTTTACTTTATGCAGCTGGAAATTGGAAAAATTTATAACGGAAAAGTTAAGGGCATTACTCAATACGGTGCTTTCGTTGATATAGACGGCGGCGGTACAGGTATGGTACATATTTCTGAAATTGCCAATACTTTTGTCAATGAGATAAGAGATCATCTTACCGAAAATCAGGAGGTCAAGGTTAAGGTTATCGGCATTAATGACGCAGGTAAGGTAAGCCTTTCTATTAAAAAGGCTGTTGACAATCCTCAGCCGCAGAAGCCGAAGCAGCCAAGACGTGAGGAACGTCCTCGTCAGAATGTATGGGAGCCTAAAAAGCAGACTCCTATGAGTGAGCTTTCATTTGAGGATATGATTTCACGTTTCAAGCAGAACAGCGAAGAAAGAATGTGCGATTTAAAAAGAAGTACTGACCGTAAAAATGGTACAAGAAGAAAATAATTTTAAGGCGGATATAGTAGCATATCCGCCTTTGTTTATTAAAAATGGGATATTATATCTGAAAAATGGGTTTTCAAAGGGATATTATCCCTTTGGAAACCCATTTTTTATCAGATATAATATTGTTTTATGCATTTTCAACTGTTTTGCTCTGTCGTTTTTTATGATACAAAAGAACTGCCGCAATGCCTGCAAGAAGTACAACTGTTGTAACAAGTCCACCCTCAATGCCGAAATCTCCGCCGTTTATAAACCACAAATTTTCGTTCATGTCTGCCTTGATTATAGACTCTCCCGTTCCCGTACCGCTTACACTTATACCGTAAATGTTTCCCTGTGAAAAATTCCACATCGAATGAATGCCGCATACTCCCCAAATGTTATCAGTTACCAACATCCATATTGACGCAAATACTCCGAAAAGTGCAAGATTTATTATAGCCAGAGCTGAAATTCCCTGATTAAATATATGTGCCAACGAAAATGCAAATGAGCTTACTGCAATTGCAGCAGGTGCTCCGCTTACAGCACCAATTGTATTCATAAGATAACCTCTGAATATAAATTCCTCGCTCATTCCCTGTATCAGAAATCCTAGCAAATACAGCAGATATATCTTATAATTAAGGTCAAAGCTGAATTTTGCAATATCTACCGCTCCCAACAAAAGCTGAATGAGAGTTATAACAGACATCATCACAAAGCCGACAAGTATACCGATAAAATAATTCGGCAATGCTTTTTTCTTTCTCGTACCCATTGACCTTATCGGACGGCATTCAATGCACCTGCAATGGAAAATTGAAATCAATGTTCCGAGTACTGTCGCAAAAAGCGACGCTATCATTGCTTTATCGGTCATTTGAAATTTTGAAACAGCGTCAAAGTAACCTGAATCTCCGGGAACTACGCCTTTTTCTGCAAGGTAATTCTTCAGCTCAGGTGCTACAACAAATGCCGATACCAGCGATTCTGCCAACGCAATAACAAGAAATACGGCTATAAATATAATTATCTGTATAAAGGGATTTTTCGGTGTCCTCAGCATTTCTGCCTCTTTGAACATATCAGGTTTTTTCACCATAATATTTAACTCCTTATAATTTATTATATAAATTATAACATTTAAGGAACTTAAAGTCAAGGCAATAACACATAAAGCACGTCAAGGGACTTTGTGCGGTATTTCTTTATAAAAAATACTTATCATTCATTTTTTTTAACTTCTTTGAATAGAATTATGTTAAAGAATAATGGAGGTTGATTTTATTGACTAACAAGGATTTGGCTGAAAAATATCGTCAAGAAATGATGAATCTATACAGCAAAAGAAATAATACTGCAACTGTAAGCAATCAAATGGAGGACTTATCAAATGTCACAGAGGACTCCCAACAACCGCCCTCAAATCAGACAGCAGGCATACGGGAGGAGGCAAATCAGGAATTTCCACCGAACTCCGTTTCCCAATCAGCTCATGAGGCAAATGGAAATTCTGCTCCCGATTTATCAGAGCATACCGCAGATGAAGCAAATGAAAATTCCCCTGATGATGCTGACAGACATTCAGAACAGTCCGACATTTCCGAAGCTGCTCGGAGTATGCCGTCAGATAATACTGACTCGCCGCAGGTTTTACCGCAGTTCAATGATGCAGACCTTGATGAAAACTATCCCGACCCCGATATATCAGAGCTTATACCCGAGGAAGCGGACACATCAAGCGACCAGTTCTTCCAAAGCAATGCAAAAAACACAGAGGAGGGCTGGATTCAGGTAATCGTAAGAAAGGGCGATAATGCCTATCCGATACCTGATGCCTCAATTATAATAAACAGCACTGAGGACGGTCAGCTTAAACTTATTTCCAATACGATGACGGACGAAAGCGGAAAAACCGAGCTTATAGCCGTTCCTGCACCGAATGTCAGCTATTCGCTTGAATCTGATAATAACGTCCGCCCTTATGCACTTTATAATGTAAGCGTATTTGCTGACGGCTATTTCAGGGAAAAAAGCGTAAATGTTCCTGTTTTTGCAGGAATTACGTCCGTACAGCAGTTTAACCTTGTCCCGCTTCCGCTTCTTATGAAAGAAAGTGATGAAACTATTGAGATTTTTAATCAGGAACCTGATTTGTAAAAGAAAAACACATTACGGCAGCAGCTGCAATTGATTTTTGCTGTTTTGCCTTATTACAGGAGGTTTGCATGCTCACAGGAGAACCGTTTATTCCCGAAACCATTACCGTTCATCTGGGTGCTCCGGATTCAGACGCCGCAAATGTAACTGTGGATTTTCCTACATATATCAAAAATGTAGCGTCAAGCGAAATATATCCGACATGGCCTGAAAGTGCTTTAAGAGCAAATATTTATGCAATCATAAGCTTTGCACTCAACAGAATTTATACGGAATGGTATCGTTCAAGAGGTTATGATTTTGATATTACCGCCTCTACCCAATTTGACCAGAAGTTTATAAATAATCGTGAAATATTTGAAAATATAAGCGACATTGTAGATGAAATTTTCAACGACTATGTTGTACGTCAAGGCAATATAGAACCGCTGTTTACTTCATTCTGCAACGGAACTACCGTAACTTGCAGCGGACTTTCCCAATGGGGTACTGTTTCACTTGCAAATCAGGGCTTTACACCCTATGAAATTCTCCAGTACTATTACGGAGATAATATTAATATAGTAAAGGACGCTCCCGTTATGACTAAAACGCCATCGTATCCGGGAACACCGCTGACCGAGGGCATGGCTACAAATGATGTAAGGTCAATTCAGGTTCAGCTTAACAGAATTTCCCGAAACTATCCTGCAATCCCCAAAATACCGTCTATTGACGGAGTTTACAGTACATATACCGCTGATGCTGTCAGAGAATTTCAGAGAATATTCAATCTTGCTGAAACAGGTACAGTAAATGAGGCAACGTGGTATAAAATAGCGTACATTTACACGAGCGTCAAAAGACTTGCCGAGCTTAATTCAGAGGGAGTCAATCTTGAGGAGGTCAAAAAGCAGTATCCGGGCGAGCTTAAATTCGGAATGCAAAGTGTTTATGTCAATGAACTTCAATATTACCTTGCTGTTATCGGAGCTTACTATGAAGCTGTAATCCCTGTTGAAATAACAGGATACTTCGGAGAAATGACAGAAAATTCGGTAAAGTCCTTTCAGCGTGTGTTCGGACTTCCCGAAACAGGTGTTGTGGACAGAAATACCTGGAATGACATATATCGGGCTTATGCAGGCATTGTGCAATCAACTCCTATCAGTGACGAAACTATCGTTATTTACCCCGGAACAGTTCTGAAAGAGGGTACTACAAGTGAGTATGTAAGGGTTTTGCAGGAGTACCTTTCATATATACACCAAAGCTATCCGAATATCCCTGCCGTAAATAACACAGGCTATTTCGGGCCTCTTACAAAGGCATCCGTCATTGCTTTCCAGAAGCAATTTGACATTCCGCAGTCGGGGGTTGTCGGTGCGGCAACGTGGAATGCTGTTTCAAGTGTTTATTCAGACCTGAAATTTGGTTTTAACAAACAGCCTTATCAATATCCGGGATACATAATATCAGCAGAAACAAGCGGAGGTACAGAGTAATGGCATATACACAAAAGCATTTGAGAAATCATGTTATGGAACTTCAAAAATATCTTCATGGGATTTCATATTACAACCCCCAGATTCCGAGAATTGTTCCTGACGGCATCTATGACAGAGAAACTGAAACTGCCATAAGAGCTTTTCAGCGTGAATACCACCTGCCCGAAACAGGCAGAACCGATATGCAAACGTGGAATAAGCTTATAAATGTTTATAAGCACTATATCAGCGGAACAGCCCAGAAAATCAACATTTTCCCATCACCGAACCATGTTGTCAAAGCAGGTGATACGGGGCTGATAGTTTATATTTTACAGTCAATGCTCAATGTAATCGGCGAATATTATGATAATATGCCGAATGCTCAGATTTCCGGCACATTCGGCAGTGATACGGCTCAATGCATTAAGAACTTCCAGAAACGCTCTAATCTTCCGCAGTCGGGAAATGTTGACCGACAGACGTGGAATATGCTGGTTAAAACAGCAGAAAACGTAGAGAAAAGATAAAATTATTTCATATTGGGTTTCCAAAGGTATTGATATAGAGTAAAATCAGACTGTCATATTAGGTAAATAAAACCACATAATATCGGGTTTCCAAAGGGTTGATAACCCTTTGGTCAGGTCAAGGGCTGAAAGCCATTGCAGGGTGTGGGACAGCGTCCCACAGACAGCCGCAGGGCGCTCTGCAAAGGGTGAATTAAAAAACAGTCCGGTGGACTGTTTTTTAAGAGGGAACGCTCTGCAAGAGAGAGCGTTCCCTTATTCTATTCTTTTTAAAATAAACAACTGTCAAATTAAAAAGGGGCAGCCTTCACTTGTAAGGCATGCCCCTCTTTTAAAACAGTTAAAACTGTTTTAAAATTCACCCTGTACGAAACGCTTGAAGGCTTTATGTGGGGCTTTGCCTCGCACCCCACCAGAGGCTCTGCCTCTGGACTCCGCCAAAGGGTTATTAACCCTTTGGAAACCCAACTTTTGTAGAAAGCTTGCTACAGAAAATATAACAGCACTCAACTTATTAACCCTTTGGAATCCCAGCTTTTGTTCTGAATGTCATTAAGTTCGCCTTTTATGTTCCAGCTTTGTTTTTCTGTATGAACTTTCCTTTTTCGCACTTGATTTATAAATAATAATATGGTAAAATAGTTATGTAATTTTAGGAACTTATTGCCATAACATATAAAAACATGTACGAAAGGAGATTTGTATGCTAAACGCAGCCGTTAAAAATTTTCAATTTACATCTGATTTTGATGGACTTGAAATAGATGCGTCAATTGCTGTTCCATCATCAAATATAAACGGAATTGTTCAAATCGTTCATGGAATGTGCGAGTATAAGGAGCGTTATTTTCCTTTTATGGACTATCTTGCCGAAGAAGGCTTTATTACCGTTATCCACGATAACAGAGGTCATGGAAAAAGCGTATGCTCCAAAGACGACTTAGGCTTTTTATACAAAAATGGTGATGTCGGATACGTTGAGGACATTCATCAGCTTACAAAAATAGTTAAAGAAGCATATCCCTCTGCTCCGTATTTTCTGTTGGGACACAGCATGGGTTCGCTTGGTGTAAGAGCATATTTAAAGCAGTACGATGCGGAACTTCAGGGACTTTTTGTGCTCGGCTGTCCATGCTACAGCAAGCTTTATAAATTTGCACTAAGTGCAGACAAGGCCATGATGAAGAAAAAAGGAAGCCGTTACAGAAGTGAGAAAATCAACAGCATAATCCAAAATAAATTTAATAAGCCGTTTAAGGAAACTGAAAGTAATGCGTGGATATGCAGCAATAAGGAAGTCGTTAAGGAGTTTAATGAAAATCCAAACAGCAACTACATCTTTACGCTTAACGGTTATGCGGCAATTCTGGGACTCTTTCAGGAGGTATATTCAAAGAACGGCTGGCGTCTTGAAAATCCATCTCTGCCAATCCGCTTTTTATCAGGCAAAAATGACAGCTGTATCATTTCAGAGAAAAAATTCTTTAAGGCTGTTCAGTTTATGGTTGACATCGGATATGAAAATGTTTCACACCGACTTTTTGACGGTATGCGTCATGAAATACTGAACGAAAAGGACAATATTACCGTATACAAGGATATTGCAAAAACTCTTTATTCATGGCTTGACCGATTATAATTATTAAAGGGAATGTACCACAAACGGAACATTCCCTTATTGTTATCTCAAAAAAAGCTTATCAAAAAGACTCTTTTTATAATGATACTCCGTATTATTTGCTGACTTCACTTTTGGCTCGGTAATCTGATTTGTCCAGTCCTGCATATCAAGACGTGACATATATTTTTGCAGATACATTGTATCGTTTATTGCCGCATGCTTTACAAAGAACTTGAATATTACATCACAATTTTTATAACCATAAGCCTCAAGGAACTTGTCGAAGTGCTTTTCATACATTTTAATCAAAGTATTTTTTCCCGTTACAAACCTTTTGTCCTTTTCAAATGCTGCCAGAATTTTTGATTCTATTTCATTTGAAACAGCATAGTCTTTCAGAAGTCCGATTGTGCCTGATAGAGCAAATCCCATATTTTCGTATGACCCGCAGAAATCACCGGTAGTAATCTTTGCTCCGGGATAATCAAATGCAAATTCCGAATAAAGCGATAAAATACATCGCAGATTAAGATTTTCCACACCTTCAAAGCTGTTTCCAATCTTGTTATGAATATAATCCACAAGGCGTCCCGACTTCTTTAAAAGCTCCTGAGTGGACGGCATGTAAACAGCCTCAATCCCCTGTGAAACAGGCACTTCAACATCTTCATGCAAATCTCCGCCTACATGAACAAGCTCATTATGCTTTAATCCGAGCTTACTAATCATTATAGAAAATATGCTTCCGTTAACTCTTTTCAACTGCTCGGGATTTTTTATAAAAACAGCCTTATACCCTTCTATGCCGCAGTCCTTTAAAATCTGACCTATAGTTTCGTTCGGCAGATATGAATCGGTAGTAAGCACAACCTTTTTTCCTGAGTCCAGTGCTTCGTTATAAAGCCGCAGACCGCAGTCACGGGGATATGAATAGTAACGTATCAATTCAAGCTCCCTGTTCATCAGTTTTTCAGCAGATGCAGGACTTATTTTACTTATTTTTTGAAGCTGGGCATAAATTTCCTCCAGTGTCGGTTTTTTTAGTCCGCACTTTTTTATTGCTTTGCTTTCAGCCTTAATTCTAAGCTCATGAAAAGTTTTGCTGCCGGTATATGCATTCTTGAACTCCCTCTCCATGAGAAAATATACGTCCGATGACTTCCAGAATGGACTTATAACAAGCGTGTCAAATATATCAAAGCTTACAGTAGTTATATTGTCTTTTGTTACAACTGCCGCCATATTTATGAAGTTATGCTTCTGCTCACTATTCATTGCTTTGTATTTATGACTTGTCATAAGCTCACCTCACTATAATCAAAAAAGCTCTCTTAGAAAAACTAAGAGAGCGAAGAAGTCGGCATTGACCAATCTTCCCGGGCCGTCACCAGCCAAGTATTGTAGGCACAGAAGAGCTTAACTACCGTGTTCGGAATGGGAACGGGTGGAACCTCAACGATAAAAACACCGACAAAAACCAGAAAACAAAAGAATAAAAGCAAAAGGAGTAGAGGCAAGAGATCAGAAGAAACAA
>OGDY01001164.1_pt1 | contig 31130 bp, 16 predicted proteins | sample 1570341 | NCBI WGS metagenome assembly OGDY01 (sample SAMEA2581972, study PRJEB24529) | metagenome | biome: Human gut stool | place: China | collected 2011 | reverse complement strand
AACGGTAGGACTGGTAGACCTGTCCCTCTTCATTGGTGATGCCGGAGACGCTTCCCCTGGCATCGTAGAGGTAGTAGCCGGTGCTGCCATTATTTCCCGAGTTTTCCTTTCATTCATCACCTATGCAGGGATATTTTACCTCGCCTCATCCAAATGCAGAAAAGGATAAAGCATACAGCATACATTTTTTCCAGTAATCCCCCAGCATCACCTGTCTGTGGTACCGTCACCATGTGATCCTTACTGTACACGATTTCCACCGGTTTGCTTGCATAGTCTGTTTCCTTCTCTCCGTTCACATTCTCTGCAATCAGATAAACATGATAATCGGTTCCGCATTCCTTATTCCTGTATTCCTCTGGAATCGAAAATACTGCTTTACCGTCCTGATCCACATTCGGAATATAAATTGCTTCCCCGGCATCATAATAACCGTCCGCTGTAAGGATGTCTTTCTTTGTGAACAGAACCGATACCCATGTTGCATTATCAATGTCCGCCCCTGTAAGTCTATAGGGTACTGTCACCTGCTCTTCTGACTGTGCATTTGTACTTTGCTCTGGCCGGATTTTCATAGCCGGATCGATCAATGTCAGTTTATATGCAGCCCCTGTCTGCCCGGCAGTTCCTTCCACAATAGAAACCATAAGAATATCCGACAGTCTGACATTTAGTACAGGACTTACTCCACAGTATTCATTAACAAAGAGACAACCTACTGCCTTACTTGCTATAACACCTGCACCCATACCTTCATTTTCCGGTAACGTAGGATATTCTTCTTCGGAACGCAGCCACCATTCCCACATGGTTGGTTTTTGTATGCAAATTTTTCCCCGGTTGTCTGCCCCCCACTGCTCATTACTATATCCATAACTTTCGTTTCGGACTTCTCTTGCATCCAGCAAAAATATTTTATCTCCCGAAAGTGCTGTCCATCTCTGAGGTTGAAAGTCGCAGGCATCCCCATCACTTTCTGCTACATTTTCTTTTACGCTGTTTGCAATAGCAGCCTGCTCCTGTAATGAAAAAGATGATGTCAGAAAATCATTGTTCAAATATTCCCGCAAAATACTATTGTTCCATTTGCTGTCATCCACGGCATAATTCAATTCATGGAATATCATTCCCTTGTCACCGTCTGGCAGAAAGACGTTATCACAGTCTAACAGCATTGTCTTTACCGTACTGTCATTCCCGCTAAAATCTGTAGTGCATTTGGAGAGCACACGATATTTCACAGGCTCTTTCTTCCCGTCATTGTCCATATCGTACTCTCCAAAATACACATAATTCCCCTGCCATGCTTCATCGATTATAGGTTTTGATGGATTTTCAATTCCATAATTTCCTATCCCCGTGATTTCCTTCGCCATAGGTTCGTCCAACACACGCCCTTTTGCCTGTACAGTAATACTCAAAAAAGCAATCATTACCAATATGCAATTCACAATAATTAATTCTTGAATGATTAATAATAGTTTTCGCATATACTGCTTTCCCCTCAATATTTTATTTCACTACTCCAACTATTGTGTATTCACCATTTTTATTGCCTGAGGAATTTTGGCCTGTCTTATCCTCTTTAAATTCGACCTCGCTGATTTCTATATTGAAGCGTTTTGCCGTATTTAAGAACACATTAGGATCGAGGCTTGCAACATAATCTGTGTATTTCTGTGCTGCTCCATCAAAAGCCAAATTGCTATAGATTGCCCGAATCCCTCTGTTCCAATCATTGTGTCCTGCATAAATCCCTGAACTAAAACCAGGTGAAATCAAATGCAACCGTGGTGTATTCCAATTCAAGTAGTGTAAAATATCGTCATAATCCTTTATTCCAGGTAATTCCTTTTCAAAAGCACTTTGTCTCGCCGCCGAAAATTGATCATGGTAATATGTATAAGCTATTATTTTTCCACCCAGAAAGTCCATGGCCAAAGCCAAATCATTATCAAAGTTTTCATTAACACCATTTTGTCCATCTGCGGCCAGATTGTTTTTGTCCGTGTTAAAACTACCTGTTCCTTCTTGAATAATTATTGCCAAAAGCAGTCTGGGATCTACCTGCACTTTTGTTTTATTATAATATGCTACACTTGCCTCCCACACTTTATCAATTTTTTCCTGATTCCATTTTAATTTTCCATTATTATTTATTCTATTTAGTTGCCAATCAAGGTATGTTTCTGTTGAATCCTGTAGTGCTAATCTTGGCGCTCTGGATGATATCCATTGCACAATTTCGCATTCATAGTTACTATTTCTTTCATTCGCACTTTCCTCTACACTTTTTACATAGGTCCTACCAAGTTGATAATTATAATTTAACACATAATCGACATCTACATCTGTTCTTCCAACTTCCCTCATTGCTGATAAAAATTTCCTGACCTGTGTATATGTCGGTGTAGCATTTTTCTTTTTGCAATTAGCATCTAACTGATTATATTTTGCATACAATTCACTAATTTCGTCTGCATATAGCCAGTTTCCGCTCGGATCCGTATAATTCAGATAGCTGCTCACGCAGTAATTATACCGGTTGAGCGTCAGCGGTTCTGTCAGGCTGCCGAGGTAGCTGTCTTCGGTGAGGAAGGTCGCCGTTACCACACAGTAGTACCTTGCTCTCAGATACTGGCTCTCGATATTCGGATTGTAGGATTCTCCGTTGTAGGTGTATTCGTTCTCATACTGCGGAGCACCGAAGGTGATCTCTCCGGTGACGCTGTAACGGTAGGACTGGTAGACCTGTCCCTCTTCATTGGTGATGCCGGAGACGCTTCCTCTGGCATCGTAGAGGTAGTAGCCGGTGCTGCCATCGAACCGGTCAAGGGAGATCCGGTCGAATCCGCCGTTTATCTCCGCTCCGTAGATATAAGAGGTATCCGTCCTGCCATTGATGTTCTGCTCGACCAGTACCTCGGCATGCTCACGGTTGACGTCGTTTAAGTACTCGATCAGCTCATAGTTCTTTTCCTTACCGGTGGTCTTGATCCGGGCGATCAGATCTGCCTCTGTCGCGCTGACTTCCTCCTGTACCGGGAAGAGAATGCCGCACTGGTTCTGGCTGTTGTTCTCCTCCGCATTGGTTGCATTGCCGTAGCCGGCGTCATCCGTGCCCCCGGACTTGCTGTTCTTCTTATTGTTGCCCTTCCCCTTACCGTTGCCGTTTCCATTGCCGTTATTGCCGGAATTTCCTTTTCCGTTGTTTCCACTGCCGGAGTTGTCCTTGTTGTTCCCGTTGCCGTTACCGGAATTACCCTTCCAGTCATCATCGGTATGGAGATTATAGTTCAATAAGAATACCCGGTTGCCGTCACCGTCATAAGCCGCAGCAAGGAGCAGTTCATCCCCGTCATGCACTGCCGCCAGACGATTCTCTACGGAGTATTCATAAGTCCTGTTCACCTTGTCCGTGCCGATCCGCCCGGTCTCACTGATCCGGTTGCCATCTGCATCATAGGTATAGGCAAGGCTGGTGGTCTTCTTGCCATTGTAGAGCTTTTCAGAGATCAGCTGGTTACTCTCATTATACTCATATCTGTGCCACTCCACAACCGTCCCGTTCAAAGTTTTCTCCATGTAGGTGCGGTTACCCATAAGGTCATACTCGAACGTGTAGACGCAGGTGCCATAATTGTCCTCGGTCTCCGTAGCGGTCAGAAGCTTTCCGGCTGCATCATAGGTAAATGTCCGGTCGGTCTCCACGATCTGGTACGCGAAGGTGGCGTCCTTGTCATGCTTGCCATTATGGCGGTTTCCATGAGGATAGAGGTCGTCATGTCTGCCGTCATCATGCCGTCCGTTATGCTTGTCATCGTAGGCATAGCCTGCCAGAGATTCGATGGCGGTCTCCCCTGCGATGAATCCCCTGTCGTCATAAGTATAGAGATAGTCACTTACCACCCACTCACAGGTATCGCAGACATTCTTAAGCTCCACGATCTGATTCCTTGCATTGTAAGTGTTATAGGTGCTGATGCCGTTCGGGCGGTGGATCCGGGTCACCCGGTTAATGGCATCATAAGTATAGGTGGTAACTTTTCCCTCCCTGTCGGTCACTTTGATGAGATTGTCGTTCTTGTCATACTCATAGCTTACTTTTGTGCCATCCGCATAGGTAATGGCAGCGAGATGATCCGCTTCGTCATAGGTATAGCCTATGGTGTCACCCTTTGCCTCCTCATGGGAGAAGCCGTCCTCTCCCGGTGCCCGGTAAGTGGTCACGGAGGTGATCCGGCGGAGTCCGTCATAGGTGTACTCCGTGTCCCCTGTGGTATCCTGCATGGCTACCCGCTCTCCCAGAGCATTGTAGGCATAGGTAACCCCTTCTGCACTCTGCTCTCCGGTGCTGTCGCTGTAGCTTTTTTCTACCAGATCATCCAGCTTGTCATAATCATAGCTGATCCGGTTTCCTCCGTTGGAGGTATAGGATGTGATCCGTCCTGCGATATCGTAGGTACATACTTCCTTTCGTCCTGCGGCATCGGTCACGCTGGTCACATTTCCTTCGCGGTCGTAAGTAAATTCCGTTCCTCTTCCCAGATAATCAGTCACGCCCGTCACGCGGTCCATCACATCGTAGGTATAATATGCCACACTTCCCATCGGGTCAGTCACAGAGGTCAGACGGTTCTTGGCATCATAGGTATAGTCTGTGACCAGACCATCTGTTGCGGTCTTTTCCAGCACATTGCCATGGGCATCATACAGATAGCTTTCTGTTAATCCCATCTTGTCCCGGTATGCAGTAACGCGGTTCACAGCATCGTAGGTATAGCCGGTGGTCTGCTCCAGAGGATCGGTCGTTAACGTCAGACGGTCATCCTTATCATAGCCGTAGTTATAGACATATCCCTTCGGATCTGTCACCGCAGTCGTATTGTAGTTGCCGTCATACGCATAGGCTGTGGTACGTTCTCCGGGTCTTTTGATGCTTACGACATTGCCCACCTGATCGTAGAGGATACCGGTCACTTTTTCTTCCGGATCTGTCACAGTGGTCATCCGGTCTACTTTGTCATAGGCATAGTTCCAGGAATACCCCAGTGCATCCGTAACTGTGGACTGGTTGCCCCGCTCATCATAGCCGTAGGTGGTCACTCCGCCTTCGGGATCTGTCACGGAAGTCAGCCGGTGCATGATGTCATAGGTATATTCGGTGGTACGGTCCAGATTATCCTGTTTTACGAGAATATCATTGCCGTTGCTGTAGGTAAAGGCAGTCTCATAGCCCAGAGGTGTCGTGATACCCGTAAGCCGTTGTACAGCATCATAGGTATAGAGATAGCTTTCGCCGTCCGGCTGTCTCTTTTTCGTTACCTGTCCGTTGGCATCTACGGTATAGAGCGTAACGTTCCCCAGTGCATCGGTGACACTGGTAACTACATCATGTTTGTCATAAGTATATTTCTCCACAGCTCCCATGGGAGAGGTGGTGGTGATCATACGGTACAGTTTGTCATAACCATAGGTCGTGGTCTGTCCCAGCGCATCGGTAACGCCGGTCAGGTTGCCTGCCGCATCATACGCATAGCTTTCCGTCAGCCCTTCCGGTGTGGTAATGGCAGTCAGACGGCTCAGGGCATCATAGGTATAGGCAGTCGTGCCTCCGTTGCCGTCCCTGTATGCAGCCAGCCGGTTCAGGGCGTCATAGGTGTAATCTGTGGTCACACCGTTGCCGTCCTTTAAGGTAGTCAGATTACTGTTCCTGTCATAGAAAAATTCCGTGGCAGCTCCTTCCGGATCTACTTTCTGTGTCAGCCGGTTCAGAGCATCGTAAGTATAGGCATATTCCGCCTTGCCCGGCTCTGTGGTATGGATCAGGTTCCCTTCCGCATCGTAAGCGTAGGATGTTACCTTTCCTTCCCCGTCCGTGACGGTAAGCAGTCTGTCGGAAGCATCGTAGGTATAACGGGTGGTCACGCCGTCGATACCGGTCACGGAGACTGCTCTGCCGAAAGCATCATACGTCACAGAGGCTGTTCTGCCCAGTACATCGGTCTGGGAAGTCAGATTGCCTGCCGCATCATAGGTATAGGTCATCTCGTTGCCTGCCGTATCGGAAGCTTTCACGATTCTGCCACAGGCATCCATGGTAAATGTGGTCACGACACCGTATCGGTCGGTAAAGGTTGCCACATTTCCGTTCTTATCATAGGTATAGCGGTCTGTCTCCCCGTCAGGATAGGTCTCCTTTAAGAGATTCCCCTCTGCATCCACGGTATAGGCATGGGCATTCCCCAGGGGATCCTTCGTAAGCGTAAGGTTGCTGTCCGCATCGTAGGTGTAGCCGGTCTCACCCTTCAGGGCATTCGTCACAGTCTGCAATCGGCTGATCCGGTCATAGCTGTAGGTCGTCACATTTCCCAGCGCATCGGTCTGTGCTGTCAGCTGGCCGATGGCATCATAGGTATTTTTCAGGGTATCTCCCTCCGGTGCCGTCACCGTGAGGACTCTGCCCTCTTTGTCATAGGTGTATGCCGTAGTACCGCCGCAGGCATCGGTCACAGTCGTCAGTCTCGCCAGTGCATCATAAGCATAAGCGGTGGTATTTCCCCGTCCATCCGTCACAGCGGTCAGGCTGCCGCAGGCGTCATAGGTATAGTGTACAGTGTTCCCCAGCGGATCCGTACTCTCTGTCAGAAGATTTCTTGCATCATAAGTGTAGATATACTCTCTTGCCAGGTCCTCTGCGCCGGTCTGGCGGATCTTCGTGACATTGCCGTTGCCATCGTAGGTGTATGTGGTTACGGCTCCCAGCGCATCGGCCGTCTCCGTGAGTCTGGACAGATGATCATAACGATAAGTCTCCGTGGCACCATCCGCATAGGTGATTTTCGTGATCCTTCCGTTAACGTCACTTTCATAGGAAGTCACGTTACCCTCTCTGTCAGCAGCCGAAACCATGCTCTGCTTCACCGGGTCATAGGTATAAGTCTCTGCATTGCCCAGACGGTCCGTGACGGTAAGGATCCGGTCTGCTCCGTCGTAAGTATTCTTCTGTACCGCACCCTTTGCATCCGCAGTTTCCGTTACCCGGTTCATGGCATCGTAGGTATACTGTATGGTCTGCTGCTCCGCATCGGTCTGTGTAAGGCGGTTCCCGTTACTGTCATAGGTATAAGTCAGGGTATTGCCCAGCGGATCCGTACCGGACAGCATCCGGTTCATGGCATCATAAGTAAAGGTGCTGGTCTGCCCCTCTTTATCGGTAATGGCTGTCACTGCGCCTGCCGGATCATAGGTATAGACGGTCACTGCACCGGCGGCATCCGTCTCCTTTATTACCCTGCCCAGGGCATCGTAGGTATTGGCGGTGGTCTCTCCGGTGGGATCCGTGACTGTTAACAGCCGGTTCATGGCATCATAGGTATAGTTCCATGTATTACCGGCACCGTCCGTCATGGATGTGACGCAGGCACCGTCATAGGTATAGGATGTGGTGTTGCCGTTCGCATCCTTTACCGCCACAAGCCGGTTTTTCTCATCGTAAGTGTAAGAGGTCTGTCCTCCCTCCGCATCGGTCACAGAAGTCAGGCGGTTCTGTCCGTCATAGGTATAGCCGGTCTTTCCTCCGTCATAGTCCGTAGACTGCGTCATTTTGCCTGCGGTATTGTACGCATAGGTTCTGGTGGCGCCATCCTGTCTTTTTTCCTGTGTTACCCTGCCTTTCCCGTCATAGGTATAAGTCGTCTCCACGCCGGTGCGGTCCAGACGCCCTGCCAGATACCCTGCGGTATTATAGCTTCTCTCTTCGAATGTACCGTCCGGATATTCTATCTTCGTGGTACGGTAATTGTCATCATAGGTATAGACCGTCACATTGCCTTCCGCATCCGTGGCAGTGGTCTGTCCTCCTCCGGCCGTCTGTTCATAAGCCAGCGTGACCACGCCGCCTTCCGCATCCGTCTGCTGTATCACACGGCCTTCCCCGTCGTACTCATTGGCTACGACTCTGTGTCCGTTTTCATCGTACCATGCGGTCATGCGGTGGCTGTCATCGTAAACATAACGAACGACACCGCCTACGGGATTCGTCACCTGCGCCAGATTACCGGCTTCATCGTAGGTATAGGTCACACCGTGGCCGTCCGGCAGAGTAATGCTGCTTAAGCGGTTCTTTTCATCCAGCGCGATCCGGAATTCCTTTCCGGAGGGTGTGGTAATGCTTTTCAGGTACAGATCCACATCATAAGCCAGTTCTGTCCGGTTACCGCAGCTGTCTTCCACCGCACGGAGCAGACCGAAGCTGTCGAATTCATGACGGCTTCCGTCATCCAGAATCTCTACCACATATCCGTTCTCTGTCTCTGAAAGTCCATAGTCGCATCCGACCGGTGCAAGGTATCCCTCTCCCGCCGGAGTAAACGTGATGATGCCGCCGTTATTTCTAAGCCACAGGACCGATCCGTCGGCCAGTTCTCCCATACGTTCATCATAAGCAAAGGTCCAGCCGAAGCCCAGACTCCCCTCATACGCCGCACCCTTTGCATTGTACTGTCTGGTCAGGGCAAAATCACCGCCGATGTCCGCAATCGTGGCATCGGCCTGTTCCATGTAGAAATTACCGGTATTCAGGTTCACCGGCTCATAGCCGAACTCACAGTTCTCCGCTCTGCCTAACAGCAGTCCGTCGATGATCGCCTTATAATATTCACTTAACACGCCGGAACTGTAAGCTGTGGTATTCTTCGGCTCCCTGATGAAAATACGGTTGCCCTGTCTGGTCAGGCAGTCCTGCATCCGCATGTCGGCAAGGATCGTATTCAGTTCCACACCGTAATGCTGTGCGATCCTGGGCATCAGGTCGAAAGCACCTTCCTCATAGATCAGGAAGCGGTCGGATTCTACGGTCTTACCTCTTTTGCCCCCAAAGGAAGCGGTCGCCGTCACATAGTAGACCTGTCCGGGCTGTAATCCGGAAAACACCTCGCTCTGCCAGTTGGAAAGTCTCCGCTTATAGGCGATCGCCTCCGGATATTCCCCTGCATAAGCATCGGAATCCGGATAGAGAAGCTTTGTCTGCGCTTCGGTCTCTCCGGTGCTGCCGTTGACCAGTTCGTAGGTCACGGTACTGCCGGGCTTGGCCAGTCCATGGGCTGCCACTCCCAGTGTATCACAGGATTTGTCCCCATTTCTTCTTACGACCGGGTAAACATCCACTGTAGTATCATCCAGCGTAAGCTTCGCCAGATCCGTCAGATCTCCTGTCCATGAGACGATCAGCTTCGGCGCATAGGATGCGGAGGAATTGTTGTAGAATACCTCACACTGCATGGAGGCACCGGCATCGCCCGCTGTCTCGTTGGGTGCTTCCACCAGTGCTTTCATGACCAGTCCGTGATTCTCTGCGGTTCCGTTGATCCATGCACTGACTTCTTCCGTTACATCGAAGGATAATGCCTCTCCGCGGGTAGTGGAAGCCGTTCTGCTATCCAGAAAATAATGGTTGTAATTTAACTGATTGTTCCATGTAAGGCTTCCCACCTGCCAGGGCTCTTCCACTCCGAAAAGTCCGAATTCAGAACTGCCCTTGCTCCAGCGGGTCTTCTGGGTCACCTGAAATGCCGCACTGACGATCTCCGGCTCCTCCGCCAGCGCTGAGAAATCATAATCAATGGCAAAATAAGATCTGCAATTTAAATGTTTGCTGTGGAAGCCTGCCAGATTTCCGGAGGTGATACCGTCATCATAGCCCACATAAGGATATGCATTATCTCCGATCACGGAATTCGGGCTGCCCTGCTCAGCGCAGGCCACATGGATCGCACTTTTACCTACCTGAATAGCGGTAGGATCGATCCGTACCGGATAGACGCGGTCATCTGCATCCAGCCAGTCACTGTCCGCGGAAACGGTAACCGCATAGGTGGATTCTTCACCGCTTTCCTCCAGCTGAAGTTCCACGCCGAAAGAGATCTCTCCCGCCGCGTCCTCCATCTCCGGAGCCTCCAGAACGAATACTGCGTCCTGTTCGGGATCTGTTCCCTCTTCATAGAGGTACAGCGTGTTGCCGCTCAGGGTGGCTTTCAGTCCATAGGTGTTCAACAGATAACGGAAACTGTGGGCAGTGTCTCTCTGCAACAGGATGATGTCCTCTTTCACACTGTTTCCGAATATCGTGTACTGATAATCCACATCCGGCAGTACATTGTTGTAACGAATAGCATTGTCCTTTACGATACCGTCAGTGAAATCTCCCCAGGCAGGAGTCAGTGTCAGCAGATGGTCGTCACTTGCAATGGTCAGTAGCTCTGTACCTTCCTCCGCTCCGACTGTAAGCATCGCCTGATAGCTTCCGGCACTGTTCACGTAGCTTTTTGCATCTCCATACAGGGAATAGGTGGAGACCTCACTCTCTACCAGAGTATTGTCTGCCTGCTGCAGATTGCCGTCCTCATCAAGATAGCTGTTACCATCGTAGCCGATCACTGTCACATACCGGTCACCGTCTACATGGTAGGTTCGGCTGTACGCATCATAAGCTGCCAGCGTACCATAATTTTCCGGTTCCGGATCCTGATAATAGTTCTCCGGCTGTCTGGGCGGAACGTTCCCGGATACGCTAGCCGGTGTCGGCACAGGCTGCGGAGTCGGTGTCTGCTCCGGCGTCTGTTCCGGTTCCATGGTCTGTTCCGGCTCCGCCGACTGTTCCGGTCCTGCCGATTGTTCTGGTTCTGCCGATTGTTCCGGTTCTGCCGATTGTTCCGGTTCCGGTGTCTGCTCCGGATTGCCGCCGGATACGGAAACCTCTGTTTCCACCCGGTGCTCTGTTATTTGGGTCTCTGCTGTCCCGGTCTCTGCCGCCATGACGTGCTGCAATGAGCTGTCTCCAAAAAGCAGTACCAAAACAAGCAGAAAGCTCAGCCTTCTGTTCCACTTCTTTCCTTTTACACTATGCATTTGTCCTCCCTCATTTGTGCTTCTGCACCGCAATTAAAGTTTGTTCCGGTTGCTTCTTTAACACGTTGTTCCTCTGTCGTGATAAAGTATTTTGAAATATTTTATGATATTGATCATTAGTTGTCAATAAAAATGTGTGGTTTTTCGATAAATCGAAGCGTATATTTCAATTTATCGAAATATAAAAAACGTTCAGCATTTTTTGACTGAACGTTTTTTCCCCAAAATATTATCATTATCAGCGCGTGTAAACACCTAAATCCTTTAAAATATCATGTCTGAACTTGGCCAACGGCTTCTTCCCATATTCTTCATACGGTACCTGTTTTCCAAATACCATATCGCGGATATCTGTGGATGTCAGATTCGCCTTGCCAACAAGCCTTCTCTCTCCGTTGATTAGGTCACAAAAATGCTGTGTTTTATCTCCAATTTCAAAAAAAGCATAGCCAAAATGTCTGTGTTTAAATAATATTATCAGTTTTTCGTCAGATAAAACTTGTACAGGAATTAAATCCATGCAATTACAGCAAAATCTCATAAATGTAATTTCCAGATCATCTGTTACATACTTTTTTGTATGTTCCTGCTTAATCCTCTGTTCCATCCTATCCGCAATGGAACATAAACACTCCACTATTGTCTCCATGGTGCTATCAGCAAAAGGTATCTGTATCTCGTTCAAACCGTTTGATCTACAAAAGTCTTCTATAGCTGCCACCAGTTTTTTCCTATTCTCATCACTTATGTCCTGTAAAAAAAACATCTTTCTTCCCCTTTCACACGCTTTTATCGTTTGACGATTCCTTTCCTTTTATTGTACCTGTATCCCCGATCCCCCGCAACTGTTCTTCGCCAAAATGCCCCAAATTCTTCCAAGATAATTAATAAAAAATCCACGAAAAAAACAGAGACAATATTAAAAACATCTCTGCCTCCAGCGTAAACATGGTACTACTCCTTTGTATTTCGAGTAAAAAATATGGGAAGACTAAGCTTCCCACTCGTTAATGTTCATCTCTTTACGGATTGATTACCGAAGGTTAATGGAGACCTAAATACCCTTTTCCCTTTATCAGTTTTTCAGCCTCTTCACTGTTTTCCATCATTCCGGTTTCGATACATATCTTTCGGTCTGTCTGGATCAGAATTCTATACGCCCCTCTTCCAGCCGACTTATAACGCACTGATCTCACATCTTCCCATGAGTATTTTTTCTCTTTTCCCCAAATGGAGCGATAAGTAACATCATCCCGCGTCATAGTGATTCTTTTGTTGCACCAAAACAGTAGGAAATAGCTTCCTTCCATTCCACATAATATGAAAAAGATAATACCTGCGCCTTTCACTTCCTTTGAAGTGCTTGAAATCAATATTAAAAAAACTCCCACTCCGATGAACCAGAAAAACACTCCAAGTAGCAATGGTGTCAATGTTCTTCCGGAACACACAACTTCTTTTTCATCATTCACTTCTGTAATCCTCCGGTAAGATCTTTGGGTGTACACCAAAAACGGATGCCCACATTCCTACAGGGAAGCATCCGTTTCTTCCATTTTATTTTTACAGCAGGCTGTCCAGGGTCTCTCTGATCGCCTTGATGAAGTCCAGGCTGTTGAGGATCACGGGATGCTCACAGGTGGAGATCAGGGACAGGCTCTTGGTCATCTTGCCATCCTCAATGGTCTTAATGCATGCCTGCTCCAGCTTGTCTGCGAAGTTACACAGTTCGGGGATCTGATCCAGCTCGCCGCGCTTTCTGAGAGCTCCGGTCCATGCGTAGATGGTAGCAATGGAGTTGGTGGAGGTCTCTTCACCCTTTAAGTGCTTGTAGTAATGACGCTGTACAGTTCCATGAGCAGCCTCATACTCATAAACGCCGCTGGGAGATACCAGTACAGAGGTCATCATGGACAGATCGCCGTAAGCGGTAGCTACCATATCGGACATTACATCACCATCGTAGTTCTTACATGCCCAGATGAATCCGCCCTCAGAACGGATGACACGGGCTACGGCATCATCGATCAGAGTGTAGAAATATTCAATGCCAAGTTCCTCGAATTTAGCCTTGTACTCGTTATCATAGATCTCCTGGAAAATATCCTTAAAAGTATGATCGTACTTTTTGGAAATTGTATCTTTAGTAGAGAACCACAGATCCTGCTTCGTATCTACCGCATAGCTGAAGCATGCTCTTGCAAAGCTCTCGATGGATTTATTGGTATTGTGGATACCCTGAATGATACCTGCTCCGTCGAAATTATGGATCAGTTCACGGGTCTCGGTGCCGTCTGCTGCGGTGAATACCAGCTCTGCCTTACCGGGTCCGGGTACTTTGATCTCTGTATTTTTATAGACATCACCATAAGCATGACGGGCGATGGTGATGGGCTTGGTCCAGTTTTTTACGTAGGGAACGATACCCTTTACCAGGATTGGTGCACGGAATACAGTACCGTCCAAGATGGCACGAATGGTTCCGTTGGGACTCTTCCACATTTCCTTCAGGTTGTACTCTGTCATTCTGGCAGCGTTGGGAGTAATGGTAGCACATTTTACGGCAACACCGTATTTTAACGTAGCGTTGGCAGAATCCACCGTTACCTGATCGTCTGTCTCATTACGATGCTCCAGTCCCAGATCATAGTACTCTGTCTTCAGATCGATATAGGGCAGCAACAGCTCATCCTTGATCATCTGCCAGAGGATTCTGGTCATTTCATCTCCGTCCATCTCTACGAGAGGGGTTGTCATTTTGATCTTTTCCATAACGATTTCCTTTCCGGTATTAATTTTCGTTCTATTCTATTTTAACGTAATTCGTTCCAACAGGCAACTTATTCCTGACTTTCCGCCTGCTGTGCATAAGCCTCATTCAGACCGTTCTTCACCATGTTCTCATAAGCATTGATCATATGCTGATGTGCCAGTTGCTCTGCCAGATCGGCGTTGCCAGCCTTAATGGCTTCCATGATCTTTTCATGCTCTTCGTTGGACTTCGGACCTCTATTGGCACTGGACAGCGTCTTCTTACGGACACGGAGAACATACTGATGGAAATCCTTCAGCTGATGCTCCAGCATCTTGCTGTCACAGGCTTCATACAGAATATCATGGAAACGATTGTCTAACTCTGCCAGCTGCTCCAGATGCCCCTTCTGGGCATGGAACTTGGACAGGTAGACATTCTCCTCCATCTCTTCCATCTGCTCCTTGGTGATATGCTCCGTAGCCCAACGGGCGCACAAACCTTCCAGCAGGGAACGGATCATATAAATATCCTTCACGTCCTTCTGCGTAATGCCGGTGACATAGGCACCCTTGTTCGGAATGATCTGGATCAGTCCCTCCAGTTCCAGCTGACGGAATGCCTCTCTGACGGGGGTTCTGCTGACGCCCATCTCCTCGCCGATCGCCACTTCCTTCAATTCTTCATGTTCCTGGTATTTTCCGCTTAAAATGTCCTCTCTCAGCTTGTGAAATACCCGTCCCCGCAGGGAGAACTTGTCCGTTACTTCCTGCTTTACATCATACTTACTCACTATAATCCTCGATTCCAGACAACGCTGTTACCGTTGTCATGCTCATTCTATGCTTACTCACCGATCTTCAGATTCTTCTCCAGACAGATCCGGTTGACGCATGCCACGATCTCATCATCCGTAAGTACGGTGACACGACCGCCGGCATATTCTTCGTCTACCCACTTTTTGATCTCTGCTACCAGTTCGGAATTCTTCTGTACCTGCTTGTCTCCCTTTAACTTGTAGTAAGTGTTCAGCCAGTGTGCGATACCTGCCAGACCGGAGGTGTTGGAAATAGCGCACAATACCGGACGGTTCAGGAATTTCTCGGTATCGAAGATATTGTAGATTTCCTCGTTCTTAAGCAGTCCGTCTGCATGGATGCCGGCTCTGGTTACATTAAAGTTCTTGCCCACAAACGGGGTTCTGGGAGGAATCTGATAACCTATTTCTTTCTCATAGTACTCTGCCAGCTCCGTGATCACACGGGTATTCATACCGTTTAAGTCGCCCTTTAACTGTGCATACTCGAATACCATTGCCTCCAAAGGCGTATTACCGGTACGTTCACCGATACCAAACAGGGAAGTGTTGACACCGGAACAGCCATACAGCCATGCCGTGGTAGAATTGGACACTGCCTTGTAAAAGTCATTATGTCCATGCCACTCGATCAACTCGTGAGGCACACCTGCATGGGTATGGATCGCATAGATGATACCCTGTACACTACGGGGAATAACGGCACCGGGATAGTTGACACCGTATCCCATGGTATCGCAGGCACGTACCTTGATAGGAATCTGATACTCCTTCATCAGTTTCATCAGTTCCAGACAGAACGGCACCACATACCCGTAAATATCCGCTCTGGTGATATCCTCAAGGTGACATCTGGGGCTGATGCCCTCCTCTAAGCAGTCACGGATAACGCTTAAATAGTGATCCATTGCCTGTCTTCTGGTCATTTTTAACTTTAAGAAAATATGATAATCGGAACAGCTTACCAGAATACCGGTCTCCTTCATTCCAATCTCTTTTACTAATTTGAAATCTTCCTTGCTGGCGCGGATCCAGCTGGTCACCTCAGGGAACTTATATCCCCTCTCCATGCACTTATAGACAGCGTCTCTGTCCTTTTTGCTGTACAGAAAGAACTCGCTGGCACGGATCATTCCGTTGGGACCGCCCAGTTCGTGCAGATAATCATAGATCTTCACAATCTGCTCCGTGGTATAAGGTGCCCTGGACTGCTGTCCGTCTCTAAAAGTGGTATCTGTGATCCAGATATCCTTCGGCATGTTATGAGGCACGATACGATCATTAAAAGGTATTTTGGGGATTTCGGAATAAGGGAACATATTACGGAACACGTTCGGCTTCTCCACATCATCCAGTATGTACATATGCTCCTCAATCTCCAGAAGGTTGTTCTTCGGATTCATGGAGACCGGACGATTCTGAAATGCATCACTATCTCTCATTGGTATACCTCTCTTCCCTGACATTCGACATCTGCAATATTTTTTCTATTTTTACTCTGCGCAGTAAAAATACATTTTGCAGTTCTCGTATCATTGTATACAATCATACCATTTGTGTCAATATCTTTAGTATTAATTTTATTGACTTATTTTAATCACATTTTTTATTTTTCCCAGTGATTTTATCATTTTACTTGTTTTCTAATAATCTGCGGACATTGAGCATTCCGAAGCCCTGCTTATTCCAGGGTTCTCCGAGATCCGTAGCTGTCAGCGCTACCCGACGGAGAAATTCTTCATTGGACATTCTCGGATATTTTTGTAGTACCAGTGCTGCCGCTCCGGACACAATGGGGGTTGCCATGGAGGTACCACTTTTTGCAATATAAGGTTTAAAAATTCTGCCATTTCTATTTTTCCAGAAAGCATTGCAGGACAGGATCCGCGTCCCGGGAGCCACAATATCCGGTTTTCGGATAACGTCGTATTTTCTACCTCTTCCGGAATATGTTTCGCATCGCTTCGGGTCATTTTTACAATATCTTCCATCGTGACAACCCACTGTTAACACTTTCCGGCTGCTTGCCATCTCCGAAATACTTCCATTCTCAGGTCCTGCATTTCCCGCTGCACAGACTACGAGAATATTATGATCCCACAACAATTCCATATACTCCCGCAGTACCTGTTCCTTGTATCGTTCCTTCAATTCACCGATTCCGACAGATATATTTAAGATCCGGATCTGATACCTGTTTTTTACCCGTAGGATCCACTGAAAAGCCTCCTGCATGGAATCACAGGATCCTTCTCCCTTTCCATCCAACACTTTTCCCACGACAAGTTTTGATGCCGGTGCCATTCCCCGAAGCCTTCCACCCGACAATTCTCCGTTTCCGCAAAGGATGCCACATACATGGGTTCCATGTCCGTTATCATCATACGGCAGAGAGCTCTTCTCCACGAAATCACGAAAACATAACAAATGCCCGGCAAGATCCGGATGATATGCGATCCCGGTATCCAATACAGCAACCGTTACAGGCTCTGACCGCCAAGTTACGCTATATATTTGTTCCGGTACCTGTACCTGCTCCCTGACCCTCTGCATCCGTTTTCCTTCCCGGTAAAAATATAGTAAAACCGACATAAGACTTAATCTATCTTATGCCGGTTTCTATTCCGGGTGTCGGTTAAATCACCCCATTATTCATTTATAATCTCTATCCCCTCCGGGAAAGCGTCATTTCCAATATCCGTGACACTCGCCGGCAGATGTACTTTTTTCAATTCCGTATGATTTCGGAATGCTTCCTCTGCGATCACGCGAACGCCATCCGGTATCACAACTTCAGGCAGATTCCCTTTATAAGCTACCAGGATGTCCCCACTGATCAGAAAATCATCCATACTGTTCTCTTCAAAATCATCCAGCCACCCGGTATGGGTAAACGCCTTGGCACCAACAGTATTCACCGTGTCCGGCAATATCACGTTATCCAGATTATCACAATGATAAAACGCTGCATAGTCAATCACCGTTACACCTTCCGGAATCGTAACGGTCCGGAGAGAACTTCTGGAAAAAGCAAAACGTCCGATCTCTGTAGTACCTTCCGGGATCGTAACTGCGCTGACAGACTGGTTACGATAATACATCCATTCCGGAATCTTGCCGTTCTCTGTCTCAGCTGTGATATCCTGTTCTTCACCGGTCTCCTGTCCCGCTTCCGGTTCCGTATACCCCTGCTGTACTTTTTCCTCACCCGGATGCACCATTACCAGGGCATGATTCCCTACAATAATAGTACTGCCCAGGACATTACCGGGAACCGGTGTTGCAACAGGTGCAGGCGTAGCCGTTGATACAGGTTCTGTCGTTGCCTGTGTATCCGGTCTGCTTACTGCTGTCGGTGTCTGTACAGGAGCTGCCGTCACCAGCGGATCACGTTTTTTCTGCTCCGCAAGTTTTTGGGAAAACTGTGCTGCCACACTTCCCTCGTCCGCATGGATTGTCACATTATCACAGTTTAAGAAAGCATCTTCCGCAATACCGGTCACCGTAGCCGGGATATAAATATCTGTGAGATTAATACATCCCGCAAATGCCTGTGCATCAATACTCTGTACATTTTCCGGAATTGTGATCTGCTTTAAACCCGTACATCCTGCAAACGAATACTCGTCCACTGCAGTCAGACCCTTTCCCAGGACAACCTCTTCCAGATTGTTACATCCCCAGAAAACATAGGCATCCAAACGCTTGACAGATTTCGGAATTACAACGAACTGTACCTTCTGATTGTTCTCAAAGGCACTCTCGCCTACGACTTCCACTGTATCCGGAATCGTGACGCGTTCTTCCGTCCCTCTGTATTTTACCAGTGTACTCCCCTGCGTCTGAAAATCAGAGGCAGACGCTGCCGCATCTGCCTCCGACACAGGAAGATGTGTCAGGATCAATGCGGTAACTGCCAGTGCTATGACAGCCATCCACTTTTTATGATTCATAAACCTTCCCATCCTTTATTTCACACTAGGCTCTGGCTTTCCGCAGAGTCTTTTTGTCCTTCTTCATGAAGAGTACTACCGAAATACATGCAAGTCCCATGGATAGAAACCACTTGGGATGAATGCCGTCTCCGGTCTTAGGTGTGCTGTCTGCGATGGTTCCCGCAGTCAGATTATTCGTATCCACATAGATCACATACGGTGAAAAATGCTCTGCCGTAAAGGTTACGCAAGATACTCCGGATATTGTGGAGAACTTCGGTGACAGCTTATCCAGCTTGCTGTTCACTACTCCGGCCACTTTATTATTACCTGCGTAGGTGATCAGGGAATCCGGCAGAGGCAATGTAATGCTGATGGACAATCCTGTGGTATCTGTGATCTTTGTATTGCCGGTGGAATCATAGAGACTGATGTCCATGGGGAAATACTTGATAGCACTGATATCACTGCCGTACTCTGCCATCAGAGCCTTAACTACCTCTTCGGAAGCTGCTGCACTCTCTGTGATCTTGATCACAAAGTTATCAGAAGATCCATTCACCGTTGCAGATACCACACCGGTATTGGACAGACCGTTTTTATCAATAACAACTGTGGTTCTGCCACCGGATACGGTTCCCGTAGTAGTGCTGCTCGGTCTTCTGTTGGAATTGGAATTCGTGGAATTACCGCTTCCTGTAGATGTATTTGTTTTGTTACCTGAACCGGATTTTGCAGTATAATTTGCAGTTACCGTTACATTAGCTTCCGGCATAGTGATGACCGTTGCAGACAATACCTTGCTGGCAATCTTCGTATTGGCCGGATCTATTGACCAGCTGCTGAACTGTTGATTCTTTGCAGGATCATTCGCAACGATGATCGGCTGGGAACCTGCTACATAACTGCCGGAGCCGGAACCGTTTTTAACTGTCAGAGTATACATCTTGGCAGTAGTTCCGTTGTTATTATTGCCTCCCGGACTGGTGCTTGCTCCGGGGCTGGTGCTGGTACCCGGACTGGCCGTTCCTCCATTATTAGAGCCGCTTGCCTCATATACCGCATAAAAATCTGTATTTTCCGTAATGGCTGTTGCAATATCCGGCAGCCATTCCTTGAAAGTATAGCCACTGACCGTAGGGGTCTGGATACTGGGTGCAACCGTACCCTTCTTGATCGTGGTCTGATAGAACACTTCCTTGGTCACACTGTTGATATATCTGACTACAATATCATCTTCGCTTAGCGCCTTATATTGTGCCATGGTGGTAAAAGACTCTGTAATATTGGTCAGAGGTCTGTCCCATCCGATGAAGATATAACCATCTCTCACAAGATTAGATGTGTTGGGCAGATCCGCATCTGCGATGCTGCCGCCGGAGGATACCTTGATCTTCTTAATTACCGTACCATCCCAATCCTGGAAGGTTACGGTCAATTTACTTGCATCGGGATCTTCCTTCTCATAAATAGCGGTACATGTTGTATCTTCCGTGATGTTCGTGTAATCGCCATCCCATCCCTTAAATACTTCGCCGGTCTTACCTAACGGTGTAGGCGGAACCGCATCTTCCCCGCCCCGTACCTGTTGTTCGTCTACCTGGACATTTTTCTGCAGTTCTTCATTCCAGTCACGGAAGATAACGGTATAGATTTCCTCCAGCGGAGTATCTTCCACTGCAAATCCGTTCGCATCACCATATCTGTAGAGATAACTGGTCTTCGGAGCACATAAGGTAACATCTCCCTTATCTTTAAGGATTCCGGTAAAAGTATCCTGGTCAATCAGTGTTAATCTCTCACTGGACTCCTCCAGCCATTTAATGCTACTGCCGTTGAATACATTATCTTTCAGTTCTTCACAGGTGATCGGCAGTTTCACGGTATCCAGATTCTTAGTCTCCGCAAACGCATAGGAAGGCACTACCGTAATGGCACTGTCCGACAGATCGATCGTAGTCAGATTGTCGCAGCCGCGGAACGCCTCCGGTGCCATTTCCGTCACGCCCGTTGTCTCTTTGGCATTCACACGCTTGCTGGTTCTACCCTCTAAGCATTCAATAATCTTCGCTTTTGCACTGCCGTTCATTCCATAGATAATCGAATTGTCGCAGGTGAAATAATCGGTTCCCTGGAATCCTACCTTATCCAGAATTTTGCAACCGGTAAATGGAATATTACCAAGACTGCTGATGGTTCCGGACAGGGACACATCTTTCAGAGCAACACAGTCTTTAAATGCATAGTCGCCAATGGACTGGGTATTGCCGTTGATCTCTACTGTAGCCAGTTTCTCACAGCCATCAAAGGCATTTTTTGCTATGCTGGACAGGGTATTGCTGTAGCTGATCACACCGGTCAGATATTTTGCGCCCTTGAAGTCATTTTCTTCAATACTGTCGAGACCGTATATGGTCAGAGTCTTTTCCTTCTGATCCTTCTCTTTTTCCACAAACAGACCGTCCTTGATTGCCTGAATGCCTTCCGGTATGGTCACGTTCAGTGCGGAATCAATAAACTGCTGCTGATCCTCTGTCAGAGACTCTCCAGCATTATATTTGGTCAGTGCAGTTTCCGCTGCACTTCTCTGGGCATCTGTCAGATACGGATAATCATCTTTATTTAAGTATTTGGTCAATTCCGTAAATGCCGGGAAATCGATCAGTTCGCTGACATTCTTCTCCGGGTTGTACTGTGCGACCAGATTGGACGGCCATCCGCTGCAATATCTGACATAGGTTGCCACCTGACTGCTGTTATTATATCTGCCGTCCGGACTCATCGCATACTTATACGGTGTGGACTCCGGTGAGATTTCTCCTACAAAGGTCAGTTTCACTGCCGGACTGTTATCTGCATCGTTCATAGCTGTCGCTGTGCTGTGTGTACAGCCCGTTCTGTGTGTACCGGTAAAGTCCTGGGTCTTAAACGCATCCGTTCCAATAGCGATACTGCTATTGTTAAATATTACCGTTGCCAGATTATGACATCCACGGAAAGCACCATCTCCTACCGACTGTACACTGGCAGGCAGAGATACCATTGTCAGGTTACAATTGTTGGCAAATGTATTTGCCGAGATATTGTAAATATGATATGGTCCGATGGGATCCGGGATATTCAATGTCTTAACGCCGGTTCCTACGCTGGCATTAAGCAACTGGTTGGAGGAATCTACTATAAACGTAGACCGACCAGGTTCACCTGAAACATTGGGATCCTGAACCGTCAATTCGTATTTGTTCAATTTCTCATATAAATGTGTGTCAGGATTATAATTAATGTAACTGAATGCAAAACAATTTTCCTGACATAGCTTGTGAAGTTTGCTTTCTCTTAGTCCTTCAAAATAGAAGGTACCGTTTACCGGATCATCCGCAAGCATGGACTTAAAGCAGTCAAAGCAATACACATCGTCATCTGCTTTTCCGGAGTTGATGGTAAACTGTGCATTTCGGGAAGCTACATAATGCAGGTTCTTACATCCCTTGAACATGGAGATTCCAATGGTCTCGCTGTACATATCCGGGAAAGTCACGGAATACAGGGTTTCATCATTTTCAAATACATTCCAGCCCATTTCCTTCAGGCTGCTGGAACTGATGCCGTTCTCCTGCTCCGGATTACATATCTCTACTTCATATAAATACCGGCATTCCGCGAATGCATAGTCTCCGATATAACTTACAGAAATAGGAATATCAATATCCGTCAACTGAGTACAACTGTAGAAAGCATGATCTCCCAGCTGTGCCAGGTTACACTCTCTGGGGATGTTCACTGCTTTCATACTGCCGCATTCCGCAAATGCCCAGTTACCGATGACAGTGATACCATTACCAAAGGAAATGCTGTTCAGACCATTACAGCCATAGAACGCATAGTTGCCGACACCAATGAGTTTCTCACCAATGTTCAGTGTTACAATATTGCTGGCTCCGGCGAAAATACCGTCTAACGGATTTTTAGATGTGATATCTCCTGCCACAGACCAGGTATAGGTACCATTTGGATTGGCTGTAGATGCCAGATACTGGTTACCAATGTATTTTACATCCAGATCCTTGATCCACTGATCATCCGGCTGTTCTGTCTTTGCAAATCCGTCATATACTTTTGCTGTTTTATCCTCATTTTCCGCCTGCGTACTGGTGTAAGAATAACCGCTGCCCTTTTTCTGGAAGAAATCCACAAGAGAAAGTTTTTTCCAGGCATTGTCCGTAGCATAACAAGGACGCATCTCACCATCCTTATAAGTCTCAGTCTTCGTCTCCATCACCGGTTTACCCTGTGAATCATATAACGGTAGACCTGTATTCGGATCTGTTGCCTGTACTTCCACCTCTCTGGTCTTCTCTGTCAGAGCCTCATAATACAAAGGCTGTCCATTCTTACTTGCCGCCACGTAACCATTGATGGTACCCTGGTTACCGGTAGGCTGTATGTACGCATTTACCATATCGGGAATATCCAGTACATTCCCAGTCAATGTCGTATTTTTATTATAACCAAGCAATACTGCACACCAGGAATTCTTATAGTTCACATAGGCAAACTGATAGCTGGTTCCGTCTGTGTTAGTCTCTGTTGTATAAATGGTCGCATTTCTGTCTACCACAGGAATCAGCGTATCCATGGTGGGAATTGTGCTGCTACCGGAAAGCAGACTTGCTTTCTCTGATGCGTCCTTCGGAATCGTAACCTTATATTTAGAAGAGCTATGTGTTGTCTGATGTGTATGACTTGCTGCCTGTGTTGCGATCTCCTCTTCCGCACGCAGTCCTTCCGTAGGAATCGCTGCCACTACGATCGCTGAGATCAGGAACAATGTTCCCAGGGTCTTCCTTACTGTCTTTTTTAATCTTCTGTTGGTCTTTTTTGTACCCTTAGTCATCCTTTACTCCTTTGTCGTCACCTTTTTGGCAACCACTACGAATCTGCCGTTTTTCTCCTGATAATCACAAGTCGACAGAGTTAAAAGCCGGTCACCGTATTGAGCCGTGACTCCTGTGTCATATAATGACATCCCTTCCATATCATTCATATAAGAGTCAAATTCCTGCTCGCTCTGGGCGTCTATAAACTGATAGTATTTAAATACGATCTCATCTTCACTGTATACCCTTGAACGGAATACATACATGATCTCATACAGACCTTTTTCATAGATGGTATCAAACTGTATGCAGGGATGTTTCTCATAATAGCTCTGGTCGCTGTATAAGGATAAGCCTCCAAACATCTGCCCGCTCTTCATATGATGCCCGTACAGAATAAGGTTTGTACTGGGTTTCAGCACATCACAGTCCTTGTCCATGAAAATGGATCCGTTCTTGTCATACTCCTGATTCAGATTGTGATCCAGATAATATTCGTTATCCGTTGTCTGCATTACAGGGTAATCTATATTAGTATCGTCAATTTTTACCCATCCGATTAGTCTTTTGTTCTTATTTAATAAATTTTTATATTCATCCAGTACCGGAGGCGGCGTACTCTGTCCTTCCTCCGCGGTATAATGAATCACCGGAGCCGGTGCATCACTTGCTGTTGGCTCTTTATCTTTCAATTCGCTCAGCTGCTTGTAATTATCAGCGGTACGATAATTGTACCAATTATATACGCCGAAATACCCCAGGCAGACAATGGCTGCCATACTACAGAGGACTACCAGTAATTTTCTGCGTTTTTCCTGCTTTTTCAGTTCTTCTTTAACTATTTTATCCAGTTCCTGTTCATCAAACTGCGGTTTGTTCTGCTTCTGTGCGGTCTGCCTATGTTTCGGTGTTTCTTTTTTCTTTACTGGCTTCTTTAAAAGTTCCTTTTTTTTCGTTGCATTGGCTTTGGAAACCGGGGCATCTTTTCGTTCCTGTCTGTGAATTTCTTCTGCCAGTTCCTCCATATAATCCTGTCCCAGGATACTGTGAAATCTGCATTTTCCACTACGGATCACTTCCAAGAGCTTCTTCTGATCCGACAAGTTCATCTTCTTAGTCTGCATCCGAAGATTTTCAATCACCTGCTGATCCTTCAGAGCGTTCTGATAATCCGCCTCTGTCCGAAACTGCCGCCCTTCTACGATATATATCTTCTGTGTCATTCAATCTATCCTTAAGTAAATAATAAGATGTCAGGGATAAATGGGTTAAACCTTTATGAATTAAACCTACATCATTTTAAATACATATTATATCTATTACATTTCCATATAGCTATTTTTATTTTACTATATTAGAAAATTATTGCAAGTCTTTTCCGGAAACATTGACAGGCTCCCCCGCATACAATAGAGCATAAATAAAATGTGGAGGCACTAAAAATGAGTGACTTAACTGCTACAAACTGTGGCTGCAACAATAATTCCTGCAGCAACAATAACAACTGTAGTAACGGTATCTTCGGCAACAGCTGCATCTGGATCATCCTTTTACTGTTCTGCGGCGGTGGCTGCGGTAACGGTTGCGGCAACAACAGCTGCGGACTTCTGGGCAATAAAAACAATGGCTGCGGCGGAAATGATTGTTGCGAATGGCTGATCTGGATTCTGCTCCTGTCCTGCTTCTGTGGCGGTGGCAACAACGGCTGTGGAAATTGCGGTTGCTGATTTACCGGACTTTTTACACACGTATGATCGATCATCCCGGGGTGCGGATCTTCCGTACCCCGAATGACTGATTGGCATAAGCGAATTATCCGCTTCATAAGATACTAGTAATTCATTTACTGGAAGGTATTATCTGCATGGATGATAAAAGAATCGACAAGGCGGCCGCCTTTGACACTTTATTTACCAACAACCGCATTCAGATTCTGAAAACACTTGCCTATTATATAGATCCGCATCTCCTGAAAGGACTTGCTGTCTACATAAAATTTTTGGAATTGCAATATACGCTGGCACTGTTTAGAAAGCATCCGGAGACTGCTCTGCACAGATTTCCTCTATCATCCGATGGAAGCAGTCTCGCCGGTGAACTATGCAGTGATCTCATGCCTTTATGCGATGAAACGCAGAAAGCATCCCTGCAGCAGATCACCCAGATGCTTGACAATATCCATAATTTTCAAGAAATGATGGATATGGCTAAGTCCATGCAGGAGCTATTTCCGGAAGGCTTCTCCAATCTGGACGGTTGTGATCCGGCTATGTTGTCCGAACTTTTCGCAGCCACTCAAAATCAATCAGGAGGTCAACAAAATGGATTATTCCCAGACTCCCCTCTGGATGCAGGATGATCTTGTGAAGGACATCCCCAGAGAAAAATTAGAATTTCTCTCCACACTTTTTGCCAAAGGGCACGGCAAATCACAAAAAGAAATGATGGCACTTCTCATGCCTGCCATGCGTAAGGCAAAGCAGGAGCATCTCACTTTTACCCCACAGGAAATGCAGGCTGCCATCACAGCCATCAAAAAATGCAGCACCGAAGCAGAACTGCAACAGATTCAAAATATTTTAGAAAAAAGCAACGCTCAAAGAAATAACTCCCGGCAGACGTAAGGTCTGTCAGGAGTTATTTCTTTCACGTAAGTTCAGCCAACGCCATTCGCAAAGTCGCGTTATCACGCTTTCCGTCGCTACGTGACTACCTTTGCTCATAAGACGGCGTTTGCCTCATGGACATATTCGTTCATAGCTGAACTATTTAACTACGATGTTGACGATTCTGCCGGGAACATAGATCTCTTTTACGATGTTGCCGGTCAGCTTGTCTCCCAGAGCTTCTTTTGCCATGTTGATGACATTTTCCTTGGTCTCATCCTTGGAAACCTTGATGGTTACACGCATCTTGCCGTTGACCTGAACACCGATCTCAACAACGCTCTCTACGGTCTTCTCTTCCTCGAATTCAGGCCATGCTGCCTGATACAGTCTGCCCTCGAATCCGGCAGTCTGCCACAATTCCTCAGTGATATGAGGTGCTACGGGGTTAAGCAAAGTAAGCAGTGTCTTATATTCGCCTCTGGTAATGGCGTTCTTCTTATAGAACTCGTTGATCAGGGACATCATAGCTGCAATGGCGGTGTTGTACTTCAAGTTCTCAAAATCGCTGCTGACCTTTTTGATGGTCTGGTGCATTTTAGTCTCTAAGTCTGCACTATAGCCTTCTTCATCAGTCAGGATATCCTGCAACTTCCAGACTCTCTCAAGGAATCTACGGCATCCCTTTACGCCTTCCTCACTCCAGGAAGCACTCAGATCAAAGGCACCGATAAACATCTCGTAGGTACGCAGAGTATCTGCACCGTAATCCTGTACGATATCGTCCGGATTTACCACATTGCCACGGGACTTGGACATCTTCTCACCGTTGGATCCCAGGATCATACCGTGGCTGGTTCTCTTCTGGTAAGGTTCGGGGGTAGGTACTACGCCCTGATCATACAGGAACTTATGCCAGAAACGGGAGTACAAAAGATGCAGTGTGGTATGTTCCATACCGCCGTTGTACCAGTCAACCGGCAGCCAGTACTTCAATGCTTCAGGACTTGCCAGTGCCTTGTCATTGTGAGGATCGGTATAACGCAGGTAATACCAGGAAGAACCTGCCCACTGAGGCATAGTATCGGTCTCTCTCTTTGCCGGACCGCCACAGCAGGGACAGGTGGTATTTACCCAGTCAGTCATGGCAGCCAGAGGAGATTCTCCGGTATCGGTAGGCATGTAGCTCTCTACATCGGGTAACTGCAGAGGCAGTTCGCTCTCATCAATGGGAACATATCCGCACTTGTCGCAATGTACGATAGGGATCGGCTCACCCCAGTATCGTTGTCTGGAGAATACCCAGTCTCTTAATTTATAATTGGTCTTGCGGTTACCGATGCCCTTCTCTTCCAGATAGTTCATGATCTTCTCTTTGGCTTCTGCCACAGACAGGCCGTTCAGGAAATCGGAATTGACCAAAGTACCATCAGCAACATCGGTATATACAGCTTCTTCTACGCTGACAGGGCTTCCGGCTACAACTTCGATAATAGGCATGCCAAACTTTTTAGCGAACTCCCAGTCTCTCTCATCATGGGCAGGTACTGCCATGATAGCGCCGGTACCGTAAGTCATCAATACATAGTCAGATACCCATACAGGGATTTCTTTACCGTTGACGGGATTGGTAGCGGTCAGACCCTGGATGCAGACACCGGTCTTATCCTTTGCCAGCTCGGTACGTTCGAAATCAGACTTTTTCGCAGCCATCTCACGATAAGCCACAACATCATCCCAGTTCTTGATCTCGTCCTTGTATTTATCCAGTACAGGATGCTCCGGAGATACTACCATGTAGGTAACACCGAACAGAGTATCCGGTCTGGTGGTGTAAATGCGCAGCTTCTCATCTTTTCCGGTGAGGGTAAAGTCTACTTCCGCACCCTGGGACTTTCCGATCCAGTTCTTCTGGGAAACCTTGACACGCTCGATATAATCTACGGTGTCCAGTCCCTGGATCAGCTTGTCTGCATATTCAGTGATCTTCAGCATCCACTGGCTCTTGACCTTACGGATGACTTCGGAACCGCAACGCTCGCAGACGCCATTGACTACTTCCTCATTTGCCAGACCTACCTTACAGGAGGTACACCAGTTGATCGGCATCTCTGTCTTGTAAGCCAGTCCTGCCTTGAACAGCTTTAAGAAGATCCACTGGGTCCAATGATAATACTCGGGATCCGTGGTATTGATCTCTCTGTCCCAGTCAAAGGAATAACCTAAGGAATGCAGCTGATTCTTGAATCTTGCCACGTTATTCTTGGTTACGATCTTGGGATGGATGTGATTTTTAATTGCGTAATTCTCGGTAGGGAGACCGAACGCATCCCATCCCATAGGATACAGCACGTTGTATCCCTGCATTCTGCGCTTACGTGCTACGATATCCAGTGCGGTATAAGGTCTCGGATGACCTACGTGTAATCCCTGTCCGGAAGGATAAGGGAACTCTACCAGTGCGTAATATTTGGGCTTGGAGAAATCGTCGGAAGTCTTGAATGCTTTTTCGTCATCCCAGACAGTCTGCCATTTTTTCTCTACCTCTCTGTGATTGTAAGGTACTGCCATAATTATTTCCTCCTAAACTATGAGAAGTTTTCTGTTTGAATTTACGTTCTCAAGTCGTTAAAAAACTACCGATTATTTTATCGTGTTTTGCCGATACTGTCAAGGACTGCGGCTCTATCCATACATATTTGTACATATTTTCTGCTCTCTGTGCATATCTTATATACGAGAGGTGATGAATCATGTTTGCATGGATCACATTACTGATCAATCTGATGCAGCGTTATCGATGAAATATCGAACACGCTAAAAAGAGACCGGACACATCCGCCGGTCTCTTTTGCTGGATCCTATGTATTCTATATATTAATCTTCTGCGTTATTCTCCGCTACTTTCGCTGCTCTGGCTGCCACTTCCTTCTCCTGTACATCGGAAGGTGTCTGCTCATAGCGGGCAAATTCATAGGAATAATCGCCTCTGCCTCCGGTCATGGAACGCAGATCCGTACAATAACCGAACAATCCACTCATAGGAATATCCGCTTCGATGACCTGTCTGCCGCCACTCATGGGAGTCATGCCCAGTACGCGACCTCTTCTTTTGTTCAGATCACCCATGATGTCACCGGTGTAAGCATCGGGTACTGTAACTTTCAGGGACATGATAGGCTCTAACAGAACCGGACCCGCTTCCATAACACCCTTCTTGAATGCCTGAATCGCTGCGGTCTTGAATGCCATCTCCGAAGAGTCTACCGGATGGTAAGAGCCATCGTACAATACTGCCTTGACACCAACTACCGGATATGCCGCCAGAGGTCCTCTGCCCACGGACTCCTGAATACCTTTTTCTACTGCAGGGAAGAAGTTTTTCGGTACTGCACCACCTACGACTTCTGTTGCAAATTCATAGGGCTTCGTCAGATCGCCGGAAGGTGAGAAACGCATTTTTACATGACCGTACTGTCCATGTCCGCCGGACTGTTTCTTGTACTTATATTCCACATCAGACTGTTTCTTGATGGTCTCTTTGTATGCGATCTTCGGTCTGGAAAGCTCGATCTCTACTTTGTATTCGTTTAACAGACGGCTGACCACGATATCCAGATGCTGGTCACCCATGCCGTAAAGTAAGGTCTGGCGGTTCTCCGCATCATTCACCACCCGGATGGTCAGATCTTCATGGGTCATCTTCTGCAATGCCTGGGATATCTTATCTACATCTGCTTTGTTCTTGGGCTTATACCGCATGTAGGTATAAGGGGTGGAAATATCGAACTTGCCATATTTAATAGTCGTTGCCTTAGTCGAGAGACTGTTGCCGGTTCTCGCTGCTGTCAGCTTCGCCAGTGCTCCGATGTCTCCGGCATGCAGTTCACTGACTTCGATAGGCTTATTGCCCTGCAATACATAGATTTTGCCAATCTTCTCTTCAATATCACGATCCACGTTATACAGCAGATCATCCGTTTTCAGTACACCGGAGTTTACCTTGATCAGGGAGTATTTTCCAATGAAAGGATCCACGATGGTCTTCCAGATGTAAGCGGATTTCGCCTTTGCAAAGTCATAATCCGCATGGTAGATCTCGTTGGTCTTCAGATTGATACCCGCTACTTCTCTGTTCTCAGGGCTGGGCATGTATTTGATAATATCATCTAACAGTGTGTACATACCCTGGCACAGAATGTTAGAACCCATGGTCATGGGAACGATGCTGCCGTCACAGACATTGGTACGGAGTGCTGCACGAATCTCTGCTTCAGAAAAGGTCTCTCCGCCAAAATACCGCTCCATGAATTCTTCACTGGTCTCGGCTACAGCTTCCATTAGGGTATCACGGCAGATCTGCAGGTTCGCCCGGCTGTAATCCGGTACCTCACAGGGAACAACTTCCTTCCCCTCCCAGCGGTTACCGCTCTCGGTGATAACATTGATGTATCCTACAAATTTCTCGTTTTCACGGATCGGCAGATGAAACGGTGCCATCTTCTTGCCGTACAGGTTGGTCATATCTTCCACTACCTGACGAAAAGAAGCGTTATCCACGTCCATGTTGGAAACATAGATGAAACGGGGCAGCTTGTATTTTTCGCAAAGCTCCCATGCCTTCTGGGTGCCGACTTCAATGCCGGACTTGCCGTTAACTACGATGATAGCTGCTCCTGCGGCACTGACTGCCTCTTCCACTTCTCCCACGAAATCAAAATAACCCGGTGTATCAATAATATTGATCTTGTATCCTTCCCACTCAATGGGGATCACGGAGGTACTGATAGAGAAATGACGTTTCTGTTCTTCTTTACTGTAATCGCTGAGGGTATTGCCGTCATCTACCTTGCCCATACGAGAGGTGATACCGGACAGATAACCAAAGGCTTCTGCAAGACTGGTCTTGCCACTGCCGCCATGGCCCAGTAATACTACGTTGCGGATCTTGTCTGTTGTGTAAATATTCATATCCCATCCTCCATTTATTCTGCATTTTGGGTATTTTGTCCAGCCGTTGGATTGGATTTTTAACCCCTTACGTGTATTTTACTAAATATATACTGCTATTACAAGTAAATATTGTTAATTATTTCATATTTTTACAAGTTGTCAGAACTTTGCGATATGAACAGTTGCACAAGACAAGTAAATTGAAAGTTACGAGCCATGCAAAGTCCAAACAGAAACAGCGATCTGGGAGCTTGCTCACAAGTCGCTGTTTTTGTTTTTGAC
>OGDY01001142.1_pt1 | contig 31607 bp, 7 predicted proteins | sample 1570341 | NCBI WGS metagenome assembly OGDY01 (sample SAMEA2581972, study PRJEB24529) | metagenome | biome: Human gut stool | place: China | collected 2011 | reverse complement strand
TTTATGGGCCACTATTCTTTTCTCAGGCTTTGCACTTGAAGTGATAATTCGCCATGGAAATGGAATCGCCTTGATGCGTCACGCTGATTGCAATACCAAAACCATTCCGCTGCTCCCATTCATCGGGTTGATACGCGGCGTTAATAATGTCAATTGTTCCTTTCGAATCGATCGTCAGTGAATTTCCCCTGGTGGCGTCCCAGTCCCAGGAATTGCCCGACGCTATATCCCCGGCGCTCTTTCCAGTCGTTTCGGCATCGGTATAGAAATCGTCAATCGTGGCTTTGCCGTTATTGCTGAAATATCCTTTTTGGTTATTTTGAATAACTACACTCGCATCCGCGGAAATCACGATCGAGTTTCCGATCCCGCCTAACTGTACCGCGCTGCCTGCGAGCGTATCGGAACCAATCGTTATGTTGTCGCCCGTGATATTAAGAACCGGCTGAGACGGCGCTTCGGAGCCGAAGGAACCGATACTCGTGTACGTCACGTCCTGAGCGAGCGCCGCACCTGACGCGAGCGCGAGAAGGACGCCGGCAGCCGCTGCCGTGAATTTCAAGGGAACCTTCTTAGTGACTCTCTTCGTTTTCATGACTGCACTCCTTCTCCATCAAGCCCCGTGACGGATTCCTTTTCTGAAGACATCCCTGCCGCGTCTAACGCCCAGGCGGTCCGAAACACGTAAATCTGTTAACTCAATCATAACCCTGCGCTTAACAAATGTTAACAAAATTGAATAAATAAAAAATTACGGGAATTTTTACTGATAAATTTGGTTTAATCCCATATTTTCAACAATAAACCGGTGTACTTGCATGAATAGAAATGGGATAAATACACACAAATATTTCTTTTCAGGGATTGATTTGTTAAGTCCCAGTCAACCGATTCTGTAAAGAACAGCACCCCGAAATCTCTTCTTTGTTTCCGCGTTTTTCTCTCAGCGTCTGTCATCCATCCCGATTGAGGAAATCTCAAAAAAACAATCCCTCACCTCAAATTTTAGGTGTCACTTCAGGTTCTAATTAATAACCTATTGTTTATACAAATATTTATAAAACTAGCATTCAACGGTTTATTTTTCTGCCATAAAGAAAACCCCGCCCGGCATTGATCCGGGCGGGGTTCTGAGGGGATTCTGAAGCGTTTTATCAGAAGAGGATCTTCGCGCCGACGAGCGCCTCCACGTTCCGATAGCTCTCAGAGCCGGCCTCATAACCGACAGAGCCCCAGAGGTTCACGTTCTTCCGAAGCTTCGCCTCGAGCCCCAGCTTCACTTCGCCGGTGTTGCGGCCTCCGTCGATCCGGTCCGCGATGCCATCAAAGCGGGCACCGAAGGCCTTCGTGTCGTGGTACCAGTTGAGAGCGAGGAAGGGTTTGAACGCCGTCCCCTTCTCCCCGTTCGCCTTCTGGTAATAGAGCTTCGCGCCAAGCCTCGTTCTCACGTTCCCGGCCCCAAGCCCCTCAATCGACGTCCCGTAGGCGTCAATCACGCCGTCATCCCGGACGCCCATCCGGATCACCTGACCCTGGAGCTGGAGACGAAGCGCGTTATCCGCCCCATCCGCGGACTTCCAGTCTTTGAGCCCGAAGGCGTAGCCGCCTTCAAAGGAAAGCGTGAAACCCTTCGCGTGGTAGGACACGGTGTCGGGGGACGACGCCGAGACCTTATTCTTAAAGCGCTGCCACTGCGCCCAGACATCCGCGTACGGGCCCGTGCCGTCCGATTTCTCGTTCATCCACGTGCCGTAGAGACCGACGGAGTAACCGGACACCTTGCCCTTCGCGGAATACCCCGCGTCAGGGCTAGTCGTGCGGCTCGACTCGTGAGCGTAACCGGCCATCAGACCAGCGTGGAACCGGTGGCTGCCGGATGTCGGCCAGCTGATCACATCACCCCCGACCTGCATCACGCCCCAGTTCCCGCGGGTCGTGAGGACGCCGTCCTCCATGCCGTTCCGGGTGTGACCGCCGTGCGCCCGGATCCAGAAGCTTCCGGACTTCTCACCGTCTTTCCCGCGCATCGCATCCGCGTATTTCGCTTCGCCAAGCCGCTCCTCGAGACTCATCGAGAAGAGCGTATTCGAGGCGAGCGCGTTATTCGCGTAAGCGCCGAGTTCCGGACGGATCACGTGATTCGCGAACCCCGGGGTAGCCGGGATAATGTCAGGCAGATCCGAGGCTTCGGGCGTGTTCCCCTTCGAGGGATCATCAGCCGAGGGATTCTCGGGATCCACATCCCCCGTGAACGGCAGGAACACGAGCTGCTTCTGGCTCGTAAGGTACCAGCTGTTCTGTACCTGCTTCAGCTGATAAATATAGGGGCCGGCCCGGAGGAAATTCTTCGCGGGTTTCGTGATCGTGAGATCGGAATTCCCTTCCACCACCGCGACCCGGATGCCGTCAACCGTCTGAGCGCCGGTGCCGCCGACATTCGTAAACGTCATCTGCGCGGTGCCGGTGGCGTTCCCCTTCACGATCAGCTTATCGGTCGCCGCGGCGTCGTTCGAAAGCACCGTGTTCATCGTGAACAGGCCGCCGTTTCCGGTGAAGTCACCGTTCACGGTGAGAGTCGTACCGGTGAAGGTGTCATTCGAAGCCGGAGTCGGGAAATTCACGGTGCCCGAGTCAATATTGAGCGACCCGACGGTCCCGCTTTCTGTCACATTCCAGACCGAGCCGGAGCCATTCAGCGTGACGGGGATCGCGGTATCCGTGGCAGCCGCTCCCGAGTCGGTGTCAGAAACCGCGAGGAGCGTCATGACCTGCGTTTCGTCCTCCGCCGCTGCTTCCTCAGCCCGGGCCATAGCCTCCTGCCGCAGCACGTAGCTCCGCGGCGTCTGAAGCCCCGGATCCTTCACCATGCCGGTCCAGGTCCCGGTGACCGTGACAGAAGCCGTGCCGCCGTTTTTCGCCCAGACGCTGCCGGTCCAGTTTCCGCCATCCGTGACCGTGAGATCAGTGCCGTCAGCGACCGCGCTGCCGACCCAGGTGCCGTTCGATGTCACCGCGGCTGGCGCGGCGTTCAGCGCGAGGACGTCACCCTTAAAGGTGCCGCCCGGATTCACCGTGACAGTGAGCTTCGCGTCATCCGCCGCGAACGCGACGCCAGGTGTCCTCGTGAGGAGGTCGTTCCCGACTTCCCACACGCCGCCCTCTCCCACCGTGATATCAAGAAGCGTATCCGTCCCATAAGCCGAAACCGTGCCCCGGAGTGTCCCGTTATCGATAACGGTAATCTCAGCGCCATCCGACGCGTTCACCGTGTCGTTCAGGAGCTTATACGAATTTTCCCAGACACCTCCAGACGCGACTTCCACCTTGGAGACCGATCCGGTCGAACCGTAAAGCGAGCCGTTCCAGTGACCGTCCACGACGCCATTCACCTGCGACTTCACGATTTCCGCCTCAGGCTCTGTGTCGGACTCCGTGTCGTCGAGCGCAGCCATCTCGACAGCGATAGGCTCGTCCTCGATTTCTTCGGCATACTTTTCCCCGGTTCCCGCGACGAGGATCGATCCGGTCATCTCGCCGCTATCCCGGAAGGTGAGGGTCGACCCCTCGCCGACGGTCGCGAGAATCGGGACTTCGAGCGTTTCAAGCTGATCATCCGTGGGCTCCGTGTCGGCAGGCAGATCGGCTGTCAGGACCTTGATAGTGCCGTTATCCGGCGAAAAGCTCCACTTGCCGGTCTTCCCAATGTCCACCTCGAGACTCGAGAGTTCAGTGACCGACGCGTCACCCGTCCACTCGCCCTTCACGGTCACCTTGCCGGAGCTTTCTTCAGAAAGCGACGCCGCGACAGGGCCGCTTTCCTTGACAGCGGACGTGGTAACAGTGAAAGATCCGCTCGTGGTAACCGATCCCGCTGCCGCGTCCCCGGTCGGATCGCCGGGGTACCGGTTCGCCCAGACACCCGTTTCCCCAATCTCGATATCAAAGGTCGATTCACCGGCGGCCGTGATACCGCCGTACAGTTTCCCGTCCACCGTCGCGCTGAGATTGCTGTAACTATCCAGTTCAGCGGCCGCGATGGCGTTACTAAGGGAAAGCACATTGGCTTCGTTTTCCGCCTCAGCCTCGGTCACGGCTGACGCCTCAATAACGGAATTCAGGCTGACGGAGCCGCCGTTATATTCGTTCGTGACCGTTCTTGTCGAATCCGGGTCATAGCGCCAGACACCCGATTCATTCACCGTGACTGAGGTATCCGAGCCTGCCCTTGCGTAAAGACTCCCGACCCAGGATCCATTGATGGTCGCGTCAAAGGACTTTACGCCGGCCTCACGCCCCGTTTCGGGCATCGTGAATTCCTGTACCGCCAGGCTGACTGATTGCATCTCAACCGGATCATCATCCATGTCGGGGATAATGAAGAAAGGAGAACCCCAATAGGACGCCAGAGCGCCGCCGGTCCAGGTGCCATCCACTGTCACTCGCATCTCGCTGCCACCAAGCGAAGCCGCGGTAATCATGCCGCCCGAACTGTATGGGGTCAGATAACCAGGCCCAACCACGGTGACGTTCGACGTGATAATGCTGTTCACCGGAGTCGGTTCATCATTCACGTCAGAGAACAACCCCTCCGGCGCGAGATAGGTCCAGGTTCCGGTCTTCCCGATCTTCACGTCCATCGAGGAACCGTCCTGAAGCACCGCGGCCCCGTACCACTCGCCATCCACCGTAACATCCGCGTGACTGCCTTCGGTGAGGATAGCCGCAGCGGGCGCGGGGAAACGCGCGAGAGAATACCCGGGAACAACTGAAGACAGACTGTTGTCATTTTCGAGAAGAGAAACCGTGAGGGTCTCGTCAGTCTCAGACACCGTATTCATCGAGAGAGCCGACGCGGACTGCAGCTGAGTGCTGGACGCCGCGCTCCTGCTCGTGGAGGATCCGTAGCGCCAGATCCCGCCCTGATTCACGGTCACGGTGGAATCGGAATACCCGCTCGCGTTCAGCGCGCCGACCCAGATCCCGTTCACCGTGGCGGTGAAGGACTTCACGCCATCCTCCGCTCCGGTGCGGATCACGGTTTCAGTCTCGTCAGAAGCCGCGGCTATCGGTACCATGTCAATCTGAGTCTCCCCTTCTTCATCCACAGTGGATTCGATCGTGGGGTAAATGCCGGTCAGGTAGGCGTCACCTTCCCAGCTGCCGCCGAGGCTGATCTCCGAGTGGCTCCCGCCGAGTCCCTCAAAATCGCCGTATACCGAGACGCCGCTCGAAGTCGTTTCCTTAAATGAGGATCCGGGGCCCACAACCATGGCGATTAAATCGCCAAATTGACCACTCGTTGAATGACTCGCCTGCACGGAGTCCCCCGTGAGATTCACGGTGACACTGCCCCCATCGATCGCGATATACCTATTGACATCCAGCGTATCAGACGCGTTGACGGTAACGGATCCGCCATGATCCGCGGACACGATTCCCTCCATCACGGTGGTCGGATCTTTTTCAGCCTCAACCGCCGTTCCGATGGAGTTCAGCACCGCCTTGCCGCCCTGAGAAGCAGAAAAGTCGCCGGTGAAACTCGACTCAACGCCCGTAAGCGTGATATCCGACTTCGCGTTAGGTCCGAACGTCAGAATGCTCGACTTGACTATTGTGTTCACGGCGTTTTGATCACCATTCACCGTGAAGGTGAGCGGGTTCTTCGCGTCAGGCGCGTTCGCGATCAGCACGGCCCCCTCGCCCAGCTCGATCGTTCCCCCCTCACCGCCTTTCACGCCTGACTCAATATCAATCGAACCGCCGTCAGGCGCTCCGGTAACGGTGGTGTACGGCCGCGCGCTATACATCATCGGGATCTGTGCGTCAGACTCACCGCTGAATGACAAAGTGTTGGATGATGCGATCAGTAGTGCCCCGTTACTGGAGGATTCTTCCGTCGCGTCCGGATCCCCGATCGTCACGCTTTTAGTCGCGCGGAGGGTGATTGTCTGACCGCTTTGCGTGAGATAAACCCCAGGGGTGGTACCGGACACCGTCAGCGTACCAGCGTCATGGTCGTAGACAGGATCACCGATCGCGGTGATTTCAAGGGTATCCGGCGCGGATTCATTTCCTGCCGGAATGGATGACGTCACGCCCTGTAAAGAGGCGGCCCAGACCGGGGCGGATAACGACGCTATCGCCGCGATTACCGCGGCGGCCGCGGCCGTGCGGTAAAAATGTTTTTGCTCTGCCGGATGTTTCATGTCTTCTTCTCCTCAGGTTCCGCGTCCAGGACGGGGGAATTCCGTGCCGGAAGCGCCGCAGCGCCGCTCTTCCCCACCTCTTCCCGCGGAAAACTTTTTCTATGAGGGCGTGGCTGAGACCCGCTTTTCAGCTCCTTTCCGGATTCCAGCCCGCCCTTTTTGCCCGCGATCCGCGCCTCGCTCACGAAGTCTGACCGTGAGAAATCATCGGGACCGTTTTTAACATCTCATTAACCGTGAAACGTGTTAATGCGTTAAATAACCAAATCTTTTCTATCTGCTTTCAATGATAAACTTCTTAACCAATATTAACAATTAATCCGAAATCCGAAAGAAAAAGGTAGTTTTTATAATATATTGTGTTTTAGATTGATTAGTTATTATGGCTTAGGGGTTAATATCTGTGTATTTTCAACAACAGATCCCCGCATTTGTTCTGTTTTTTCGTATTTTGCTGTTAATGGGGTATGAAAAAAACAGAAATCTGACCCTGAAATGACGCCGCGCCTCAAAGTGTCAGCTTCCAGGAAACGGCGGTTAACCGTCGTTACGCTTTCTCAACCTAACAAAACGCCCTCCCCCGGGGTCACGGGGAGAGGGCGGATTTCGCTCGTTTAAAGACGGAGCGGTTTAGAAGAGGATCTTAGCGCCGATGAGGGCCTCCACGTTCCGCAGACCGTGAGAGCCCATCTGGTAGCCAGCCGCGCCCCAGAGGTTCACGTTCTTCGTCACCTTCCCTTCGACGCCAAGCTTCACTTCGCCGAAGTTCCGGCTGCCCGTGATCTTGTCCTTCACGCCATCCATCACGGAGCCGAAGCTCTTCGTGTCGTGGTACCAGTTAAGAGACACGTAGGGTTTCACGGCCGTTCCCTTAGCGCTGTTTGCCATCAGGTGATAGGCCGTCACACCAACCCGGGTCCGGACATTTCCGGCTCCCGTCCCCTGGACGAGCGTCCCAGTGGATTCGAGATGATCGCCGCCCCGGACGCCCATCCGGATGACCTGGCCCTCAAGGCGGAGGCGTGCCGCGTTATCAAACCCATTCGACCCCTTCCAGTCCTTCAGGCCGAAGGTGTACCCGGCTTCGAGTGACGCCGTGAAGCCCTTCGTGTGATAGGACTCCTCGACCTCCATATCTGAACTCTCCACCGTGTTCTTGAAGCGCTGATACATGAGCCACGTGTCAACGTACGGCCCCGTTCCCGTGGGGTCGGAATTCATCCACGTGCCATAAAGCCCGACAGAGTAGCCGTTCACCTTGCCCTTCGCCGTGTAGTCCACGGCGGAGCTGCCGGTTTTCGACGTCTCATGCGCGTAGCCCGCCATCAGACCGACGTGATAACGGTGAGCGCCGGCCGCGGGCCATGAGGCGACATCGCCCCCGACCTGCACGAGGCCCCAGTCGCCGCGCGTCGTGGTCTGGGTATCCGTCATTTCGTGACGCGTGTGGCCGCCTTCCGTGCGGATCCAGACCCCGTGTGCGTTCTTTGACGTGTCTTTCAGAGCCTCGGTATAAGCGGACTCTCCCATGCGGTCCGACATCCTCATCGAGAAGAGCGTATTCGCGGCGTAGAGATTCGTCGCGTAGGCGGCAGCCTCCGGACGCACCTTATGCTTCCGGATATCGGGTTCCGGCGCGGGTTCGGGTTCAGGTTCCGGAGCCGGCGAGTAGAGGCTCGAGAGATACCAGTTCCCGTCCGTTCCTTCGCCGAGGTCATAAACATACGCGCCGCCTCGCACCGTCCCCGCGGTCTCAAACACCGCGGAGGACTCTTCCGCGATATCAATCACTTTGATGCCGTCCGATGTCGTGCGGCCCTTTCCGCCCACGTTATTTACGCGGACATAGGCTTTGCCGGTCGCGCTCCCGGTGATCTTCAGAAGGTCGGTTTCCGAGTCGTCTGACTCAAGCGCCGTATTCATCACAATCGTGCCGCCGTTCCCCGTAAAGTCGCCGTTCACGGTGAGCGTCGTACCCTTGAAGGTGTCGGCTGAGGCCGGAACCGGGAAGTTGATTGTGCCGGAGTCGAGATTCACGGAGCCCACCGACCCGCTTTCCGTCACATTCCAGACCGCGCCGGACCCCTGGAGATTGACAGGAGTCAGGGTCTGCGCGGCGGGTTCTTCCGCTGCGGGTTCTTCCGCGGCGGCTGCGTCGTTGGTCCCCGTAGCGACGGCCATCAGCATGACCGCGGACGATCCGCGTGACTCTCTCAGCTTCTTAATCGCTTCCTCAGCCGCTTTCTTCTCCAGGTAGGCCTTCGGGGTCTCAAGCTCCGGATCCTTCACCATGCCGGTCCAGGTGCCGGTGATCGTGAGATCAGCTGTGCCGCCGTTTTTCGCCCAGACGTTCCCGGTCCAATTCCCGCTATTCTGAATCTTGAGGACTGAACCGTCCGCCTCTGCGTTGCCAACCCAGGTGCCGTCATTCTTCACCGTGGACGGGGCGGCATTCTGCGTAAGCACGTCACCCTTAAAGGTGCCGCCCGGTTTCACCGTGATGTTCAGCGTCGCCTCATCCGCCGCGAACGCGACGCCGGGCTTATCGGTCAGCAGGTCGTTCCCGACTTCCCAGAGACCGCCCTCCCCCACCGTGATATCGAGAAGAGACCCGGAGTCCATCACGGAAACCGTACCGCGGAGCGTCCCGTAATCAATGACGGTTGCCTGCCCCTTTTTGTAGGCGTTCACCGTGTCGTTTGACGCCTTGAAGGAGTTATCCCAGACGCCGCCCGACTCGACCGTTACCTTCGCCTCCGTCCCGTACGACGCGTAAAGCGCGCCGGTCCAGTGGCCGCTCACGGTGCCGTCCACGCGGGTCTTCGGGATTTCGGTCTCAGATTCGGAGTCGCTTTCAGAGTCACTCCCGTCAGATGCCGGCTCCCCGCCAGAAGCCATGAGAGAGGTGAGTATCTCCCCGGAATCACCGCTCTCATCCGGATCCGTAAAGAGTGGTACCGGGTTACCGGCTGCCTCAATCGACCCGATCATCGTGCCTTCGTTCTTGAAGGTGAGGCTCGAGCCGATCGCCACGAAAGCGAGCATCGGGTCAGGCAGCGTTTCCGTTTCCGCTTCCGTCCCCTCGTCCGACAGAGCGCTCACCTCCTCGGACACCGGGATGGGATTTATCGGCATAGGCTCATTATCGGGCGAAAGCTGCCAGGCGCCGGTCTTCCCGATATTCACAGTGAGACTCGATTCCGCCTGGACCTGCGCGTCCCCGGTCCAAACGCCATGCACATTCACGGTGCCTTCACTTCCCATAGCGAGGGTCGCTGAGACCGGGCCGCTCTTCGTGCTCCTCTGCCTCACCGAGAACGGGAACGGGCTCGAAGACGCAGACGCCGCCGTCTCCTCAACCACCGGGTCGCCGAGATACCGGTTCACCCATTCGCCGGTTTCACCGATCGTAATCTCGAAAGAAGAATAATTACTCGCGGTGACGCCGCCGTAAAGCTTTCCGTCAACCTGCGCCTTGAGGTGACTGTAATCCGTGAGCCGCGCGGTCGGGAACGCGGGGCTGTATCCAATGAGAATGGGACCTGATGACGGGATAACCGGCCCCGAGACCGCTGCGCTCGCGAGGACGTTCGTGCTGATCGGGGTCGGGATGAGAGAGCCGCTGTTAAGCATAGCGTCCGGGTCATAGCGCCAGACGCCGTTCTCACCCACATTCACCTCGGTGTTCGCCCCGGCACCCGCGTAAAGCGTCCCGACCCACGCGTTATTCACGTCGGCCTTAAAGGACAGCACTTTATCCTCGAGCCCCGTATTCGGGCGCGTTATCTCAGTCTCCTCCGCATCGCTCTCTCCAGGGTCTGACACAGCGGACGCGAGTATGTAGGAGTTGCTGGGGAGTGGGGTCGGGATCAGCGAGGAGGTATCCCAGTAAAGCGCCATCGCGCTTCCGGTCCAGGTGCCGTCAACCTTCACCTGCATCTGGCTCCCGTCCTCAACATCAGCCGTGACCATGCCGCCTTCGTTGGAATACGGATTAAAGTAAATGGGGCCTACCGATACCGGGAGGCTTGCCTCGAGAAGGCTGTTCACGTTGACATTCCCGGAGTCGTCATCCCGGTAGTTTTTATCCGTGGATGACGGCGCGAGATAGGTCCAGGTACCGGTCTTTCCGATGGTCACCTCCATCGCGGAGCTTTCAGACAAGACCGCGCTTCCGTACCACGCTCCGTCAACCGTCACGTCCGCGTGACTGCCGTCCGCGAGATAGGCCGTTACCGGGGCGTTGCGCTGCGGGTAAAGCATCGTAAGCGAAGTCAGAGAAGCGTCTGAATCGGAGAGCGAAAGATCGTCAAGGGTGACCGTCGTGAATCCGTCACTCGCGCTCGGAACCGACATGAGAGATACCGAGGCAGCGGCGACGCGGCCGCCTGTGCTGCCGTAGCGCCAGACGCCGCCTTCATTCACGGTGACAGAGGAGTCTGAAAGTCCTTCCGCTGTAAGCTCACCGGCCCAGATGCCGTTCACCGTGGCGGTGAAGGACTTCACGCCGTCTTCAACCCCGGACTTCGGCTGAGTTTGAGACGCGGTCTCCTCCTCGCCCCCCGTGCTTTCAGTCCCTGACTGATCGGCGATAAGCATGGTCGTGATCGGGGGGTCAGACCAGTCCGAACTGACGCGCTCCGCGTAAGACACCTGAGCGTTCCCGTCCCATCGGTCGTTAACAAGAATCGTCGCCGTGCCTTTGTCATAGATCACGGCGTCGCCGGTCCAGACCGCGACGGGGAAGTCGTCTTCCGACGCCTTCTTTTCCGCGATCGTGATATCGAGTTTCGAGCCTCTGCCTTCCGCCCTCGCGTCGCCATCCCAGGAGCTGTTCGCCGTGACCTTGAGAACCGCGTTCTGCGGCTCGAGACCATAGTACGAGGATTCCTGATCCTGGGTCTGAGTCTCAGAGGGGAAATAGACCTCCGCGTCACCCTGCCAGTCGCCATTCGCGGTGATGGTCATGGAGGACGCAAGGGGCGCGCTGTACCCCGTCATAACGCGCTTTCCATTCTCATCCGTGCCGTATTCTTCGATCGGAAGAAGGCTGGAAAGCACCGCATCGCCATTCCAGCTGCCGTCAAACTGGAGTGAAGTCTGGCTGCCGCCGGCCCCCATGAAGGATCCCATCACATCCGTGCCGGACCCGGCGGTCTCCTTGAACTGGGAGTCCTTCCCGTAGACATAAGCGATCACCTCACTTGAGCGGCTCCCCTGCCAGGAGCCTCCCTTGAGATTCACGGTGACGGAGCCCCCGGGACCGGCCATAAGAAAGGCTTTCGACACGTCAGCGTCAGAGGCCGTAATCGTTACACTGCCGCCATTCCGGGCACTCACGGGACCGGAGAGGGTCCCCGCCGAGACCTTTGTATCAGCATTTCTCTCGCTATCGACAAGCTCACCCGTCACATTGATCTCAATCGACGCGCCGTCAGAGGCGTCTGCCCATCCGGTAAAGCTGGATTCAGCTCCAGTGAGATTGAGAGTCGCTGAGGTATTCGCTCCTGAGGCAATAATCGTGCTATCCACCGCGACAGAGCTGGCATTGCCTTCTCCATTCACGGTAAAGGTGAGCGGTGACGCGCTGTCACCTCCCGATAGCAGCACGATCCCGCTTCCCAGCGTGATCGCGCCGCCCTTTCCGGTCTCAATATCAATCGAGCCGCCGCGACCGCCCGAGAGACTGAAAGCGGGAGCTCCCGGGATGATGATCCGGCCGATCATCGCGTTTTCCTTCGAATAATCAGTGGTCAGGGAGAGGACGGTATCGGACGCGATCAAAACCGGGAGCGAGCCCGCTTCTGCCGTTCCGCCCCCGATGGTGACGCTTTCATCCGCACGGATCGTGATCGACGTGCCGTCAGACGGCAGATAGACGCCAGGAGTCCCCTCTGTCGTCACAGTTTCCGTAAGGGCGGCATCTGCTTCGCTCGGAGTGGGAAATATTCCAAAGCCCGTAATCACGATCGACGCCGGGGCCGCGTCCTCCCCTGCCGGAATCGATTCCGTCACGTGCTCATAGGTAACGGGATCCGTCTCCGCCCAGGCCGGGGCTGACGCGGACGCGATCGCCGCGATCACGGCGGCCGCCGCCGCGGATCTGTAAAAATGGTTTTTCTCTGCCGGGTGTTTCATCGAACACTTCTCCATATCCGACCGGATAAACGGCTTTTACGCCTGAGGCGCCTGCCCTGCCTCGGGCGTAACCGCGGCGTTTTCCGCTCGGGTTAACTCGCTGAATGAATTGGGGTAAACGGGAGACCGGTGGTTTTCTCCCTGATGGGCGCTTTTCACGCCCGCTCTGTGCATTGCTGTCGCGGCCGGTGCCTTTGGTGTGAGGTGCTGGTGAGGCACCCGTCTGGCGTTTCTTTTTTCTTTTTCGAATAAAGAAATTTATGAGTGTGTTAAATAACCAGACCGCTTTTTAATAAGCTACCAATGATAACGGAATTATTTAAAGGTAACAAGTCAATATAGCTTTAAAAAATTTCTATCAATATTCTCAATTCATTGTTTTGTATGCTTTTTTATTGATATTTTATTCAGAGTTGATAAAACAATAGGGGTAAATTCTTTTCGCTTTCCGGTAATTATTTAGGAATTAGGCTTCAATCGTAAGTTATGGTTAATGACTGATCAGATTTGCTAAACTTCACCCCTCAGTTGCATTTAATGCGTCACAAGACTCTGTCTCACTTCCCGGGGACACCGGTTTTCTGTGTTAACCCGCCTTAACAAATCACCCTCCCCCGGAGGATCCAGGAGAGGGCTTTAATGACACTGAAAACGGATCAGGTCAGAAGAGGATCTTCGCGCCGAGCAGCGCCTCCACGTTCCGGTAGCTTTCGGACCCCGCCTCGTACGCGACAGAACCCCAGAGGTTCACGTTCTTCCGAAGCTTCGCCTCGAGCCCCACCTTCACTTCACCCGTGTTCCGTCCTCCGTCGATCCGGTCCGCGACGCCATCAAACGCCGCGCCGAAGGCCTTCGTGTCGTGGTACCAGTTAAGCGCGAGGAAGGGTTTGAAGGCTCTTCCCTTCGCGTCATTTGTCTTCTGGTAATAGAGCTTGCCCCCGAGCCTCGTTCTCACGTTCCCGGCCCCGAGCCCAACGATCGACGTGCCGATCGCGTCTCTCACGCTGTCATCCCTAACCCCCATCCGGATCACCTGACCCTGCAGCTGGAGCCGCAGGGCGTTATCCGTGCCGTCGTCCGACTGCCAATCTTTCAGCGCGAAGGCGTACCCGCCTTCAAGTGACACCGTGAAGCCCTTCGCGTGGTACGAGACGGTTTCGGGGACTGAAGAGGACACCTGGTTCTTAAACCGCTGCCACTGAGCCCAGAGATCCGCGTACGGCCCCGTGCCGTCCGCTTTCTCGTTCATCCAGGTGCCGTAGAGACCGACCGAGTAGCCCGAGACCTTGCCTTTAGACGTGTAGCCGGCATCGGGGCTTGTCGTGCGGCTCGACTCGTGGGCGTAACCCGCCATCAGTCCGGCATGCAGCCGGTGGTCACCGGATGTGGGCCAGCTGATCACGTCACCCCCGACCTGCATCACGCCCCAGTTCCCCCGGGTCGTGAGGCTTCCATCCTCCATCCCGTTCCGGGTGTGGCCGCCATGCGCCCGGATCCAGAAGCTGCCAGACTTTTCGCCATCCTTCCCCCGCATCGCGTCCGCGTATTTCACTTCGCCCAGACGCTCCTCGAGATTCATCGAGAAAAGCGTGTTCGCGGCGTAGAGGTTATTCGCGTAAGCGCCGATCTCCGGTCGGACGATGTGGTTACTAAGCCCCGGGGTCGCCGGGATCACGTCCGGAAGCTCGGTCGCCGCGGGCGTATCGCCCTTCGTCGGCTCGTCTCCCGAAGTCGGGTCATCGTCATCCGTTCTCGGAAGAATCACGAGCTGCTTCTGGCTCGTGAGGTACCAGCTGTTCTCTTTCTGCTGCAGCTGATAGACATAAGCGCCGGCTTTGAGGAAATTCTTTGCGGGTTTCGTGATCGTGAGCGTGTTATTCCCTTCCACCTCCGCGACCCGGATGCCGTCCACGGTCTGCGCTCCCGTGCCCCCGATATTCTTAAAGGTCATGAGAGCGGTGCCTGAGGCATCGCCATTGATCACGAGCTTATCCGTCGCCGCGTCATCCGCGAGGAGCACGGTGTTCATCGCGAACGTGCCCCCGTTCCCCGTGAAGTCTTCATTCACGGTGAGCGTGGATCCGGAGAAAGTGCCGTCGGTCGGCGCGGCCGGGAAATTAATCGTCCCCGAGTTAAGAGTCAGGGTGTCGACCGCCGTGCTTTCCGTCATATTCCAGACCGCCGCGGGACCCGTGACCGACACCGCGACCGTTCCCGGAGTCGCAGCCGGGTCCGCCGGGGTGAGAGCCGGGAAGGTTCCATCCCAATCCTCAAAATCTATCCGTTCGTACGTGATATCAAGCCCCGGATCCTTCACGGTGCCGGTCCAGGATCCGGTGACGGTGACGTCTGCCGTGCCGCTGTTAGATGCCCAGACGTTACCGGTCCAGACGCCGCCGTCCGTCAGGGTGACTGCCGCATCATCCGCCTTCGCGCTGCCCGTCCACACGCCGCTGTTATTCACGCCGGCCGCCGCGCCGCCCTTCGCGAGGACGGAGCCTGAAAACTCACCCCCCGCCTCCACGCCGACCGTGAGCGACGCCTGATCCACCGCGTACGCCGCGGGCGCTGTTCCGGTCCGGTTGCCGTCACCGATCGCCCAGACGCCGCCCTGTCCCACGTTTACCGCGAGCGACGTGCCATCACCCGCCGCGAGCGCGGTGCCGCGAAGCGTTCCGTAGTCCGTCACCCGGACTTCGGCCCCGGTCTGCGCCGTGATGGTATCGGGGATCCCTTCTGAATGATTTTCCCAGAGACCGCCGGGTTCGATTCTCACCTCGGACTTCGAGGATTCAAGCGGTCCCGTAAGGTCCGACGCGTTCCATCTCACACTGTTCGCCGCGAAGAGAGCGCCGTCCCAATGCCCGCTCACGGATCCCTTGAACTCGGTCCGCGTAACCGTGGGCACGGGATTATCGTCGTAATCCTCCGGATAAAGCGGATCCTGATAGCTGCCGAGGATAAAGACGGACCCCGTCATATCGCCTGCGTTCTCGAGCGTGAAGGAGGAGCCGGTATCCACATAGGCGAGGATCGGGAAGTCCGACGCTTCAAACTCGCCGCCCGCCGCCGCTTTGCCGTAGAGACGGCTCCAGAGCCCGGGGTTATAAACGGGCGGGACGAGAAGGAAAAATTCGTACGCTCCGCCGCTCAGCTTTTCGCCAACGGTTTTATTATCCGGCGACATCTGCCAGACACCGGTTTTCCCGATCGTGACGGCAAGCTCTCCCCGGTCGCCCGCCACCGCGTCGCCCGTCCATTGGCCATTGAGCGTGACAGAAAGCGAGGATCCCAGCCCCTCCGACACCGCGGTGATAGGTCTCGGAAATTCGCTTAACGGGGTTTCATCGGGGTACTGTTCAAGCCACGTGCCCTTTTCTCCCACCGTGATATCGATCGCGCCTCCTGCAGCGACCGCGCTTCCGTAGAGCGTGCCGTCCGCGATATCGATCGTTACGTGACTCAGTTCAGAAGCCACGGCGGCGGCAGGCGCTCCTAAGTTGGCTCCAAGCAGATACCCCCCGTACGACTCGTTGTTCTCATCTTTAAAGAGAGTGTCCATTACAGTATCCGCGACCCACGTTTCAGCCTGCGTCTCGGTGTTGTAGCGCCAGACGCCGCCCTGATCAACGGTCACGCGGGAATCTGAGCCCCCGAGCGCCTCAAGGCTTCCGATCCAGGTGCCGTTCACCGCGGCGTCAAGCGACATCACTCCCGCGGCCTTCCCGGTTCCCAGCGCCGCGGGGTCGCCCGCCGTATTCCCATCCTCGTCAGTCCCGAGGTACCGCGTCCTCGCGTCGCCTTTCCACGTCCCGTCGACCTCAAGCGTGATCGAGCCCCCGTCCTTCACTTCCGCGGTGATCGGGCCGGACGGAACCGGCTGAGTCTGGAAGTCGGCCCCGGGGGGGAGCTCGGGATTAAAGCGGATCGGCCCCTGAGACGGATCATCATCCGGCCGCACGTATGTCCAGTAGCCCGACTTCCCGATCGTGAGACTGAGAGCTGAATCCTCAGCGAGAGACGCCGCGCCATAAAGCGTGCCGTTCATATCGACATCCGCGTGGCTCCCTCCCGTGAGACTGATCATGGCCATAGCGGTGAGCCTTGAATTCGGCTGGAAATCGGCGTAATCCGCGTAACGCCACAGGCCGCCCTCCTCAATCGTCACCGTGCTGTCAGAGCCCCGCGTCCCTTCCAGAATACCGGTCCAGTTGCCGCTCACATCGGTGACGAAGGACTTCACGCCGTCAGAGGCGCCGCTCACCGTGCTCCCCGCTTCGTCTTCGCTTTCTGTACGGTAAGACACCATCGCGTCGCCACGCATGTTGCCGTTGATGGTGAGAGAAGCGGTGCCTCGGCTCTCAATCACCGCGTCGCCATTCCAGACAGGCCTCGTATCAGGCTCGACCGCCTCCGCGGGTTCGCCCAAAGTCACCTCTGCCCGGCCGCCATTCGTCGCCCCAACCACCCCAGTCCACTCGCCGGTGTTTCCGACGATCACGCTGATCCGGCCCCCCGCGTCCCACGCCCACGCGCTTCCGTCCCAGTCTCCCGTGACATTCACGGTCACCTGCGCGGTCTGATCGGTATCCGCCGGGATGTAGTAGGGAGACTTCGGATCCCGGCGCTCACTGAAATCCGGCAGCAGCGGTTGGCCATTAGAGATATGCATGAGGTTCACGTATTGCCCAACCACCGCACTGCCGTCCCATTCACCTTCCACATTCACGGTGAGAGAGGAGGCCGATGTCGTCCCTTTGAGAGCGGATGGGATGGTGCCGCCCCCTTCCGCCTGAGCCGAGGTGTCGAGCGACGGGAGGTAAGTCGTGAGATACGCGCTCCCCCACCATTCACCGCCCACATTGACGGTGGACGAGCTTCCGCCCGCGCCCGATAAGTTCATATAGGCGATGGAATCCTCGGATATGTTTTCTTCGAAAACCGAATTTTCACCATAAACGAGCGTCTTCGTGTCGTACGCGAACCGGGTGCCCTGAACCGACGCCCCCTGAAGGTTAACCCTGACCGTGCCGCCCGGTCTCGCGATATAGGTCTGGTCGTCCTGAGCGTCCGTCGCGTTGATCTCGGCGGTGCCGCCGCCCGACGCGATCACGGTGCCTGAGAGATGCGGACGGTCGGTGGTGGGCCCGGTTACGTTGATGCTGTAGCCTGAGATGCGGCCTCTCGCGTTCAGCGTGAAATCCGCGCCGTCGAGCACCTGAATGGAACCCGAGAAGGTCGGTGAGTAACCCGTGAGATTAATAAGCGCCGTCGTTTTGGGGCCGGACGTCACGATGTTCGTCTCATTGATATCCACGTCGTAATTCGCGGTTTTTTCCGCGTTCACCGTGAAAGTGAGCGGATTCACGGCGTCCGCCGCGTTCGCGATCAGGATATCGCCGCCATAGATCGAAATCGTGCCGTACGGATTCGCTGCGGCCCCCGTCCCGATACTGATCGAACCGCCATCCGTGGTTCCCGTGAGACTGCTGTAAAACCTGAGATTCGCCTCAGAGCCTGAGTCTTCGATGTAGAGCTCCGGGTAGACAAGCGCCGGGATCGACGGGGAATCAAACGCGGCGGTCATCTCGGGGGACGACATGATGAGCACCGGGTCGCTTTCCTCATCCCATGCGTCGATAGAGACGTGCGTCGCTTCAAGCGTGATGCCGGAACCGGACCCCGGGAGGTAAACCCCGGCCCCGTCCGCCCCGTTCACGCGTCCGGTCGTCCGGATCGTGGTTTCTCCGCCGTACACCCAGGCCGCGGTGCTTTCCACCGAGACGGAGTACGGCATCTCGCTCCCGGACTCCGGGATCGACGCGGTGACCCCGGTATACGTTTCCGCGTAAACGGGGGACGCCATGGCAGCGATCGCGGCGAGAACCGCTCCCGCCGCGGCCGTGCGGCAATAGTGCCTCTGGATTCGTGTCTCGCTCTTCATCGCGTCCTCCTCATATGCCCGACTCACGGCCCCGCGCCTCATCAGGAGAGGCTCTCGCCGCCCGGCCCTATCGATCACTCATGACGCGCTTCTCTTTCTCTCAACTCACGCGGGCGATAGGTGTTCAGTAACAGCGGCCGCTGTTTATTTAATTGCAATCATAACTTTTTTAACAAATTTAAACAATAAAATTTACCATTTCCGAAATCCGTGCCCAGTTCATTAAAACACATTATTTTTATTTATTTACAAAGCATTGTCATGTATTCAGAGCGGAAAAAAGAGACAGCGGCCGCCATCAAACCGCTTCTGCCGTTTGTGAAAATTGATCAGTCTGTAAGGTCTCGTTAATGACAGGAGAAAATCCCCGGAATCTCACCCTTTTGGCTGTTTTCCCTGTCAACCGGGACCGCAAAGGTCAACCGGCGTCAAGCATCAGGATGTTTTGGTGATCCTGAAAGAAAAAAAAGAAGCCCCCCGCTGGTAACCCAGGGAGGGCTGTGGTTAAACGGATTGATATCCGGACCCCCGGGAGATTTCTCACTCCGAGGCCCTCACTTCTGGCTAGAAGAGAATCTTCGCGCCGAGGATCGCTTCCACGTTCCTGAGACCGTGCGAGCCCTGCTGATAACCCGCCGCGCCCCAGAGGTTCACGGATTTCGTCAACTTCCCTTCGAGACCAACCTTCAATTCGCCGAAGTTCCGCGTTCCCGTGATCGTGTCCTTCACCCCATTCATCACGGAACCGAACGATTTCGTGTCGTGGAACCAGTTAAGCGTGAGGTAGGGTTTCACGGCCGTCCCCTTAGCGTCATTCGAGAACAAGTGATACGCGGTAAGACCAACGCGGGTTCTCACGTTTTCGGCCCCGGTCCCGGCGACTAAGGTGCCGATCGACTGCTCAAGGTGATCTCCGCCCCGGACGCCCATCCGGATCACCTGGCCCTCAAGCCGGAGCCGCGTCGCGTTATCGACTCCAGAGGCGCTCTTCCAGTCCTTCAGTCCAAACGTATACCCGGCTTCGAGCGACGCCGTGAAGCCCTTTGTGTGGTAGGTCTCATCCACGTCGTAGTCTGAGCTCGTCACCGTGTTCTTGAACCGCTGATACTGGAGCCACGTGTCGACGTACGGCCCGGTGCCGGTCGGGTTCGAGTTCATCCAGGTGCCGTAGATGCCGGCGGAGTACCCGGAGATCTTCCCCTTCGACTGGTAGTTCACGACGGAACTCCCGGTTTTAGCGGACTCATGCGCGAAGCCCGCCATGAGACCTACGTGGAACCGGTTCGCGCCGGACGCGGGCCAGGAGGCGATGTCACCCCCCACCTGCACGAGGCCCCAGTTCCCGCGGGTCGTGGTTTGCCCATCCGCCATCTCGTGGCGCGTGTGGCCGCCTTCGGTCCTGAGCCAGACGCCCCGCGCGTTGCGGTTGGTATCCTTCAGAGCCTCCGTGTAGGCAGACTCACCCATGCGGTCCGAGAGCTTCATCGAGAAGAGCGTGTTCGCGGCGTAAAGGTTTGTCGCGTAGCTCGCCGCTTCCAGACGCACCTGATGAACCGTGATATCGGACGGCGTATCCGGTTCCTCAGGTTCCGGCGGGAGCGAGAAGAGGCTCGTCAGATACCAGTCGCTTCCGCTTTGCTTCATGCTGTACACGTATGTTCCGGCTCTCACCGTTCCCGCGGTCTCAAACGAGCCGGCCGAATTTCCCGTGACTTCAACTAGCTTGATTCCGGTGTCGGTCTGCTTCCCCGCGCCGCCGACGTTATTCACCTTGATGTAGGTTTTGCCCGATGCGTCGCCGTTAATAACCAGCTTATCGGTGGCCGACTCATCCCCTTCAAGCACGGTGTTCATCACAAGCGTCCCGCCGTCACCCGAGTAATTCCCGTTCACCGTGAGCGTGGATCCCGTGAAGGATGACGGATCTGTCACGGCCGGGAAATTCACGGTGCCGGATCCAAGATTCAGGGAATCAACCGCCTCGCTTTCCGGCATATTCCAGACACCATCCGTCCCATCGAAGCTGAGATTCACGGCAGATGCGGTATCAGATACAGGGGCAGCCGCGAGGAGCATCAGCCCGTGTACCGCCGTGGTTTCGGACGATGGCTCCGTTTCCGCGGATTCACTTTCTGACGTCTTCTCAACCCCGCCGTTCCACGTGCCTCCGATCGTGACCGAGGCGGATCCCGTCCCGGGCTTCACATTCCCGTTCCACGTGCCGCCTGACTTCACCGTGACGCTTCCCACTGCGCCATCTGTCACACTGAGATTCCCATTCCAGACACCGCCCACCGCGGCAGTGAGCGTGGAAGCTGATCCGGAGGCAACCGCGTTCCCGGTCCATGTGCCGTTATTGGTGATAGTGAGAGTGCCATCTGTCACGCTCGCGGTTTCCTGAGAGGAAAGGATCGTGTTCTGGAAACTCCCGCCGGCTCCAATCGTGACGTCGGCCGATGCCCCGCCTGTCACCGTGATACCGCCATCCCACGCTCCGGTCCCGGACACCGTCACTGTGTTTCCGGCCTCAGGCTTTCCGTCCGCTGTGATAAAGCCGGTCATCGATCCGTCATTCGTGAGCGTGAGCGACGCGCCGCCTGAAACAGCCGCGAGATTGTCGAGCTCAAACTCCGTCATTGAGTCACTCGACTTATCAGTCGGGTGCTGCCAGAGACCGGTGCTCCCGATCGTGACGCTTCCGGTCGTTCCGGTGTCCTGGAGAACCAGCCCTTCGATCCACTTCCCGTTATCCTCAACCTTGATCCGGCTTCCGTCCAGGACTTCCGTCGTCGTATGGGAGGCCGTACCGATCGAGATGGGATCGTCAAAACTGAAGTCTTCATCGTTATCGAACACCGCCTGTGTCGTATTAAGCACATAGGTCCACGTGCCGGTCTCACCGACAGTGACATCGAGTGACGAGGCGTCTTTCAGCTTCGGAGCTCCCTCCCAGACCCCGTCATCTTTCACGGTCAATGAGCTCTCGTTCTCAAGCAGGGTGCGGCCGAGACTCTCATACCCGGCGTCGCTGCCCGTATAAGTCCACCGGGCATTTTTCAGGACCTTGACATCCATCACGCCGCCATCCCCGTAGAGGCTTCCTGACCAGAATCCCCCGAGTGTCACGTTCGTCTCAGGTGCGCGGCCTTCTTGATACTCCGTATACTCAGAGAGGATAGAGCCAGCCGCTTTCCCATCGATCGTCAGATTCAGAGTGCTGTCCAAATTCTCAGTGGTGCCCGTCATTGAGCCGGCATTCTCCGGATCGTTCACCATATCACCAAATACCTTGATATTCAGAACAGATGTCAGTTCCAGATCGAACCAGCTATTGGGGCTTTCAGCGCTCCATGTGCCCCTTTCGTTGACGTTGATGTATGTAACACTGGGGACGTCATCAAGTTGGGCTCCAGCAAAAACCACCCCACTCCAGAGCCCGTTGATATTCACGGTCATCCCCGCCTTACTGCGGTTACTCGCCCCTCCTATCCACTCACCGTCCACAGTGACAGTCGCGACGCCATCTTTATCAACATCAACATCCGTATAGGCCTTCGCATCGGCTCCGATATTGAAGGTCAGATGAGAGGTGCTGCTGCCGTCCGACAAGGAGTCAGACACAGAAATACCACGGTAGGCTTTTCCGGGCTCAATTAAACTTATTGGGATACCTCCTACATAAACTGTGTCTTTGCCTTCCAGATTGAACGTGAGATCAGCGCCGCCATCCACGTCCATCGTGCCCCAGACTGTTGATCCGGCCGCTGTGGCATTGATAAGTCCAGTGGTATTCGCGCCGGTCAAATGGATACCCCCGGTGATATTGACCTGAGACGCCGTTTTATCGCCGTTCACCGTGAATTTCATTGGATCCGTTGCCCCATCACGGTTAAACATCACCACCGCTGGCCGATTAAGAAAGTAGTCTCCCCAGCGATACCATTTCACTTGGCTATTCGGATCTACATCCGTCCGTTCGATAGTGATGACGCCGCCCGCCGACTCAATATCGATTTCACCGCCCGACCGGGCAGAACTGCCGGGGTTAACATCTTTCGGTGCCAGGACTGCAGAATCCGACCCGATGACGATGCCGCCGCTGTCACCGTCACTGTCAATAGGCGCCTGATTCTTCAGCGTAATGTCGCCCTTCGCCCGTATCACAACGGTGGCTCCATCCTCCGGCAGATACACTGCAGGGAGCACGTATCCATCATCCCAGGCTTCCGTCACGCCGCTCACCGTGACGCTCTCCGGCGTTTCAGCGCCTTCCGCCGGAATCGAGGACGTGATACTCGAATTGGTGGTGTATGCCTCAGCCCAGGCGGCCGGCATCGCGAGCGCCGTGATGACGGCCGCGGCCGCCGCGGTCCGGATAAAACCGTGTGAACCTCTTCTTTCACGCTTCATGGAATTCACTTCTCCTTTGATACCCGGCCGGGCGGGGCTCTCGGATATCTGTCTCACTTCGGGGGAGGTTCACGGGGAGCGGGGAAGGCTTTCCCGCTCGAGGGGCGATTCCCCCTGTCAGATGCTATTTACAAATCTTATCAATTCGAATTTTACGCTTTTTGTTAACCTATCTTGCATAAATTACAACCATAAGGAAACCAGGCTGCATCCTAATAAATCCGGTGGTTGCAAGCCATTTCCTGATGTCTGAGTCGAAGAATCTGACACCGGATTCAACCAAGACCTGTCAGAAAGGCGGATCCATTTCGAGGTGTATGAGCGGCAGGAACATTACGATTTAGGGTATCCGGGTATGAAAAAGCCTTCCGGCGCTTAAACCGGAAGGCTATAGGGGGAATCAGCGCTGATTCCGTACGGTTCAGTGTTTCCTAGAAGAGGATCTTCGCGCCTAGCAGCGCCTCCACGTTCCGGAAACCGTCCGTACCGCCCTGGTACCCGACAGAACCCCAGAGGTTCACATTCTTCCGGAGTTTTCCTTCGACCCCGAGTTTCACTTCGCCGACATTCCGGCTCCCGTCGATCGTGTTCCTCACGCCGTCAAACTCGGACCCAAACCGCTTCGTGTCGTGGATCCAATTGAGAGTCATATATGGTTTCACCGCGGTGCCGCGAGTGTCGTTCGTAAACAGATGGAAGAGTGTCGCGCCGATCCGCGTCCTCACGTTTCCGGCCCCGGTGCCCTCGATAACGGTCCCCGTGCTGTCCGTCACATTGTTCGCCCGGACGCCCATCCGAATCACCTGCCCTTCAAGGCGGAGACGAGCGGCGTTCGAGACCGCCCCGTTCTGCCAATCCTTCAGCGCGAACGTGTACCCGGCTTCCAGACTCCCGGTGAAGCCCTTCGAGTGGTAGGTTTCATCCACGTCGTAGTCTGAGCTCGTCACGGTGTTCTTGAACCGCTGGTATTGCAGCCAGGCGTCCACATACGGCCCGTCTCCCGTCGCGTTTGAGTTCATCCAGGTCGCGTAGAGGCCGCCTGAGAAACCGGACACTTTCCCCTTCGACTGATAGTTCACGACAGAGCTCCCGGTCTTCGCGGACTCATGCGCGTACCCCGCCATGAGCCCCACGTGCAGCCGGTGCGAACCCGAGGTCGGCCACGAGACGAGGTCACCTCCCATCTGCACGAGACCCCAGTTCCCGCGGGTCGTGTTTTCGCCATCCGCCATGCCGTGCCGCGTATGGCCGCCCGCCGTACGGATCCAGACATTCCCGGAGTTTTTGTCCGACTTCAGGGCGTCCGAGAAAGCGGTTTCGCCCAGGCGGTCCGAGAGTTTCATCGCGAACATTGTGTTCGCGGCGTAGAGGTTTGTCGCGAAACTCCCCATCTCAGGCCGCACCGCGTGGCGCGTGATATCCGGTGTATCTGGAGTCACCGGGGTATCAGGGATAGGCTCAGGGCTGAGGAGACTCGTGAGGTACCAGTTCTTGCCGTTCTGAGTGAGGCTATAGACATAAGCGCCGGCCCGCACCGTGTCCGCGGTTTCAAACGTGCCGGAAGAATCCCCCGCGACCGCGATCATCTCAATTCCGTCTGTCGTCTGAGCGCCCGTGCCGCCGACATTCTGGATTTTCACTTTTGTTGTGCCGGAGGTGCTTCCTTCGACCGCGAGCTTATCCGAGGCCGACCCGTCCCCCGCAAGCACCGTGTTCATGACAAGCGTCCCGCCGTCTGACACGTAGTCCCCGGTCACCGTGACCGTCGTTCCGGTGAAGGACGCGGTGTCCTCTGGCGTCGGGAAAGTCACCGTGCCGCCAGCGAGCGTCAGGTTCCGGACTGAGGCGTCGCCCGGCACGTTCCAGTTACCGGTGCTTCCAAGTGTCAGATCAACACCCACCGCGGACGCCTGCGGCACTGCCGCCGCGAGCACCCGGAAGAGCGACACGGTGCTCGTGCTGCCTGACGCTTCCGTGGCCTTTACCGTACCGTTCCAGGTGCCGTTCACGGTAACCGAGGCAGAACCCGTGTCCGCCGTGACATTCCCGTTCCAGACACCGCCATCCGCCACCGTAAGAACCGCGGACGCCGAGTCGCTTGTCACGAGATTCCCGTTCCACGTTCCCGCGATCGTCCCGGTGCCCGAGGTGCCGGCACCGGTGAGCGACGCGTCACCGGTCCAGGTGCCGCCGGACAGGGTACTGAAGGCTGCTGCCGCGCCGTCCGTCGCCGTGAGGTTCCCGTTCCAGACACCGCTGACCGCGGTCGTGAGGGAAGCGGAGGAGCCGCTCGCCTCAGCGTTTCCGGTCCACGTGCCGAGGTCCGTGACCGAGAGAGTGCCTTCTGTCACGCTCGCCGTTTCTTCTGTACTGAGGAGGGTGTTTGTAAACGTGCCGCCCGTGCCGATCGTGATGTCAGCCGTTGCTCCGCCTGTCACCAGAACACCGCCATCCCACGCGCCGGACCCGGAGACGGTGATCGAGCTCGGCGCGGTCCCCGCGCCGTCCGCCGTGAGGAAACCGGTCATCACACCGTCATTCGTGACCGTGAGCGCCGCGCCGCCTGAGACCGCGGCGAGGCTGTTAAGGACGAGATCAGTCTCCGTGTCATCCTCTCTGACCTCGGGGTGAGACCAGGTGCCGGTCTTTCCGATAACGATATTCCCCGCGGTGCCGTCATCCGTGAGTGTCACACCTTCAATCCAGGTGCCGTCATCCTGGACCTTTAATTGAGACGCGCCGCTCAGATCTGTTCTTGTAAAGGTTTTTGTGGACCGCGCGCAGTCCATCTCCTCACAGTAGAGCTCATCGACTACCAGCGAGTCTGTCGCGTAAGTCCAGAGCGCCCCCTCACCGATCGTGATATCGAGCGTGCCGCCGTATCGCGCGTCCGCGGACCCGTACCACTTGCCGTCATCCTTCACGGTGAGCGGGCTTGATTCCGTGGCGACGGATCTCGGAGCGTACCAGTCGGCGTACCACGGTTCATATTCATCACCCGAAACGCTCTGCCCCTCGGTCGTCCAGACCCCGGTCTTTCCGATGGTCACAGTGACCGCGCCGGTTCCGGCGTCATCCTCTTCATCGGCTTCCGAATCCTGAAAGAGGTATTTATCGCTTCCCGCGATGGCGTTTCCGGTCCAGGTGCCGTTCACGGTCACGTTAACGGTGCCGCCGCTGGCCTCATAGCCGCCCCAGGCATCTCCGACAAAAACCCCGTTATCAAACGCCGTTATTGTGGCGTCGTCTTCAGCACGCAGCATGCCGTGAAAATAAGCGGGTTCCGATGAGTCCGCGGCCTGAGCCGCGCTGATCGTGAAGAGTACAGAAGTGGGTGCCTCGGAGTCGTTCACTCCCGGCGCGTGAATAACAATTCCATAGTCATTAAAAGTTGACCACACGCCATTGAGATTGACGGTGAGGCTCAAACCGCCTCCCCATAAAATGGCCCCGCGGCTCCAATTTCCATTTATCGTCAGCTCAGCCGAGGTAACGGCGCTCGCCCCGCTGTAATTACGCATGTACAGATTATTGGTCCACTCGCCGTTTACCGTGACATCCGCCGTCGCGCCGTCATTCACATCCACCTGGTCCTGAAGTTCGGTTCCCGCTCCTGTATTCAGGGTGATCTTGGAAGGTGTCCCGGCAGACGATTGCCCGTCAGCACACAAGCGATTTATTGCGTAGCCTGTGTATTTTATTGATGACCCATCGCCCTCGAGATTCACGTCAATAGACGCGCCGCCCATTGCGGTAATACTGCCTGAAAGGCTGCTGGTTCCCGTGAGATTGATGAGTCCTGTGGCACGCGGGCCCGCGAGAACCACTTGGCCGATAATCGTCACCGCTGACGCGGCGTTGTTTCCATTGATCGTCAGCGTGAGATCTTTATCCGCGTCCTGCGCGTTCGCGAGCACAATGACCCCCTGCTGTGCGGCAACTTGCAGACCTTCTTTCCGGAGAATCTGAATCGTCCCGCCGGCTCCTGTCTCGATGTCAACCGATCCGCCATTCACCGCGCTGCTGTAATCCACTCCCGAAGAGGTGTTGGCGGCCTCTGCGTCATCACTGGCCGCGATCACGGCGCCCTCGAGGTAGTCTTTTGTGGACTTCACATAATAGCCGCTGTTCTCGATCGTAACGCTCTTCGTACCGGTGATTGAAATGGAACTGCCCGAAGGAAGCAGCACCGCCGCGGGCGCGGTGTCCGTGTACTGGCTGGGTGACGCGTAGTGCGGCCCCTTGATCGTGACGTTATCGGGCGCGGTGTCGTCGTCGGAGGCCGGAATTGACTCCGTTACCTGCGTTGTCACTGTCACATCGTCCGCCCAGGCCGGTGCCGCCGCGATCGCGGCGAGCACCGCGGCCGCCGCGGCGTTCCGGATAAATGTTTTCTTCGTCATCACCGCTCCTCCTTCGGGACCGCGCCCGGGCGAGTCCGGGTGCCGCTCAGAAGTTATCCGTGGTGGTATCCGTCGAGGCCTTCGTTCACTTCAGAAGCAGAGTCCGAAGCGACGCTATCCCATTACTGCTTTTAACAATTTACGATAGCTATATTAATCGTTATTCGGTGGTTTTTGCGCTATAAGCAATCAGAAGAAGAAGATCCAATGCTGGCGCGGGATCTGTGGGGTCTGAAAGCGTATCAGAAAAGCTTCCCCGGAGCCGAATGGCGCTCACTTCTGCAGCTCTCTTCACATAACTAAATTGACAGGTTATGTAAAGAAAAATTGACTTCTTTATCGAACAAAGGTCCCGTCAGGGATCACCCCGCGGGACCTTTGTTGATGTCAGCGTACTGAAGCGATCAGAAGAGGATCTTCGCTCCAAGCAGCGCTTCCACGTTCCGGAAGCCGTCCGTTCCGCCCTGGTACCCGACTGAGCCCCAGAGGCTCACATTCTTCCGAAGTTTGCCTTCAACGCCAAGCTTCACCTCTCCGACATTGCGGCTCCCGTCGATCGTGTTCTTTACCCCATCAAACTCGGACCCAAACCGCTTCGTGTCGTGGATCCAATTGAGAGTCAGATACGGTTTCACCGCGGTGCCGCGCGTGTCGTTCGTGAACAGATGGAACGCCGTCAGACCGATCCTCGTTCTCACGTTTCCGGCCCCGGTGCCCTCGATAACGGTCCCCGTGCTGTCCGTCACGTTATTCGCCCGGACCCCCATCCGGATCACCTGACCTTCAAGCCTGAGCCTCGCGGCGTTCGAGACCGCGCCGTTCTGCCAATCCTTCAGCGCGAACGTGTAGCCGGCTTCCAGACTTCCAGTGAAGCCTTTCGAGTGATACGACTCTTCTTCCGCGTAGTTTCCGACGGATGTCGTGTTCTTGAAGCGCTGGTACTGCAGCCAGGCGTCGACGTACGGGCCATCCGCCGTCGGGTTCGAATTCATCCACGTCGCGTAAAGGCCGGCGGAGAACCCGGAGACCTTTCCTTTCGACGAATAATCCGCCGTGTCGCTTCCGGTCTTATTGCTTTCGTGCGCGTAACCGGCCATGAGCCCAACATGCATCCGGTGCGTCCCTGAGGTGGGCCACGAGATCAGGTCACCCCCGAGCTGCACGAGACCCCAGTTCCCGCGGGTCGTGTTTTCGCCGTCCGCCATCACGTTCCGGGTGTGGCCTCCGGCCGTTCTCACCCAGAAGCTGCCGGCCTTCTTTCCGGCCGCCTTGATCGCGTCTGAATAAGCTGTCTCGCCAAGACGATCCGACAGCTTCATCGCGAACATGGTGTTCGCGGTGTAGAGATTATTCGCGTAGGAAGCGATCTCCGGGCGGATCACGTGGGCCGAGAGATCAGAGGTCCCTGGGATCACGGTGCCCGTCACGTTTTCGGGCGCTTCCACGGTGTTCATGAGGTACCAGCCGGAACCCGCCTTTTTGAGGCTATAGATATAGGCGCCGGACTTCAGCGTCCCCGGCATCGTGAACGTGGCGTTCGAGGAATCCCCCGCGACGGACACGAGTTCCACCCCATCCGCCTTCGGTTCCCCGGTCGACATCACCGGGGTCACGTTGATCGTGGTGGCTCCAGTCGCGGCACCGGTGACAGCAAGGAGGTCAGACGCGGAATTCGCGCCGGAGAGCGATGCCGTCATATTGAGTGTCGCGTTGTTCGCCGTGTAGTCGCCGTTCACCGTGAGCGTCGTGCCCGTGAAGGCTTCACCGGCTGCCGGGGTCGGGAACGAAATCGTGCCGTCTCCGATATTGAGACCCGAGAGCTCTGAATCCCCCGTGAGGTTCCAGCTCACGTTGTCACCCTCGAAATTCACGCTGACACCGGGTGCCGGGGTGGATTCCTCTTCAGCATCCGCGGCATCGTCCGTCCCCGTGGCTTCTGTGGTGTCAGACGTATCCGTGAGGTCGTTCGACGCGGTATTCACGGCGAGAAGCCGCGCGAACCGCAGGACGCCGTGCGTCGAAGTGGATTCTGTCGTATCCGCTGTGGTTTCTGTCTTGGTTTCCGTATTGGATGACGTGTTATCCGTGATATCGACCGTGGAGTCCTCGGACGCCTCGACCACCGAGCCGTTCCACGTGCCCTTGATATTGAGGGCCACAGCGGATCCCTTCGTCGCGGAAACATTCCCGTTCCACGTGCCATTCATGTCAACGGTCATGATGCCGTTAGAGGTCACAGCGGCGCTGCCGTTCCAGGTCCCGTTCAGTGCCACGTCCATGCGGCCGGCGTTTGAGACCGCCGCGTCACCGGTCCAGGTACCATCCAGCGCGAGTGTCATCGTGCCGGCCGACACCGACGCGTTGCCGTTCCAGGTCCCGGGGAGGAAGACCGTAAGTTTTGATCCAGAGTCCGTGACCGTCGCGTTTCCGTTCCAGGTCTGCAGAGCGCCGACTGTCATCACGGCGGAATCCGCGACCGTGGCGCTCCCGTTCCAGACGCCGGCGTCCGTCACTTCCATCGTGGAGCCGGATCCCGTCGCTTTCGCGTCACCGGTCCACTCTTTCAGGTTGCTGACAGTGAGAGCAGCGCCGTCTTCGGCTGCCGCGTTTCCGCTCCAGACTCCGGTATTCGTGATGCCCATCGTGGAACCGGATCCGGTCGCCGTCGCGTCACCCGTCCACTGGTTCAGATCGCTCACCGTCACCGCGGCTCCCGATTCGGCAGCCGCGCTGCCGTTCCACACGCCTGAATCCGTAATCGTGAGCGTGGTGCCCGAGTCAGACGCTTTGGCGTCCCCGGTCCAGGTGCCCGAGACATCGATGGTCATTTCAGAACCTGAAGCCGCCGCTGCGTTTCCGTTCCAGGTGCCAGCGTCCGTAATCGTCATCGAGGAACCGGCGTCCTCGGTACTCGCGTCGCCGGTCCAGGTACCCGTGTTATCCACCGTGAGGAGACCATACCCCTCAGACTTGTCGCCTTCAGATTCGGCGTCACCGGTCCACAGCGCGCCTTCCGCGATCGTGGCGGTGAGCGTTCCGCCGAGATACGCGTCCGCGTCACCCGTCCAGGTTCCGGTGAGATCGATCGTATTCGTGCCGGTGTAGTACGCCGTGGAGTCGCCGGTCCAGTCGCCTGTCACGGTGATATCCGCGGTGGACCCGTACCAGGCATCCGCGTAGCCGTTCAGCGTCCCGCCGATCGTGAGCGTCATCTCAGAGTTATCTTCCGCGACGAGATCCCCGTTTACCACTGTGCCGGCTTCCGCTACCGCCGTGTAAGAGGCCCCCGAAATCGCGCCGCCCGCTATGTTTTTATTCGTGATGAACCCAATGACCCCTCGGATATCCACCCCAATCGTGACGGTGTAGGAGCAGGAGTTGCCGGTGCAGGTCCTGGTCACTGTGGCCGGCCGTGTCGGGAGAGACCCCAGGACCGCGGAGAATCCGGACGTTGTCGAAGGAGCCGTGAGCACGGTGTCCCCGGTGAGTGTCACGGTGGTCGTGCCGCCTGAGAGCGCGTAGTACCCGCCATTCAGCACGGCGTTATTCGCGTTCACGGTCATCACGGAATCCTCGCCATCAGCGAGGCCGGATCCGGTGACGGTTGCCGTCGACCCTGCTTTCGGATCGACGTTCAGCGTAATCGCCGCGCCGTCCTTCGCGTACACCTGACCCGTGAGGCTTGAATCCGTTCCCGTGAGGTTGATTTCAGTGCTCGTTCCCTCGTTCTGCGTGAGGACATTCCCCGTCATCACGACCTGAGACACCGTTTTCCCGCCATTCACGGTGAGTGTGAGCGGCGTATCGCTATCCCCATTCTCAATATCAATGACCTGATTATTGCCGCCCGCGGTGTTCGAGAGCGAGATTGTGCCGTCTGACTCAATATCAATCGTGCCGCCCGCGGAGTAGGACGAAGGTGTTTCCGCCCAGGGATTTCCGGAGAAGTTCGAGATCGGGGCGTATTGGGAATTCGCCGTGATCGAAACAGACTCAGTCCCATCAATGAGAATGGTGTTTCCGGTTCCGGTGAGGGTCAGCGCGTGGGCATTCCCTGAATTCGTAATCGATACCGCGTCCCCGGTGACGCTCTGGGTCTCACCCGTACCCGTCCCCGCGGTCACATTGATATACGCGCCGTCTGAATTTGTTTCCAGCTCCGGGACGTCAGCCCAGGCCGGATGCATGGCAGCGAAAGCGCCTGCCACGGCAAGCGCGAGAGCGCTTCGCAGATACCGTTTTCCTTCTTTTGACTGAGGCATCGACAGTTCTCCTTTCCTCACGGTCCGACAGCGGACGCCGGAGACTGTTCGTGACAAAACACAGGTACCGCCTCTGGTACGTTTGATTCACTGCCGACCTATTCAGGGGCGCGACGGACTCCGTGTTTCGTTCCGGGAGTCGGAAGACGACCGACCTTCCGCCGTTTTCCCCGGAAAACTCACTTTTTTCGGCGAATTATCACTTCAAGTGCAAAGCCTGAGAAAAGAATAGTGGCCCATAAAG
>OGDY01001128.1_pt1 | contig 31842 bp, 30 predicted proteins | sample 1570341 | NCBI WGS metagenome assembly OGDY01 (sample SAMEA2581972, study PRJEB24529) | metagenome | biome: Human gut stool | place: China | collected 2011 | reverse complement strand
GATCGACCACTAAGGTCTGCTTATCTTCGGGCAGTCGATTGTAGCCGTAGGGAATGCTGCCGGAGCAGCGTTTTCCATCGCTCATACGGGACAGGAAGATGGACTTTCCAACCAAAAGTAGCATACAATATAACTTATTGTATATATTACACACGTAGTATTTCAAGATAAAAAATATAAGTTCATCATATCAAAACTCCTTTATAATAAATATTACATTTGTAGTATTTGTTATAAAGGAGTTTATTGCTGTGTCAATACTAATTACTTATAACTTCGTCCTAAAATAAGTAACTCCCGGCAGCACTGAAACATTCGTTCCGATCCAGACGTTATCTCCCACTGTGATAGGCAGGGCAATCTCTAAATGTAACTTTTGCTCCATCATCATATATACTACAGCTTATACTGCATGAAATTACCATTATGAACAAATCCGAAATCCGTATACAATTTAACACCCATGTCAGATGCCGTGATCTGTATCGTTCCACATCCATAATCCCCTGCATCATTTACAACACGGGATAACAGTTCCTTTGCAATGCCCTTTCTTCCATTACTTGCATCCTCCATTTCAGAATCCCTTTTTCCTCCAGGATAGGTAAACACGTTGTTCTTGTTATATTTATTCACTCTCCACCAGTTCATCTATCAGCTCTATGGCCTCCCTGATCATGCCGTCGCAGTGCACTTTCTTGATTCCGCCCTTTTGGGCATTTGCCTTTAACAGATCGGCACAATCGGTCATGCCGTTGTGGTTATCTGCTATCCTGCGCCTGAACTGATTTATCACGTATGGATTCTCAACGCCCAGAGCGCCAAGTACCATAAGTCCTCCTGTGATCGCACCGCATGTCAAGCCACACTTCATACCTCCACCGAAATTAGCACTGAGCTTTGCCGCCATATCTCCTGTTATTCCGAGCTCATCCGCGTAAGCCCGCAGAATGGTCTGCGCACAGTTATTGACCATCGGTGTCTCGTTTCTTATCTCCATAGCTTTTTCTACATGTTTGTTCATTATGACTTCCTCCAATCCATATACAAATAATCATTTGTTAACCATCAAATTTCCTTTTTATGTATCCCTTTGAGGAATTTCCCCATTACAACTCTATATAAAAAATGGCGGGGAGTCTCCCCGCCTAATTAGGTTGGACCTGGGTCTTACGACCAGCCCAAACAATGTGACATGTCACATTTATATCGTATGTTGATGATAACATAATTATGTTATTCATTCAATAAAAAGTGCAATTATTTTCAATAATAGTTATATCCTCACTCACTGATAATCTTCCTGCTGCACAGATACGTTATAAGGAAATATCCGCCATATATGATTACCACGATGGCAGCCGTGATTCCGATAGCACCTACAATATCATACGCTCCCATAGTATCAAGAATCTTCGTGCTGACCATCATTCCAAATACCGAATGGACTATGGCGAGAGCAAGTGGGAATACGAAGAATAGTCCCATCTGTGAGAAAAGGGCCTTGTTGATCATGTGCTGATCCACGCCAAGCTTTCTGAGCATCTTGTATCTCTCTATGTTGTCTGTACTCTCTGAGAGCTCTTTGAGTGCGAGGATGGCTGCACCGGATATGAGGAATATGAGTCCGATATACATACCTATAAATGATGCGATAGCTCCAACTCCCACGCTGGCTGCCTTAATACTATCTTTAGTGTTTACTGTGATAAGTCCGCAGGTCACATCCTTATTCGATACCTTATTTATAATCGTATCGCTATCCTGTATGGCATCTATGTCCTGATCGGCATACTTTCCGATGAAATACTCTTTCGCGAACTGTGCACCTTCAATGGCTGAATCCGGCACGATAAACACACCTGTGTTGAGGGGCTGAGTGGCAAGCTCTATATCACCATCTATACAATACGAGATAACCGGTTTAAGCTTGTTGCCATATACCTCTATCTCTTTTCCCTCCTGAAGTCTCTCGTCACGGATCTTAACGAATATTCTATAATTTGCCAGGATTGCATACTCGTCATCGGCAAGCTGGATCTCCGCTTTGTCATAAATCTTTGCCACCTTGTTGTAGTCAGACTGTGATATGATCTCCTCCGTTCCCTCAAATCTAGACAAAGCGTTTACATCTATTCCAAGAGAATCAATCAGAGCCTCATCTCCCAGATAGTTTCTGATTGTAAGTGTAGGACATGTATATGTGTGTACGTCAACGTAATCTGAGAAGTATGATCCAAGATCCACATTATTTTCACTATATACATCTTCTATGCTCTTTCCATCAGTCACCTCAAGTTTCTTCAAAAGATCATTTGTCTCGCTGTCATTACCCATCTCGTCCTCGTCATAATAGATTGAATCACTGCTCTGGGTTTTCGATATACTCACATCCGCTCTTGCGTACTTTGCAATGCCCTCATTTAAGGAATTCTTCACTGCAAGCGCTGATGAAAGCACACATATTGTCACAAAAAGCATCAGACAGATGACTGATATTGAAAGTACATTTGTGTTGACACGGCTGCTCATCTGTCTGACGACAAATGAATTGAGTCCCTTATAGTACACATTCTTCATGGACGACACGATCCTGAAGAGCATTCCGGACACTGACCAGAAGAAAAGCACCGTTGCAACGCATCCGACCACGATCCACTTGTAGAGATCATTCATGTACATGTCATTTATATCGGTAATTACCGCATGATAAGCATATCCAAGTGATACAGCTGATATCAGGAACACGATAACTGATACCCATGGATTCTTGATCTTGACGTTCTCAGACTTTCTTCCATTCTGGAAAAGGTCGATGAGCTTACATTTGCTGATAATAAATGTGTTGAAGATTATAACCACCACATATATGATTGCAAAATACAGACAGGTCTTGGCAAATGCGCTGCCCGAGAACACAAAGCTATATGATGACATATCTGCATCGAACATGTTTGCAACGAGTACACTTGTGAGCTGTGAGATCCCTATTCCGGCAAGAAGTCCTACCACAAGTGATACAAGTCCGATGATTAGTGTCTCGATGAAAAGCATTGTGGACACCTTGCGTTTTCCCATTCCAAGGATGAGGTACAGACCAAATTCTTTGTTACGCCTCTTCATCAGGAAACGGCTTGCATATATGATGAGAAAGCCAAGGACAAATGCTATGAATACACTGACTCCGGCGATCATCTTGCCCATGAGCTGTACAACCTCTCTTGTGTCTGCGGAGATCGTCAGCATGGCCGACTGTGTCTCTATGGCATTGAACACATAGAAGATTGCAACACCGAGTACCAGAGTGAAGAAATATATGGCATAGTCCTTTATACTCTTCTTCATATTTGATACGGAAAGCTTAAAGAGCGTCATTCAGATCACCTCCAAGCAGTGTCACGACATCTATGATTTTATTGAAGAATTCTTTTCTGGTATCTCCTCCTCTTCTAAGCTCGTGGAACACCTTGCCATCCTTGATGAAAAGAATCCTGCCTGCATAGCTGGCTGTAAATGAATCGTGTGTTACCATGAGTATCGTTGTCATGAGATCCTCATTCAGATGCTTAAATCTCTCAAGCAACAGCTTTGCCGACTTGGAATCGAGTGCTCCTGTAGGCTCATCTGCAAGCACAAGCTTTGGGTCAGTGATGATGGCTCTTGCAGATGCGACTCTCTGCTTCTGACCGCCCGACATCTGGTACGGATACTTCTTCAGAACACTCTCGATCTCAAGCTCCTTTGCAACAGCTCTGACCTTCGCATCTATCTGCTTTGCAGGAACATTCTGTATGGAAAGTGCCAGTGCGACATTCTCATACGCTGTGAGTGTGTCAAGAAGATTGAAATCCTGAAATATAAATCCCAGTTCCTCTCTTCTGAACTCGTTAAGCTTATTGCCCTTGAGTGTTGTGATATCCTTGCCGCCCACATAGATGTGACCGCTGCTAACCTTATCTATAGTTGAAACGCAGTTAAGCAGTGTCGTCTTACCGCTTCCCGATGCACCCATGATAGCAACGAACTCTCCTGCCTCCACATCAAATGATATTCCATCTATGGCCTTTGTCATATTGGATTTGTTTCCATAATACTTCTCAATGTTGTCAATCTTTAATATTGTTTCCATTGAATTTCCCACTGGATTTTCCATAGAATTTTTCATTGAATTTTTCGTTGAATTTTTTGTTGGATTTTCCATTGAAATGCCTCCTCAAATGTTTGTTTATTACTGCTCTCACCATTGAACATATTTGCAGTTTACACATTTTGAAAGCAATTGTCCTTTTTTCATTATTACCTAACATTACAATTCTGTAACCTTGGGGACGCTCACCCGATCCGGTATCCCACTATCGAAAAACGCAATTTTTATATCATCCAATCTTGTATATATCATTATGTCCAAATACTATACTCACATCTGTGTATTCATCCACCTTTGACGTTATATTCAGCTTATGTCCCAGCTGCCTGCACAGATTGTCTATTATATAAAGACCCATACCTGTGGATTTCGCATGTTTCCGGCCATTTTCCCCGGTAAATGATTTCTTGCACACAAGTGGAATATCAGACTGTGGTATACCTATTCCATTGTCCTTTATGTGCAGAGCCTTGCCGTCACCCACTGCTTCAGCCCAGATCTCTATAGTCTTTTCCTGTCCCCGGTCTATATACTTGATGCTGTTGCTCACGATCTGATTTACCATAAACTCAAGCCACTTTGAATCCGTCACAACACATTCATCCACATCATGAACATTCAGCGATATATCACCATCAAGCAGCATATCCTTGTTCTTCAACGCCACTCTTCCGATGACACTCTTAAGATTTGTCTCAGCAAATCTGTAATCCGCCGCAGCATGCTCCGCCCTCACATAGTAGAGTACCTGATCCGCATACGCGTCGAGCCTTGCGACCTGTTCCTCGTATTTTCTCGGGATCACATCCCTGTTGTTGTGACACATGAGCACCAGACTGGCTATCGGAAGCTTGATCTCGTGAACCCAGATCTCTATAAAGTCCTTGAAATCCTCCACGCTGTCCCTGTACTTTCTCACATTCTCAGTCATGGACTTATTGATGTCGTACATAGCTGAATACACCAGCTTTCCCTCATAGAAGTCAGGCTCGTCCAAAGTGTCAATTATGAGATACTTCTGATCCAGTTCATCCAGATGGCCAACCAGACTGTTGTAGAACCTATATTTCCTCAGATAATCGTAGGCGATAACCGAAACGACAAATATCACAGCCACGATAACGAACATAATCCTCATCTGTAACTGTGAGTGAAATGCCATCATGAGCAGATATGTGAATATCACAAATCCCGCATATCCCGCAATTATTCCAAGTTTGTCCTTTATATACTTGCTAAATTTCATATAAAGACGTTTCTCCCATCTGTTCTATTACAAATTCAACTACAAAAGACAGGCCGCTTCTGTTACTTGTCACACCAGCCTGTATCCCTGCTTCTTTCTTGTCTCTATGGCTTCATCATATCCAAGCTCCGCCAGTTTTCCTCTGAGCCTGCTGATGTTCACCGTGAGTGCATTGTCATTTACAAATTCATCATTGTCCCAAAGGTCTGTCATAATCTCATCCCTGGACACTATCTTCTCACGGTTAGATAAAAGGAGCTGGAAAATGATCATCTCATTCTTGGTAAGCACCATCTCATGATCTCCCTTGCTGATGGTTCCCTTGCTGAAATTCACCTCGGCATCCCTGTATGATGCCGTGTTCTGGCTGCCCTCCATGCGCTTAAGCACCGCCGCTATCCTGAGCAGGAGTATCGTCGGATTGTACGGCTTGGTGATATAGTCATCCGCACCATAGCTCATGGATATGACCTCATCCATCTCGGAAGTCCTGCTTGTAACCATGATGATCGGCACATCAGATTCCTTTCGTATCTCCTTCACAAGGTTTCTGCCGTTTATCCCCGGAATATTGATATCCATGAGCACCAGATTCGGCGCAGCCTTAAGTATATCGTCTTTTGTGTGTTCAAAGCTTGTGAGACTCAGTGCCTCATAGCCTTCCCCCTCAAGTATCTGCACAAGCTCCTGACAGATACTATCGTCATCTTCAACAACAAATATCTTTTTCATCTTTATTTCTCCATTTTCTATTTCCCCATTTTAAGTGGCATGTCCACCAGCATCCTCGCCCTGTTGTAGACATTTAACTTTGAACCACTGGAATCCACATCACAGCTCACTATCATGCCCTGCGGCAGCTTCTTCTGAAGTGAAGGATAAAGTCCTCTTCCGCAGGTGTGATTCGGCATGCAGCCAAATGGCTGGACAGCCAGAACCTTACGGCAGTCGTGGAGAATATGCCCTGTTATCTCTGCACCGATAAGCCAGCCGTCACCGGTCTTATATCCCCAGCTCACATATCCTTCCGCCTCACGTTTCATCGTGAAAAAATCCTCCATTGTGTAGAAACCGTATTTCTTAAGTGCGTCTATCATGGATTTCTGGATACTTCCAAAGAACTTAAGTCCTGCCTTATACAGCAGTGATTCAAATGTCATATCTTCTGTGAGATGTGAATCCATATAATACATGGCATACCAGGAAAGACCATTAGTATGGCTCTCACATCCATTATTCTCAAGGAACTTTATCATATCCCAGTTTCCAAGATGACAGTATTTTATATATAGTTCACCAACGATTCCCACACGCTGCTTTCTCTTGTCACTAAGCTTTATCTTTGCAAAGCTTTTGGCTATCCTCTCAAAGTTTCTTTTCATATGTCCTATCGTTAAGTGTCTGCCCTGCTTTAGATCCTCAGATAGTGTTCTGACCCATTTCTCCCACAGTCGCTGTGCCTGTCCACATTTCACCTCATTTGGCCTTGTCTGGTTGAGCAGCAGCATGAGAATGTCCCCATAGAAAAGACCAAACAATGCCCGCCATACCATATACGGATGCAGCTTCATCTGACAGTCCTTCTCAAGCCCCTTGACATTTAACGAAAGTATCTTTGTCTGATTAAATCCGGCATTTATCACAGCCTGTCTTAGCACATGAAGATAATTTGCTCCTCTACAGGCATCCCCCGCCGTCGGCATGAGCAGCCGCACCTTGCTCACATCATATTTCCCGGACTGTAATGCATCTATCATCTGTCCGGCATTCAGCACTATCGGATAACACATGTCATTGTTCACATACTTTAACCCCACATCTGTGATACCATCCTCATTTTCCAGTATGACCGGATGATAATCCTTTGAATAAAACGCATACTTGATAAGCGGAAAATGCGCATCCAGCATGGCTGGTATCAGCAATATATACTTTTCATTCCATGAATCTTCGTCGATCTTATACATCTAATTCTCCCAAAACCTAACACAGCTCAAAAATATTGAGCACCCAATATAGAGCAGTATAACACAAAGAGTCCCAAAACAATCTTATTAATTCTTGAACTATAAAAGCACCAATGCCTTGTGTGTCATTGGTGCCTGTCTGCTCTGTATTCTTTTTTACACTACCACATTATCTTTTACCAGCTCCATGCTTAAATCCTCTTTCAAATTCTCTCCAAGCCTGAATACTGGCAGGTAATCAATTGCCATTTGAACCTGAAACTCATTTAATTCAATTTCTACATTATGAATCCGTCCGCTTTGAGGAAGGCGCACATGTATGACAGCATAATGTCTGTACTCTTCCGAAGAATATATGCCATCTTCATACTTTTTTAAACGAACTACTTTCCTTGATATTCCCTCCACCAGCCGATAATCTATAGCATACACTTTCTTTTCTGTATATGCATGTATATGTGTCGTTCCAAATGCAAGTCCATTCTTTTTATAAACTATGAATCTGGCATTAACGTATGATTTTTCTAAGGCAGCATAGTCAATATCTCTCTTTAGCCATTTTCTGACTGGAACACCAATATACAATGAGAAATTCAAATAAAACAGTATCCCAAATAATAATATGCCTGTAATTCCGAGGAAAAGTTTCTGCATCATCAAACAGACTGATCCAAACATAAGAAACGCCATAAAAAGCATCCAGATAACATACTCTCTTCTTCGGAATCTTGATAATAGATCTTTTTTCATATCTGGATACACGGCTTTCTCAAATGGATATTTGTTTTTATATGTAATATAGCTATGCTGCCATTCAGCAGTTTTGAAATAATTCCCACTGATTATATCTTCATTTTTATCTACAGAACTTCTATCTGCACTTTTTTCTTTGTGATAAGCATATATAAAATATGCTATCATTGCCGGGCATGCCGTACATGCACATATTTTTCCTGGCATGTCTCCTCGTACAAAAAAGAAGAAAAGTCCTATCGCAACAATAACCAATATATATATCATCAATGTTAATGGTGTCATTTCCGGAACTTTATGTTGATTATCTTTCATATCTATTGATCTCCCCTAATTCCTCATACATATTTATTCTGTTCCTTAAAGCAGTGATTCATCGCCCATTCGAAATGCTACTCATATCTTCGTGGTACAAAAACTTGCATTTGAAAGCTCTCTTGGATATGCAAGTGTCAGGTATGTGTGATCTCCGTCTTATTATACATTATAAATCTATACGTCACAGCTTATATTGCATAAAATTGCCATTATGAACAAATCCATAAGCTGTGTATAATTTCACTCCCATATCAGATGCCGTGATCTGAACCGTACCACAGCCATAATTCCTTGCCTCTTCGACAACTCTGTGCAGTAGTTCTTTTGCAATACCCTTACGCCTGTAAGCTGGATTTGTGAACATGCTGGACAGGAGTCCCATCTTTCCGCTTGGGCATCCAAAGTATGGCGGTTTTTCTACAAATGACATTCCACTTGTACCTATGATTTTCCCTTCATCTTCAGCAATCCATGATACAAATGTGCCATCCTTCATGTGACGCATATAATAATCACGAAGTGCCGGTCTTAGATCAATATCCTCCTTGGCGCCTTCTTCCCGCAGCTGATTTATTCTCATTTCGATGAATATATCCAGATCTTTTTCTTTCAATTTTCTATATTTTATCCCCATCCCATATCTCCTTTATAATTTTAATATTTGTCTTTAACCCTTTTTGAAATACATGTTTTTCATTTATTCCTTTTCATCCATAAATGTAATCAGGAAATCAGATTTGCAGATATCTCTCATTACAAGAATTATATCAATGCTACTTCCCAAATCACAATACAAAATACGACTATCTTTCCTGTAATACTTTGCATACTTATCTATAGCGCCAGCAATTTTAGCATCAACCATCTTTTGAGTCATCCCCCAGTTACCTTTTTCATACAGTTCCTGCCAGCAGTTCCGATATAACCCATAACAACAATAATCCCATTCACACATACAGGAATTACAATGCTGCTTTAGCAGACTGTACAGTTTCTTTCTGGAAAAACGCTTGAACTGATAGTCTACATCGAACGTCTTGCTATATTGATCTTTTGCGTAATTTAAAATCTTATATCTTTCCTGTCGTTTCATCAGCTCACCAGCCCCCTAATATCACATTTATATATAATGTCAGCAAATTCATAACCAGCTTGACCATTATACCTTTTTCTTCCGGATTTGACTCTGCGATCATGAGCGTGATTGCTACAAGCGCACCATCACTGATTCGTTTTTCCCCATCCTTATACAGATTTACAGCTCTGAGCACATCTGCCTCCTCGACATCCAATGTGCATGCCAGCATTTTTTGTCTGGATATCAACGGTTTTCTGCAGAGCCGCAAGACGCTTTTCATTGATTGCGTATCCCTGAAAAATATACTGTTTCAGAATCTTGTTAGCCCACTGTCTAAATTCTACTCCTCTTTTTGATTTGACTCTATATCTGACCTATATAATAACCTCTAAACTATAAAACTGAACTGGCTTATCGGAATTTGCAATGTGCATTTTTTGCACATTGCTTTCTCTTTTAAGTTCATTATCTTTAAAGACATTATTTACATGCCTGGTTATAACAGATCTGTCCACATTAAAAAGCTCCGTCATCTGAGCCTGCGTGAGCCATACTGTTTCATTTTCTTCAATAGGCACATTAAGTCTTATTTCTTTATCTTCCGTTTCAAATAATACAATCTCATTCTCCATTCATAACCCTCTCATTTCAAAACCACACTCACTGTCACCCACATATTTTCACTATATACTATTTCTCATTATATCTTAACAAATCCATTTAAGCTATAACCTCATAATATAAAATGAACCCGCCAGCCCTGTAGTAGTTGCTGACGGATTCGTTCTTTTCTAATATTCTCATTTCCACATATCTTCAATCCCGGAAATGCAGGTGTTAGGTACATGCGAACCTATCAGGCATAGACAGACGCCCCATAGTTCTTTGTCTACCTCCTGCATTGTTAATTGCATTTGCCGAGCTATCAGTTCATATCAGGAACAGTAAGCCTGCAAACATAACAACTCCTATAACATTTGCTTTTGCCGGCAGCTTCGTTGGCATAATGACAATTGCCAGTGGCAGCAGATTGAAAATACATGCCCATGCCGGAAGTGATGTTGTTCCTGTCACAACTGCAATCAGAAAGCTGACAGCAAATACCAGCATTCCTGCATATCCCAGATACATAGTGTAGCATGTTGTCTTGAAGAAATCCCATACCGCACACAATGCCTCCTCTGTCAGATTTAATTTTACAAAAAACCATTCCACAAGACAGCAGAACAGATGATGCAGTGCCAGATTGATAAACATAACAAGAGTTGCAACAAACATTATCATATAATACGTTTCAGAAAACTGGCGCATCCAGTCACACAGAGCCAGATATCCAAAAATCTCAAGTGTCATGGCAACTACGCCAAGCGCCATGGCAAACGACAGATTTTTAAGCGGCATCCCCTTAAATGCAGTACTTGTTTTTTTATAATCCTTAAAACTGGCAAGATCCACTTTACCATTTGGTGCATATGTCAGTAAACAATCCGAGATTCCACAGAACACATGACCAACCAGTGCCATGATCATAAATATTTTCCATTGTAACATTGTTATTATCCCCCTTGTTATCTATTTTTTTATATCCCATAATTTTTCAATCAATCAATCATTCACTAGGATTTTCCTCTCTAAAATATGACTGCCCTGAATGTTAGTTGTTCCTAACCAGATTACCATATTTTTTTTCCAAAGTAAATAATTGCAGATAAATAACTGTTCATAAAAAAACAGATGACTGAATTTTCAGCCACCTGTCAGATATTATCTACTTCTCAGATTAATATTGATTACCAAACATATGTTCGATTCGCATTATCCTTTTTTCCTTTGGATAATGCTGTGCTAGCTTATTCACCTACTGTCAATTTTTCCGAAAATCTCATACAATATCAGATCTCTCATACGTTCCATCGTCTCTTCATAGACAGCCTGGTGAAGGATATCTCTTCCCTCCGCAGCAAGCACATATATCTTGATAAGATTTGCCACAAGTGGAATGTTCACATCTGGGCGGACGCCCTCCATAATCTGAAAAAAACGCTTTCCGATACCTGTCTCTTTATTAAGATCAGGTCTTGCCTGCTCCGGAAGCATCTCAAGTAGTCTCTGTTCATCCTCCGGTGTCAGACTTGGGAATACACTGTATCTGTCATCTATCATCATCTTCAGATACGTCCTCGCCTCAGCAGGTCCAGCCTTTTCTTTTCCATTAAGTGCAAGCTGCAAATATTCCGGAATCTTTCTCCGCCTGTATGCCATCACTTCATACACATACTGCTCCTTTGACTCAAAGAAATTGTAAAATGTACTTACACCGATTCCGGCAGCCTCAGTAATTTTGGCAACCGACATATGTGTCATCCCATATTCCTTCAGCAGATCAAATCCCGCATCCAGCATTTTTTCTCTGTACTCTGTCCGCTCTTCCTCTGTAAATACACGCTTTGCCATGTGGACCCCCTTAAGGTAAAATTCTACTCATTCCTATTATTTTCCTTCAAAGCCTCCACCATGTCAATCCTTGATATTTTTCTTTTCTGAAGAAACAGTGAAAGCTCATAAGTGATCCATGTAAGTACAAATCCAAGGACAATAGCTTTTACAGTCAGGACAGGAGCCAGGAGCATTCCATAATTTTCTATGGTGTCTGAATATCCAACCTTTACAAATGCATAAGCTGCCGGAATTCCTATCAGGAAACCTACGCATACAAGAATATGATTAACATTGAGCACTCTGTTTACTATCTCTTTTCTGCTAAATCCAAGAATCTTCATGACTGATATATTTGTCCCGGTCTCGGACACGATCATATTTATGACCAGATACAGAATAAATACTCCAAGCACTATTCCAAGTATCTCTATTCCTATAATGATAGCTTTCATCGGACTCATCAGGTTTTCCATTGTATCCGCAGATACTTTCATACTCGTCTCGCTGACCACCAGATTCTTGTCGAGCTCCAGCTTTTTATCACTTATGATACAGTTATAAGTTCCAGGATCAACACCTGCAAGTTTCGTTGCATTATCTCTGGATGTATACAGATAGCAATGGGTATTATCCGTCACCACGCCGCTTATCTTAACCCTGTGCTCCTTGAGATCGGCAATATTGTAAAATGTCAACTCATCCCCGGCATTTACCCCATAAGTTTCAGCAGCCGCACTTGTGAGATAACATTTGTCCAGATCCAGTTTCTCGCCTGTATCCGTCTTATCTGGGAAATACTTAGATCTTTCATCTATCCCCTGTGCAGACAGCTGAACAGTATTTCCCTCAATTTCATAATAATTCTGGAACAGAGCCTCGCCTTTATCCGGAGATCCATTTCCAAGAGTTTTTAATCTGTAAAGATATTCATATTTAACCGAGCTTGTGAGCCCGTCATGCATAAGAATGTCGAGACTGTCTCTCATGATAAATCCGGCAAGAATACAAAAGGCTGCCACACATACACCGATGATCGTAACTACACTTCTGCCCGGGTGCCCTATGACACTTCTCACTCTCATCTTAAGCTGCGTTTTTGCATGACTGTTTCTCATTATACGGATTGCCCTGCTGTCCCTGCCTGTATTTCTGAGAAGGTCAACCGCAGACTTCCTGAGCAGCTTTGCAGCCTGCAGGGCTATCGCCAGGCAATATGCAAAAGATGGCAGAATAAGCGCAGCCAGTATGGACGCTGTATCATACCGCACTGTATAATCAATCGTCTCAAAATCGTATGCTATATAGAAATATGTTATAGCCTTTGTGACCGGGATGGATGCTATCGTTCCAAGTACACTTCCCACAATTCCCGGAATCAGACCGAATCGCATATAATGTCCTATTATCTGCTCTCTGGAAAATCCGAGAGAAATGAATGTACCGAGAAGATACTGTTCATTTCTGATATTTCTTCCCAGCACCATCACTATAAGTGCCAGTACTATTATGAACATAACCGGCGCATACATGGCAGCTATTTTTGATACTTCGTCACCCTCATTTATAGGCATTGATATTCTCGTATTCGTGGTTGCCGCCAGATAATTTGCTATGACATACTCGTCATTCAGCTTTTCCCTGACTTCCTTCTCATTATCCCTGTTATATTTTATCGAATAATACCCAGTCTCATCAGCTGATATCTTCTCATAATCATCATGTGTCACAACCATAACCGCAAATTTTGATTTATCAACATATCCTGACTGCTTTTCAAGCATATATATGTAATCTGCCTTTGTCGCAAATGCTGATATCTTATATGAATACTTGCCCAAACTGATCTCATCGCCAACTTTAATTCCATGGAGATCTGCAAAATTCTGGGTTATGAGAGCCTCACCATTTTCAGGCATGCTGCCGTCCCGGACATTGCACAGATTGAGTTTTTCCGGCATATCAAATACCCTAACCGTGAGTCCGTCCACGTCTCCGCCACTAAACTTCATATCCTTATATCTGCTATATTCCATGACCACATCATAATCACTTTCAAGAGTCTTCATATCGTCCTCTGATATCGGATTATACGTAACAAATTCAGCATCCTCAGTCTTATACTTCTCCACAAAATCATTTATAACCTTCTTCATGTTGTGACCTGTCGATAACGGCGCAATAATAAGTATCGATATGAGCACAGTAAGAATGGTGCTTATTATATAGAAGGATATATTTTTCTTTACGCTGCGCACAGCTCTTTTGTTGATCGTCATATTACAGCTCCATCTCCTCTACACTTTGTTTATTTTCATTTCTTACATTTGCCACTGCCTTGCCGTCCTTGATCCTTATAACACGATCCGCCATTCCTGCAATATTCTCATTGTGTGTAATTATCACAATTGTTGTTCCGTATGTATCGTTCATCGCCTGAATTCTTCGCAGCACATCCCGTGATGACTTTGAATCCAGCGCACCCGTGAGCTCATCACACAGAAGAAGATCCGGTTTCTTCACCATCGCCCTTGCGATAGCCACCCTCTGCTGCTGTCCACCGGAAAGCTCCTTTGGAAAATGCTTTTCATATTTTACAAGTCCCAATTCCTCCATGAGTTCATCTACTGGTAATGGCTCTTTTACAAGCTCAGCCGTCATCTCGATATTCTCTCTGGCTGTAAGGTCAGGTGTGAGGTTATATGACTGGAATATAAATCCAAGTCTGTCTCTCCTGTAAAGCTCAAGTTCTTTGGCAGACATCTTTTCCAGATCCACCCCATCCACCATAAGTGCTCCTTCCGTGGCTTTATCAAGTCCACCAAGAATATTTAAAAGTGTACTCTTACCACTTCCACTCGGTCCCAGGATTACTACTATCTCTCCTTTTTCCATACTGAAATCCGTATGGTCCAGGGCATACACTGTCGCCTCACCCTTTCCATATTTCTTTACAAGATTCTTTCCTTCAATATACATTCTGCATCCTCCATACTCATACTTTATGCGAATATTTTTTATATTTCATTCGCATATATGTTAGTCAATGCTAACCAGAATGTCAATAGGATTTGCGAATATTTTTAATATTTTATTCTCATATAATCTTCACTACGTTAAAAATATCAGATTATGATAATACCTCTCTTCAAAATTCTCAGGTTATCATGTCAATTTATCGTGTCAATCGCCAAGTCTTGTACAACCACCGATTCCAACTCGCACTTCGCAAAAAAAACAGGCTTACGTCGAGTAAACCTGCTTTATCCTTGCCATATAATCTTTTTCTTCTATCTGGCGGAGCGCCTTGACACACGCAGTGCCCATGTCGCCATCATCTGCATATTTCAATTCAATTGCTATACCTATACGTGATTATAGTACAGCGGATTGACTTTCAAAAAACAACAGCATTGGCTGCAATAATAAGCAGTACCGAAAGCAGCACAAATCCAAATCCGAGTGCTCCGATGATTCTGACACCACACTTCTTGAGTGGCATGAGAACTACCAGTGAACCTATAGGATTCAGGACAACACACCACTTGGAAACAGGAAGTGCCCCGGTAAGGATTGCTGCTATCACTATAACCGCAATGCCGAGCCAGAGCATTACGCCTGCCAGGTACATTGGCGGATTAAAAATCGGATCTATGGCTTTGATAACCTCATTGCTTTCATCGTCAGACATTTTCCTGCAGAGTTTCTGGTACAGGAGCGGTTTCAGACAGAACACAACATGACTCATAAGACCTGTATAACACCCAATCAATGTTACTACCTTGAGAATACATGCAAGTGAGGTATTCTCTTTTGAGATCAAATCAGCAAGGAGCCACATAACTATATATCCTCCAGGCTGTCCCAGAAACGAAAGCCAGAACGACACCCTAAATCTCTTTGAGGTCGCATCTGCCCACCAAGGGCAAACTCCATCAAGCTTAATATTTTCACTTTGATTTGGCATGACAAGCGGTACATCCGCAAAAGCTGCCAGAAATCCACTTATTATTCCAAATATTCCCCATGCAACATAACTATTCATAATTTTATCCTCCTTAACTGAACACCAGTCATGCAAAATTTGCCTTCGGCAAATGGCTGGCGCTACATGTTTAATAACCGCTCTAGCGATTGCAACTCTCTGCTGCTGACAGCCCGACAATTCATTTGGAAATCTGTCCTTATACTTTTCAATATCCACAGCCTTCATAACTTCATCCAGCTCTAGCCGCGTCTTCTATATTCAAGCGGTGTACAACCGCAATATCTTTTAAATATCACACCAAATTTGCTCTGACTCTCATAACCGACAGCCAGCGCTATATCAGCAATCGAAGTATCGCTGTTTTTTAGCAGCTTTGCCGCCTTCTGCATTCTTTGGTTCTGTATGTATCTTTTCACCGTATCTCCATACATGATCTCAAAATATTTGTTGATTGATACAGAGCTCAGATCATACATTTTCTCCAGCTCATTCATAGTTATCTCACGGATGTGGTCCTGCCTTACCATATCGTGAATCTCCTGCGCTATACGCCTCTGCCCCTTCGTCAGGTAAAATTGTTTGTCAAATATATCTATGTCATCTGTTCTTATAAGGTCAAGCACATTCAGCATATTTACCAGATACGAATATCTGTCCTTATCCGCCGAACTTATGATATCCCGAAGATCGTCAAATGCATGTCTAAGCCTTTCATGACACTGTCCAATATAATACTGATCATTTCTCTCATAGGCTTTTCTCAGTGTATCCATATCAATCCCGGCTCTTCTAAGAAATCTCTCATCCTCCGAACTGATGCTGTCCATGCTGATGGATATCTCAATTCCACCGTATAACTCATCATAGAAATTGAATTTCTTACCAGTCTCCTGCCGCCACTCTATACAAAGAGTACCCGGACGCATATAGGCGTACCTGCCACTGTCAATATTTATCTCCGCACTACCCATGTTGCAATAATGAATAACCATCGTATTGTCCAGTGCTTTTGCCTCGGAATGTCCCGGGATGTCATCCAATCCGCCCATGTAATATTCCATTATTTCAATCCCCTGCATAGGACTTAAAAAACTCATATACTGCCCATTTTCTCCCATTTTCAAACGGACAACTTCACCTTCCAGGTCTGACACGCTAAACTGAATTTTATCAAGGAAATATGACAGCATCTCCGTCGGAATTCTCCCAACAACATTCCTTATATAAGAACTTTTCTCCATCAATTTCTGTACCCTGACATCCATACACACTCCCTTCTTTACCATTGAACTCCAGCTATACAGATTTGCCTCCGTTGTATGATCGCATCGCTTCGCAATGCGATAGGTCGTCGATGCCATTTTAAGATGTGGCTTCGCCACATGGGCATCTCCTCGGCAAATGTCCGGAGCTGCATGTCATGTTTTCATAGAAAACCAGACACATCACTTTCAATAATATTTTGTTATAAAACGCTAATCTCTGTTCGTCTCTGCTAACCATGTTATAACATATAAAATAAAAAATCTATTCCAAATACACATTTTTGTTCCATTTTCAAAACAAAACAGGTGATATACAAAAGACCAGCCGGTATATCCGTTTCTGTCCAATGTATATCACCTGTTTTTAGTAATATTAACTTTAGTATTATATTTTTATATCAACCTAACTATACAATAATGCAAACAAACAAATGTATCCCTGTCTACATATAGAAGTTTCATAGATAACTTTACATAGTCTCCAAAATATTCTTTGCAAGCTTCTGCTCCTCATCAGTAGGCGGATCAATTCCTTCAAGCTTATATGGTATTCCAAGTCTCTCCCACTCAGTGATTCCAAGCTTGTGATATGGAAGTACCTCAACTTTATCGACAGTCTTGAGAGTATCTATGAACTCCTTTGTCTTCTTCAGATCATCCTCATCAGTTGTGATGGTTGGTACCAGTACGTGTCTGATCCACATATGCTTACCCTGATCTGACAGATACTGTGCAAGATCAAGTATATTTCTGTTGGAGAATCCTGTGAGATCTCTATGCTTGTCATCATTGATCTGCTTGATATCGAGCAGGAACAGATCTGTGAGGTTCATCAGCTCATTGAACTTGGAGAAGAATGGCTCCTCCCTTGTAAATGGATTGCCGGCTGTATCTATTGTTGTATGAATACCCTCAGCCTTTGCAAGCTTGAAAAACTCGATGAGGAAATCCATCTGAAGCAGCGCCTCACCACCGCTCACTGTTATACCACCGCCGTTTTTCCAATATGGCTTATAGCGGAGTGCCTGCTTTAACAGATCCTCAGGGGTCCTCGCCTCGATCTTGACGCCCTTATCCTTCAGCAGCTTTGTATTCTCTTCTATCTTCTTCTCAAGTTCTTCTCTCTCAGCATCGCTTGTTTCATCTGAGTAAAGCTTACTATAGTCTGTCACAAGATTCCATGTCTCTGGGTTGTGACAATATTTACATCTCATCTTGCAGCCCTGTAAAAAAACTACAAATCTTATGCCTGGACCATCTACTGCTCCAAAGCTCTCTGTCGAATGGACATATCCTAAAACCTGTTTCTTTTCAGACATATTTCACCTCTAAGTTCTTCCTATTCAAATACAACTCTCAATTAATGAAAGTAATTACAAACAAAACTACATGTCTATTATCTCTTATAAAAATGATATAAATACATATTCTTAAAAAAAGTCCCGGAGAGGTTATCCCCGGGACCATGGTTTTACTGTTATATCTGACAAAGCATCTATAACTTCACTGAAAATCCAGCGTCAGCTAAGAATTAAAGTGAGTCATGGAATGTTCTGTTGATAACATCGAGCTGCTGCTCACGTGTAAGTGATATGAACTTAACAGCATATCCTGATACACGGATTGTGAAGTTAGCGTACTCTGGCTTATCTGGATTCTCCATAGCATCAAGGAGCTTATCCTTACCAAATACGTTTACGTTCAGATGATGAGCGCCCTGATCGAAGTATCCATCCATTGCGCTTACAAGCTTTGTAGCTCTCTCTTCCTCATCATGTCCAAGTGCTGATGGGTTCATTGTCTGTGTATTTGAGATACCATCCAGTGACCACTCATAAGGAATCTTTGCAACAGAGTTAAGTGATGCAAGAAGTCCTGATGTCTCAGCGCCGTAGCTTGGGTTAGCACCTGGTGCAAATGGTGTCCAAGCACGTCTTCCATCTGGAAGGTTACCTGTGTACTTACCATAAACTACGTTAGATGTGATTGTAAGGATAGATGTTGTAGGCTCTGAATTACGATATGTGTGTCTCTTCTTGATGTCTGTAAGGAACTCATGAAGAAGCCATACACCGATGTTATCAGCTCTGTCGTCATCGTTACCATACTTAGGGAACTCGCCTTCGATCTCGAAGTCCTCAGCAAGTCCTGTCTCTGCGTTACGGATAACCTTAACCTTAGCGTACTTGATTGCTGACAGTGAGTCGATTACGTGTGAGAATCCAGCGATACCTGTTGCAAATGTACGACGTACATCTGTATCGATAAGTGCCATCTCAGCTGACTCATAGTAGTACTTGTCATGCATGTACTGGATGAGGTTAAGAATATTTACATAAAGTCCTGCTAACCAGTCAAGCATCTTCTTGTACTTAGCAAGTACTTCATCATAGTCAAGGTACTCTGATGTGATAGGTGAGTACTCTGGACCTACCTGCATTGGCTTACCAGTCTTCTTGTCAAGGAACTTCTCATCCTTACCACCATTGATAGCGTAAAGAAGACACTTAGCAAGGTTTGCACGAGCTCCGAAGAACTGCATCTCCTTACCAGTCTGTGTAGCTGATACACAGCAGCAGATTGAGTAATCATCGCCCCAGATTGGCTTCATTACATCATCGTTCTCATACTGGATTGAGCTTGTTCTTACAGAGATCTTAGCAGCATACTTCTTGAATGTATCCTGAAGAGCTGATGAGTAAAGAACTGTAAGGTTTGGCTCTGGAGCTGGTCCCATGTTCTCAAGTGTATGAAGGAATCTGTAATCGTTCTTTGTAACCATTGAACGTCCGTCAACACCGATACCACCAACCTCAAGAGTAGCCCATACAGGATCTCCTGAGAACAGCTCGTTGTATGACTTAATTCTTGCGAACTTAACCATACGAAGCTTCATTGTGAAATGATCGATAAGCTCCTGAGCCTCAGCCTCTGTAAGCTTACCAGCCTTAATATCTCTCTCAATATAGATATCAAGGAATGTAGATACACGTCCAACTGACATAGCTGCACCGTTCTGAGTCTTGATAGCTGCAAGGTATCCGAAGTATAACCACTGAACAGCCTCTTTAGCGTTTGAAGCTGGCTTTGAAATATCATATCCGTATGACTGAGCCATAACCTTCATCTCTTTGAGACGCTTGATCTGCTCTGAAAGCTCTTCTCTCTGACGGATGACATCATCAAACATGTTGCCATCGCCACAGTTAGCCTTATCCTCTTCCTTCCAAGCGATAAGCTGATCAATACCGTAAAGAGCAACTCTTCTGTAGTCACCTACGATACGTCCACGACCATATGTGTCAGGAAGTCCTGTTACGATATGTGTATGACGAGCTGCCATCATCTCTGGTGTGTAAGCATCAAATACTGCCTGGTTGTGTGTCTTGTGATACTCAGTGAAGATCTTGTGGAAGTTCTCGTTTGGAGTATATCCATACATCTGAAGAGCTTCCTCAGCCATCTTGATACCACCATAAGGCATAAATGCTCTCTTAAGTGGCTCATCTGTCTGAAGACCTACAATCTGCTCAAGATCCTTTGTCTCTGGATCAATGTAGCCTGGGCCATAAGATGTGATGCTTGATACAACATCAGCATCCTCCTTTAAAACTCCACCGTTATCTCTCTCAGCCTTCTGAAGTGCCTGAAGCTTATCCCAAAGCTTGTTAGTAGCATCTGTTGGGGCTGCAAGGAAACTCTCGTCTCCATCGTACTGTGTGTAGTTGTTCTGGATGAAGTCTCTTACATTACACTCTTCCTTCCAGAGTCTACCTGTGAATGATTCCCATTCCTGGTTCTGTAACATGATAAAATTTCTCCTTTCAGTGTTTTAATATGTGAAAATGTGACACACTATTTACTTATTATACAGAATAATCTTCTATAATTCAATAATGCTTATCACATTCCTTGCTTTTCATTTGTAAGTATATTATACTTTACTCATAAATTCGGTTGTTATAACCACGTAATAAAGATTTAAACAACTTTTTTTGAAAAAATTTGAGAAAATATATGAATAATATATATTGTGTATGGACAAGGGATAATTTATTACACATATACAATATACTGTGTTTTGAAAAAATATACATTCTATAGCTGAAAGCCTGATTGCACCCCCGCATCATGACACCTTGTCACTATAATATACTACGCTGCAGACTGCTGCTCTGCATAGAAATAAATAATAAGATGGAGGTTATGTATGAAACTTAAAATTCCTCAATATCAATTGTCTGAAGTACTCAACATGATGGCATTCAAAGGAATCTCGGAAGCCGATATCAAAACCATGATGGATCTCGGGATCCTGCGCGAACACTATTACAGATACAACTCCACTATATTCAAAGCCGGCGAGATAACCGAGGAGCTTGGAATAGTCATCAAAGGCCGGGTGATTGTTGAGAATGTTGACTACTGGGGCTCCAAAAGTATCCTGAGTTCAGCTCTTCCGGGAAAGGTGTTCGGTGAAACATACGCCCTGTCTGGACACAAACTCATGATCGACGCAAGAGCAACAGAGCCTACTATCGTATTCCTGCTCAACGCACAGGATATCATGTCCGGCAAATACAACAGTTATCCATGGCATCTGCAAATGCTTAAGAACCTTCTCCTGCTGTCATCGAGAAGGAGTCTCACACTCTCACTTCATATCTTCTATATAAAGCCAAAGAAGATACGTGAGCGTGTCAGCTATTATCTCTCAGGACTTGCCAGCTCTCTTGGAACAACTGAGTTCGATATCCCATTTAACAGGGAACAGTTTGCCGACTACCTGAATGTCGACAGAACCGCACTGTCAAAGGAGCTGTCCAACATGCAGAGTGAGGGACTTATCGAGTTTAAAAAGAATCATTTTAAACTGCTGGAACTCGACCACGAGGAACTGACGTAATAAAATATCATATGAACCATAAGAAAAAAGGATGCTGCACTCTCTAGTGTGTAACATCCTTTTTCGTTTTTATATAATTTTGTTTTTATCCAAACACAACGTATCGTATGTCACGAATTAAGTATCTCCATAAATTCCTCGCCAGTAATAGTCTCCTTCTGGTACAGATAATTGGAAAGCTCATCAAGCTTCGCTCTGTTCTCGAGGATAATGGTTGCCGCCTTCTCATGCTGCTTTCTTATAAGCTCCACAACCTTCTTGTCTATAAGTGTCTGCGTCTCTGCCGAGCACGAAAGTGATGAATCGCCGCCAAGGTATTTGTTAGTCTCTACCTCCATGGCTACCATATCAAACTCTTTGCTCATTCCGTATTTAGTGATCATAGCTCTTGCAAGCTTTGTCGCCTGTTCTATATCATTGGATGCTCCGGTTGTAACAGATCCAAATACTATCTCCTCCGCAGCTCTTCCGCCTGTGAGTGTCGCTATCTTATTCTCAATCTCCTCCTTGGTCATAAGATAGTGATTACCCTCATCCACCTGCATGGTGTAACCAAGAGCTCCCGATGTTCTCGGAACTATGGTTATCTTCTGGACAGGCGCTGAATCAGTCTGCTTGGCAGCTACAAGCGCATGTCCGATCTCATGGTATGACACGACAAGCTTCTCCTTGTCTGTAAGTATCGCATTCTTTCTCTGGTAACCTGCAATTACGACCTCTATGCTCTCTTCCATATCGGCTTGTGTCACGAAGCCTCTGCCGGCTCTGACAGCCCTGAGCGCCGCCTCATTTACAATATTTGCGAGCTCGGCACCTGATGCACCTGATGCCATTCTGGCTATCTTATTGAAGTCTACATTGTCTCCTATTTTGACCTTCTTGGCGTGAACCTTAAGTATATCCTCACGTCCCTTGAGATCAGGAAGTTCTACAGGTACTCGTCTGTCAAATCTTCCCGGTCTGAGCAGTGCAGGATCAAGCGAATCCGGTCTGTTGGTTGCTGCAAGGATGATGACACCATTGTTGCCCTCGAATCCATCCATCTCGGTGAGGAGCTGGTTAAGTGTCTGCTCTCGCTCATCATTGCCGCCTATCTGCCCGTCTCTCCTCTTACCTATGGCATCTATCTCATCGATGAACACTATACATGGAGCCTTTTCCTTTGCCTGCTGGAACAAATCCCTTACCTTTGAAGCACCCATACCTACGAACATCTCAACGAACTCTGAACCGGACATTGAGAAGAAAGGTACATTCGCCTCTCCGGCTACAGCCTTGGCAAGCATGGTCTTACCTGTTCCCGGAGGACCCACAAGAAGAATACCCTTTGGCATGGAAGCGCCGATCTCCTTGTACTTTCCAGGATTGTGAAGATACTCAACTATCTCAGCCAAATTCTCCTTTGCCTCATCCTCTCCGGCGACATCTGTAAACTTTATTCCCTCTGTTGAATTAACATATATCTTCGCATTACTCTTGCCCATTCCAAACATCATGGAATTCTTGCCGCCTCCGGCGTGCTTCATCATCTGATTGGCAAGCATTCTTCCAAGTAATGTGAATATAAGTATAGGCACGATCAAACTGAGTATAAACCTGAGTATCGGTGATGTCTGCTTGATCTCCTGACCTGAGAACTTGGCTCCCGACTTGTAAAGTCTCTCGGTTAAGTTCTCATCACTCACCATAGCAGTCTTATACACCTTCTTGTCATCTTTACCTGTAAAATAGATGACATTTGACTGTGCCTCAATGTCTACCTCATCGATCTTCTTGTCATCTGTCATGGATATGAACGTACCATAGTCCACCTCCTCTATACTTCTCTCGGTAAACCATGGGACAAATATGAAATTGAGAACCATTATTATGATAAGCACTATCAGATAATAAAATATCAGCAGCTTCTTTGGCTGTTTTACTTCTTTCATATAAAAATCCTCCTTGTGATATTTTTTAGGATATATATGTCTGACACAATACAAAAACGCCATTATCATATATATTATTCTAACCTTATATCACAAGGAGGATTTATTCAATTAATTATTTCTAAAATTTGTATAATTCTTTTAATAATCTTTCACTATTTTCTCATTGACACTAATCCTGTAATCAAGACTCTTGTCATTTCCTGCTCATCCTCTTATATCTACACCGCCGCCCTCATGGCATGATGGTATGCACCATAGGCACAAATTTCATTTACAATGAACTTAATACGCTGTTAAACACCCTGTAATTGAAATCATCATTTGGTCTGCAGTACACAGCAAACTCGATATTCTCAAATGCGTGTATATAATCACTTAGAACATTTGCAGCAGCCGATGCCACCGCATGAGGATCGTTGCGGAATGCACCACAGCCAAATGCCCCGAGTATCACTGTGTCCGCATGGTTCATAACGGCGCTGTCAAGTATCCTTCTGAGTCTTTTCTCATGAATAATCTGAAGGTCATAATTGCTTACTCCCGCTGCGCTTGCACCATTCTCGCAGTTATATATATTTCCTGGAATTTCCCGTAGATTCGGCGCAGCACATGTGATCACATCCACTTTATACCAATCCTTTCGCTCCATGAGTTCCGGCAGATCTGTATCCGTCTTAAACACCACTATACCAGGTGTATATATAATGTCATCATTGTGTATAGGATCTTTTGCCGCTCTGCGAGGAGTATAGAACATTCCCCACATATCAGGAGTGTTCAAACAGAAATACAGATTAGAACATCTGCAGAGACATTCCTCCTGTGCACTCGCTCCATATACAACTCCGCCACCCGGATTTACCGCCGATGCAAAGTTATGCACAGCAACATGCTGTCCCTTATAATATGCTGCTGCCTCATATGTTCTCTTTCTGGATACCACAATCCTGGTCTGTTTCTTATAAATATTAAGATTAAGTCCCGGAATCTTCTCACTTTCTGCAATAAATCGCTGCCCTGACACCGATTTCTTTGTAGCATCTGACAATGCAGCATCCGTCTTGCACATATACTCTGTATTCTGAAATATAATTTTGTTCATCTCTTTGCGATCCATCTGTAATCCTCCTTAATTCTCACTGTCATACATGAAATTATGATAATATGCCCACGCTAAATGTTCTCGTTTTTCAATTTCATTCATTTTCTCTAGTCATAATTTTAAACCACAGGGAACCAATTTACCATATCCCTGTGGTTTAATCTTAAATTAATATTCACCTGTTATTCTATCTCAACTACGCCTGTATCCAGGAAGAATTTGCCTGTGCTCACACTATATTCATACACTGAATCTTCTTTATCCACGAATGAACTGTGCATCTTACCAGTCACATCCGCATAGGACACGATCACATACTGCCAGTCACAGTCAAACTTTATTGTATCTGGTATATCCCCAACATCATAGGTTTTGGCATCCAGCTCTTTATTATCCTCAGACATGGCTGTAAATGTATACTTTTCTCCCGCACGTTCAAACTTCCATTCCACGTGTATAGTCATCTCATTTTCATCGCCTGATGAACTTTCACTACCCGAGAACGAAGTCGTCTTATACGACTCTTTTATATCCATTGCACCTGAGCCGTTCTCTGCAGTCTGATCCGTGGCCGCACACCCCATTGAGCTGCCACTCGTTATATAATATGTTCCATCTGTTTTCTCATATACCTTATTGAGGATTATTCCCACATCACCATCTGAGTCTGCATAGCTATCCTTATTGTCCAGATCATAGTACACACATCCGTTCACTGTCCGGCTTCTGGTGACACTTCCATCTGCATTCTCATTATACCCAACATTGTTTGTTCCAACACTTATACCATCAGATACCAGAGTCTCGTACATATCTTCCCCCTCGCCTGATCTGGCATAGATCATATAACATCCGTCAACATCAATGTCTTCATCTGTTATCTTAAGTGTACCTGCATCAATATCGATTTCGCACGGAACATCGGTAACTGTCCCAAGCCTTTCTGTTGTTACAAACACTCCAACCAGAGAATCATTTTCAGCAGGTTCAACTTTTGTTTTATCCGCAAGCGAGCAGCCTGAGAGCATACATATTCCAAGTAATCCAATAATACCCATGGCAACCAGATCACTCTTTCGTATCACTCTATGTGTCTCACCTGATTTCCTGTCTGTTTTCTTACCCCTGATAACTTTCATCACAGCTCCCGCCTCCTTAGTCTTCTTCTATAAGCTCACCATCGAATGTCAATATGTCTCCAACGTCGCAGTGCAGGTAATAACATATCTTATTGATCGTGGTAAACCGCACACCCTTTGCCTTTCCACTTCTAAGTACCGACAAATTTGCCTCTGTAATCCCCACAAGCTTGCAAAGCTCCTTCGACGTCATATTATTTTCTTTTAAAACTCTGTCCAGCGTTACTTTGATCGCCATACCTGCACGTCACCTCAAATTCTATATATATGAATCATTTTCTTCTTTTATCGCTTTTGTCTTAGCAAGGTTTCTGACACCCATATACACAACGATGAGTATTATCAGCTCATATAATGGAAGTGATATCTTGAAATCTGCATTTGAAAGAGTCGTCATGATAAAAAGCTGAAGCACATTCTTCGAGAGTTCAAGAATCACCATGACTGATATTGCACTCTTGCTCGTCTTTGAAAGTCTCTCTGCCATATGGATTGTTTCATCCGAATACTCATTTTCTATTATGCTGTTGCAAAGCCTGTATCCCCTGATCAGAACCCATATGACAAGAGCAGCATTTACAAGCTGGAAAATAAACAGGATCACTGCCCATCCGGCATCACCAGGCATAGCACCGGCATTTGTCCGATTTGTTCTGACAAGCTCCGGCAGTGACACACAGACAATCACAAAAGCTGTGAATACCACTATCACACATATTATCTTCTTGATGATTTCTACTATCTGAGTGCTATCCGCCTTGTCTATACTCTCCACGATCCTGAGCACAGCATAGCATGCCAGCACCGACCATATCACTGAGCTTATTGCAAGATTCAGCATATCTGAAGTTACCAGAGCATTTCCATCTATGACATACCCTGGATTTATCATCATATATATTCCTATGAAAAGCACTGCTGAAAGTCCCAGCAACAGGTAGTCAGCATCAATTTTTCTATTTCTTATACAGAGCACGATGAATCCAGCAAGCGGCACACAGCCTATCAGACAGAACATACATATTGCAAGGACATTCTGTGCTCCGCCCGCAAGAGACATCTCCCTGAGCCACTTTGCTATGTATGCGAATGCATTTAAAACACCATTAACCATAAAAGCCTCCAATCGCCAAGTAAATTATTGTTTTTCGATAATTATCTTACTTGTATAGTACCACATGATTATCGTTTGTCAATAATTATTATCGTTTTTCGATAATTAATTTCAGTTGATACAAAATGTGTCTCCGTATATTCGACTTCATCGCCAGCATGACCGATGACTATTTCATAGATCTGTATGAATACCTTTTCCCAAATGGGACATACAAGGTCGACTATGTCGGATACTTTGACAACATCTGATCATAATTGTCAAAACAAATACCTCCCGGGCAGATTGTTATATTTCCATCATCCGCCTGGGAGGTATTATCATACATTTTTGTAATTAAAAATAACTATTCACTATCAACTACTTGCCGGTCTGATCTGGCATTTTCTCTGCAAGTTTCTTACATTCAGCCTCAAATTCACCTTCCACTTCTCGCCATGGTCTTTCGGCCACAGCAGGGACTGAACTAAGGTTGTCCGTATTCCTGTACTCCTCGCCTTTCATCAGATTCTTAAGTTCGAAATTCATCATCTCATCATCTATCTGTTTCCACATAGCATTCTCTTCTTCGCTCAGATCAGCAAGTCCAAATCGCGCAAATATAACGTTCATGATCGAACTCTCAATCTCAAGATAATTGGACAAATGTGCTTTTACCGGTCTGATTATGTCTGATATATACGCCTCGCTGGCATCGTGCAACAGACAGGCAAGCTGTAGCCGCTCTGACCATCCCCTTGACTTCGCCTCATTCATACAGTTGATGGAGTGCTGTGCCACAGAAAAGAAATACGACACATGCCCTCCGCCGCGGCACGTGAGGCTTAACGCATGCGCAATATCCTGTATTGATATGTCTGAAGCTGTCATATTCATCGGATCTATTTTGTTCCCCGTATACGTGTCCATCGTTGCCATATCACAGTCTCCTTATCCTTATTTATCAGCATTTTAAGATAGTATATCCTTGTCGTATCATATTCCACTTTTAATTCATTCAATGTCAAGCAATTCAGAAATAATATCATTGAATTGTCTGCTCTGATCTATGTTGCACACGTGACCGCAATGCTCTATTATTATCAGCTTCGCATCTGTCAGATCAGCTTCCTCCACGATTCCATTTATAAAACACAGATCACCACGCCCGGAAATATATACATTCTCCTCGTGTAATCTGCTCACGAACTCGTCACAAAGTGAAAAGTGCTCAATAAAAATATTCATATACGCCTTAAATTCCAGACTGTTTAATGCCTTGGCACATTTGCAGAATACCTTCCTGCTTGTCTTGCTGACCTTCCATGGCATAAAGAGTTTTGCCATTATTCTGTAGACGACAGGAAATGGAAGTTTGTCACCTATCTTAGCAAAGACATTGACAGCACGCCTGAGTGGTTTTCCAACCGTGCCAAGCGCACCCACAAGTATTGCTTTATCTATGTAACTTCCGCATCTCATCTCCATATATTTGATAAATATAGTTCCAAGTGATACGCCCATAAAAACAGCTCGCTGTATCCCCCTCGCATCAAGCACCTGCGTTATCTCACCCACGACAACATCCAGCGTACTTCCCATCTTGGACAATTTCAGTTCACTGTCTCCATGACTTGGCAGAGTTATCGCCAGAACATTAAACTTCTTTTGAAGCAAGGGAATTTGATTCTTCCATACCCTGTTGTTCCCTCCAAATCCATGAAGCAGAACTATATATCTATCGGTATCGCATGAGCTTTCAAAAACTTCATAATGTAACATATCCTTACTTCCCCTTGATCATTTGTATTTTGTATTACAGCTTTATTATCAATCTGGTATGACCTCTATATACACCTGATCATACTTATCCCTTAGCTCCTGTTTTATCTCGTCTCTCACCTTATGAATGATACTTATATGTATCACATCCGTCTGATTTCCTATATATACCTCAACCCACAGCTTCCGCCCGGTCTGGATGACATCCAGAAAAGTGACCTCATATGGGTAATCCTTCATATGCTGATCCACTATGGCTCGTATCTGACTAAGCGTCTCTTCCTCCGGAGCAAAAAGAATAAGATTCTTGATACTCTGAAATATCTCGCACACCGGCTCTTTTATGAGAAGAAGTGCCATAACCACCGCTACAGCCGGATCAATATAAGGGGTCATAAAACGCAGACTTGTATGCAAAAGAGCAGTCTGTACCGCAAATGCTATAGCAACTCCCATACTGCTTATTACGTCAAGCTTCCACATATACAGCTCCGCTTTGATAGTTGTAGACTCATATTTCTTACTGTAATGGCCAAGTATCACATACATAACCGCACAGCATACACATACAAGAAATTCAAATACCGCTATGCTCCCCGCATCTACCTCATGTCCACCATGAAACAACAGCTTTATATTCTCAACCATGAGATTACATGTGAGTGCAAGCAAAACACTGTACTTCACAAGAAGAAAAAGCGATTCCACCTGGGCATAGCCATATGGATGTTTCTCTGTCACCGGTTTATACAGAAGCGGAACAAGCACCATAAATGGTCCTATCATGACCAGATCTGCGGAGTCGAACAGGCAGTCCGTCCAAAGCGAATGTGAATGGGTATACCATGCCATCACGCCCTCCGCAAGTATGAAGAAGACACTTCCCATAAAAGACAGACGAAGTATTCTCTTCTCTATGGCAAGCTTGTCCTTTCTCGACCTACGTTCCTTCTTCTTAGCTTCTCTTTTACTAATTTCTACATCTCTTTCATTCATTATATATTCTTCCTATGTTTAATTTCCATAGACCACAATATCATCAGTACATAATATAATCAAGTATCGGCTATTGATTTCTCCTTTTTGATATGCATATTTTTTTACAAAAAAGTCCCTGTAACCACCTCATGGCAATTACAGGGACTCATATTGTCTTTATTAAGCTAATTACTTACAAGTTCTGTTCGTCCGAATCCTACTTGTTAGCGATTGCAGCCTGAGCAGCAGCAAGTCTAGCAATAGGTACTCTGAATGGTGAACATGATACATAATCAAGACCAATCTTGTGGCAGAACTCAACTGATGAAGGATCTCCACCGTGCTCACCACAGATACCGATGTGAAGCTTTGGATTAACTGGCTTACCAAGCTTAACTGCCATATCCATGAGCTTACCAACACCTGTCTGATCAAGCTTAGCAAATGGATCGTTCTCGAAGATCTTAGCATCATAGTAAGCATTTAAGAACTTACCAGCATCATCTCTTGAGAATCCGAATGTCATCTGTGTAAGGTCGTTTGTACCGAAGCAGAAGAAGTCAGCTTCCTTAGCGATCTCATCAGCTGTAAGAGCTGCTCTTGGGATCTCGATCATTGTACCAACCTCATACTTAAGATCTACGCCAGCAGCAGCGATCTCAGCGTCAGCTGTCTCAACAACTACCTTCTTAACGTACTTAAGCTCCTTAACCTCACATACAAGTGGAATCATGATCTCTGGCTCAACTGTCCAATCTGGATGCTCCTTCTGAACCTCGATTGCTGCACGGATAACAGCCTTTGTCTGCATCTTAGCGATCTCTGGATATGTTACAGCAAGACGGCATCCTCTGTGACCCATCATAGGGTTGAACTCATGGAGTGAGTTGCAAAGTGCCTTAATCTCCTCAACGCTCTTGTTCTTAGCAGCAGCAAGCTTCTCAATGTCAGCCTCCTCTGTTGGAACGAACTCATGAAGAGGTGGATCCAGGAATCTGATAGTAACTGGGTTACCCTCAAGTGCCTCATAAAGAGCCTTGAAGTCTCCCTGCTGATATGGAAGGATCTTATTAAGAGCTTCCTCTCTCTCTTCTACTGTATCAGAGCAGATCATCTCACGGAATGCTGCGATTCTCTCTGGATCAAAGAACATATGCTCTGTACGGCAAAGACCGATACCCTCTGCACCAAGCTCACGTGCCTTCTTAGCATCTGCTGGTGTATCTGCATTTGTTCTAACCTTAAGTGTTCTATACTTATCAGCCCATGCCATAACACGGCCGAATGTTCCTGCGATCTGAGCATCAACTGTCTTGATAACTCCATCGTAAATATTACCTGTTGTACCATCGATTGAGATGTAATCTCCCTCATGGAATTCCTTGCCAGCGAGTGTGAACTTCTTGTTCTCCTCGTCCATAACGATATCGCCACAACCTGATACACAGCATGTACCCATACCACGGGCAACAACTGCAGCGTGTGATGTCATACCACCACGAACTGTAAGAATACCCTGTGCTGACTTCATACCTGTGATATCCTCTGGTGATGTCTCAAGACGTACAAGAACTACCTTCTCACCTCTAGCTGCCCATGCCTCAGCATCGTCAGCTGTGAAAACGATCTTACCACAAGCAGCACCTGGTGAAGCGCCAAGTCCCTTGCCCATTGGTGTAGCTGCCTTAAGAGCTGCTGCATCAAACTGTG